>Ga0307507_10004750_pt1 | contig 23481 bp, 18 predicted proteins | sample 7_EM_MG_FD_207223 | JGI IMG/M metagenome (GOLD analysis project Ga0307507, IMG submission 207223) | Populus trichocarpa ectomycorrhiza microbial communities from riparian zone in the Pacific Northwest, United States - 7_EM | ecosystem: Host-associated > Plants > Roots > Unclassified | place...
TCTTCGGCGGGGCCGGCGTGATCCGGTCGTCGTACCAGAGCAGCTGGACGTTGGTGTTCTTCGTCGCGCCGTAGAGCTTGCCGTTCCACTGGGCGGTGGCCAGCGGGCCGGGCAGGACGTCCCGGGTCGCCGCGGCCTTGTTCTCTCCCGTCCACTCCTCGGCCCAGCCGGCCTCGGCGAACTCCGGCACCCAGGTGACGTCCAGGCCGAGGACGTCGAGCGAGGTGTCGCCCGCGGCGAGGCGGCGCACCATCTGCTCACGCTGGCCGTCGGCACTGCGTGGCAGTTTGTTGTAGACGATCTCGTAGCGCCCGTTCGCGGCCGCGGTGCACCGGTCGACCACCGTCTGCAGGTGGTCCTCCGGCGAGATGTACAGGTTGATCACGATGCCGCCGGCGCTTCCGCACCCGGCGAGCAGGCCGCCGGTCAGCAAGGCCGCGGCGGCGATCGGGCGGAGTGGCTGCTTCATCAGGGCTCCTTGCCTGGATGGGCATGCACGCGCTGCTGCCCATCCTTCGCCCTGTGTGGAGGATGGTCAATCCGGGCGGGGTTCAGAGGTCCCCGAGCGCGGTGACCGGCGACTCGACGCAGTCCGCGATGAACCGGAGGAAGCCGCCCGCCGTGCCACCGTCGCAGACGCGGTGGTCGAACGCCAGCGTCAGCTCGCAGACCTTGCGCACGGTCAGCGCCCCGTCGACCACCCACGGGCGGTCGATGATCCGGCCGACGCCGAGGATCGCCGCTTCCGGGTGGTTGATGATCGCCGCCGAGCCGTCGACACCGAACACGCCGTAGTTGTTGACGGTGAAGGTGCCGCCGGTGAGCCCGGCGGGCGGGAGCGTGCCTTCGCGGGCGGCTGTGGTCCGCTCGCCGATCGCGGCCGAGAGGTCCCTTGTGGACAGTGCGCCCGCGTCCCGGACCACCGGGACGACAAGCCCGCGGTCGGTCTGCGCGGCGAAGCCGAGGTTGATGTCGCGCAGCTGCACGATCTCGTCGCCCTCGACGCGTGAGTTGAGCTCCGGGAACTTCTTCAGCCCCGCCACGGCGAACCGGGCGATAAGGCCGAGGAGGCTGACCGGCTTGGCGCCGGTGTTGAGCGCCTTGCGCGCCGCGACCAGTTCGGTCGCGTCGACGTCCACCCAGACCGTGGCTTCCGGGATCTCGCGGCGCGACGTCGCCAGCTTGTCCGCGACGGCCTTGCGTATGCCCCGCAACGGGATCCGCGTCTCGCCTTCGACGGGCTTGGTCAGCACGGCCTCGACGTCGGCGCGCCGGATGATTCCGTCAGGCCCCGTTCCGGTGACCCGGGCGAGGTCGATTCCCTTGTCCGAAGCCATCTTCCGGACGAAGGGCGAGATCACCGTCGGCGCCTTGCTCACGGAGCGGGTCACCGGGCGGTGCGTGCGACGCCGGCGTTCCGTGGTCGTCGTGCCGTAGCCGATGAGGACGTTGCCGCTGCCCTCGACGCCGGGCTCGCTGAAGCCGGACCCGATGCTGAGCAGTGGCGCGCCGACCGGGAGCGACTGGCCCGGCCGTCCGTGCAGTCCGGTGACCACGCCCGCGAACGGGACGGGCACCTCGACCGCGGCCTTCGCCGTCTCGACCTCGACGACGACCTGGTCGACGGTGACCGTGTCACCCTCCTTGACCAGCCAGTTCACGATCGACGCCTCGGTCAGGCCCTCGCCGAGGTCGGGGAGCAGGAACTCAGGCACCGGCCACCGCCGGTTCGTCGTGCCACTGCAGGCGGGCCATCGTGTCGAGGATCCGGTCGACGTCGGGCAGCTGGTGGCGCTCCAGTTTCGGTGGCGGGTAAGGGATGTCGAGCCCGGTCACGCGCAGCACCGGCGCGTGCAGGTGGTGGAAACACTGCTCGGTGACCCGCGCGACGACCTCCGCGCCGTAACCGCCGAACCCGGCCGCTTCGTGCACGACGACCGCGCGCCCGGTGTGCCGCACCGAAGCCGTCACGGTCTCGTCGTCGAACGGCGCCAGCGAGCGCAGGTCGACGACCTCGACGTCCCAACCTTCGGCGGTGGCGGCCTCGGCGGTCTCCAGCGCTGTGGCGACCATCGGGCCGTAGGCGATCAGCGTGACGTCCTTGCCTTCGCGGCGGACGACGGCGCGGTCCATCGGCGTGCCGGTGCGGGTGAAGGAAACGTCCTCTTTGGACCAGTAGCGGCACTTCGGCTCGAGGAAGATCACCGGGTCCGGCGAGTCGATCGCGTCGCGCAGCAGGTCGTAGGCGTCCTGCGCGGTGCCCGGCGTGACGACCTTCAGCCCGGGGGTGTGGGTGTAGTAGGCCTCGCTGGAGTCGCAGTGGTGCTCGACGCCGCCGATCCCGCCGGCGTACGGAATCCGGATGACCATCGGCAGCGACAGCGCGCCTCGGGTGCGGTTGCGCAGCTTGGCTACGTGCGAGGTGATCTGCTCGAACGCGGGGTAGGCGAAGGCGTCGAACTGCATCTCGACGACCGGGCGGAATCCGCCCATCGCCATCCCGACCGCGAACCCGACGATGCCGGACTCGGCCAGCGGGGTGTCGAAGCAGCGCTCCTCGCCGAAGTCGGCGGTGATCCCGTCGGTCACCCGGAACACGCCGCCGAGCGCGCCGACGTCCTCGCCGAAGACCAGGACTCGCTCGTCGTCCTTCACGGCGTCGCGCAGGGCCGCGTTCAGCGCCTGCGCCATCGTGATCGGGGCCATCACGCCTCCTGGGCTTCGAGTTCGGCGGCGACCAGCGCGCGCTGCGCGGTCAGCTGGCGGGTCGGCTCGGCGTAGACGTGCTCGAACAGCGACAGCGGATCCAGCTCGGTGTCGGCGTTGAGGGTGTCGCGGACGCGCTGCGCGTACGTCTCGGCCTCGGCCTGGAAGTGCTCGATTTCGGTGGTGGACAAGGCGTTCTGGTTCCTGAGGTAGGTCTCGAGACGGCGCACGGGGTCGGCGGCGCGCCACTGCTCGACCTCGGCGGCGTCCCGGTAGCGGGTCGCGTCGTCGGCGTTGGTGTGCGCGTCGATGCGGTAGGTGTGCGCCTCGACCAGGACCGGCCCGCGCCCGGCGCGCGCGTGCTCGACGGCGTCGTCGAGCACGGCGAGAACGGCGACGGCGTCGTTGCCGTCGACCTGCTCGGAGCGCATGCCGTAGCCGACGCCCTTGTACGCCAGCGCGGGCGCGGCGCTCTGCTTCTCGAAGGGCACGGAGATCGCGTAGCCGTTGTTCTGCACGAAGAAGACAACGGGCGCCTTGAACACAGCAGCGAAGTTGAGCGCCTCGTGGAAGTCGCCTTCGCTCGTGGCGCCGTCTCCGATGAGCGCGAGCGCGACAGCGTCGTCGCCGCGACGCTGCATCGCGTGCGCGAGGCCCGTTGCGTGCAACGTCTGCGTCGCGAGCGGAGTGCACTGGGGCGCTACGCGTGTCGTAGCGGGGTTGTAGCCGCAGTGCGCGTCGCCGCGAAGCAGCGTCAGGACTTCGCCTGGCTCAAGGCCGCGCGCGACGAGCGCTACAGAGTCGCGGTAGGTCGGGAACAGCCAGTCGGCTTCGTTGAGCGTGAGCGCGCTCGCGACCTGACATGCCTCCTGGCCGGCGCTCGACGGGTACACCGCGAGACGGCCCTGCTTGGTGAGCGCGGTCGCCTGGATGTCGAACCGGCGTCCGAGCACCATCAGCCGGTAAGCCTCTTTCAGGCGTTCCACCGGGGGCTCGGCGTAGCCGTCGTGCCGGTCGACGGGGGTGCCGTCCTCGGCCAGGAACCGCACCGGCGACGCAGACGGCAGCAACGCGGCTGGGGTCTCCCGCGGCATGGGCGCACACCACCTCTCGCAGACATATGATGTCCAGATGGTGGTTGGCGACGTCCGAGTGTTCAAGAGGTCGGCGAAATGAGCGACAAACTGCCCTCAGGGCCGGTTCTGCGTGACAAATCGTCCGAGAGTGGCGTGGCTCACGGCCTGCTCGTGGGACGAACGGTCCCGGCCCTCGACGACATCGACCACGCGATCCTCGCCGAGCTAGCCGCCGACGGCCGCCTCGCCGTCCGCGCGCTGGCGGAGCGCCTTCACATCTCCCGTACGAACGCGTACGCGCGGCTAGAGCGACTGATGTCCGAAGGCGTCATCACCGGCTTCGGCGCGAAGATCGACCCACGCCTGGCAGGGCTGGGTACGAGCGCGTACATCCTCATCACGGTCGAGCAGACGTCCTGGCGCACGATGGCTGCTTCGCTCCGCGAGATCCCCTACGTCGAGCACGTAGCGTTGGTCGGCGGAGACTTCGACATCCTGCTTCTGGTGCGTACGCCCGACAACGCTTCACTGCGCGACGTCGTCCTCGAGCGTCTTCAGGCTCTGGAAGGCGTGCGCTCGACTCGCACGTGGCTGATCTTCGAGGAACAGGCCGGGCAGGGAGCTTTAAGGCCGTGAATGGCACATTCACGGCCTTAAAGACCCTCAATGTGCCATTCACGGCCTTCGCGGAGCAGGGTGGTCGTGAGTGGTAAATGTCGTTCTAACGGCACTTACCACTCACGACACCGTGCTGGGGCCGGGCTCACAACCCCCGCGGGATCTCCGCCGAGTCGGTGAGCCGCAGCTTCCGCCTAGCTCGCTGGTAGAAGGTCGTCTTGCCGAGCCGGACGACCCGCGCCGCGCCCGGCCGGGCCTTCAGCTCGATCACGTCTCCCGGCTGGACGTACCCGGCGACCTGCCCGTCCACTTCGACCGCCAGCCGGCCGCTGGTCGGCAGGATCTCGAGCTCCACGGCGTCTTCGACCGACAGCACCACGCCCCGGTTGAACGCCGAATGCGGCGAAGCGGGAGTCACCAGCAGCGCCTCGACCGAGGGGCTTGTGATCGGCCCGCCGGCGGAGAAGCTGTACGCCGTCGAGCCGGTCGGGGTGGCGACGATGACGGCGTCGGCCGCGTAGCTGACGAAGGGCTGGCCGGCCACGCGGACCGCGACCACGGCACTGCCGTCGCCGGGGACGCGCACGACGGCGACGTCGTTGAACGCGGTCGCGGTCCGGCCGTCGAGGGCGGCGTCGACGGCCAGCCGGGGTTCGATGCTGAACTCGTGGCGGTCGATGGAAGAGAGCGCCTCGGCCAGGTCGGGCACGTCGACCTCGGCCAGGAAGCCGAGTTTGCCCAGGTTCACCCCGAGCACCTGGCCGCGCTGCCGGTCGGCCAGCCGCATGGCGCGCAGCATGGTCCCGTCCCCGCCGAGGCTGACCAGCAGATCGGAGCGGCGGCCGAGTTCCTCGGACGTCACCCCGGTCGCGGAGCAGTCCACTCGCTCGAGCTCGTCCACGAGCCCGAAGATCTCGATCTCGCGCTTCCTTGCCCAGCTCAGCACCGCCTCGACGGCCGTGGCGGAGTCGCGTTGCGGATGCAGTACCAGCCCGACCGAGTGCATGCCGGTCAGTGTGCCCGCCCCCGGCGGCCTCCGCTGAGGCGGTCGGCGCAACCGCTGTTCACCCGAACGTGGGATGTCTAATCTTGATTGATTCCAGAAAATGCGGCAGACTGCTGCGCATGCCCACCGCCACGGACTACGAGCGCATGTTGCGCGGGGTCGCACTCCGCGTGACGCGGCCTCGGATGGCGGTGCTCGTCGCGGTGCACGACCACCCGCACGCGGACACCGACTCGATCATCGGCGTCGTGCGGGAGGACCTCGGCGAGGTGTCCCATCAGGCCGTCTACGACGTGCTGAAGGCGCTCACCGTCGCGGGCCTGGTCCGGCGGATCCAGCCGCTGGGCTCGGTGGCCCGCTACGAGTCCCGGGTCGGGGACAACCACCACCATGTCGTGTGCCGGTCCTGCGGGGCGATCGCCGACGTCGACTGCGCCGTCGGCCACGCGCCCTGTTTGACTGCGTCCGATGATCATGGCTTCACCATCGACGAGGCCGAGGTCATCTACTGGGGCCTGTGCTCCGACTGTTCCACCGCACCAAGTTCCTGAGCCGCACTGATTTCGGAAGGATTCCCGTGTCTGACAGTCCTGACGCCGTTGTTGGAGAGATGAACGAGGAGAGCGCAGGTGGTTGTCCGGTCTCGGCCGGGCGCTTCAAGCACCCGGCCGAGGGCGGCGGGAGCAACCGTGACTGGTGGCCGAACCAGCTGAACCTGAAGATCCTCCGGAAGCATCCCGCCGTGGCCAACCCCATGGGCGAGGACTTCGACTACGCCGCCGCGTTCAAGACCGTCGACCTCGACACCCTGGCCAAGGACGTCGACGAGGTGCTGACGACCTCGCAGGAGTGGTGGCCGGCCGACTTCGGTCACTACGGCCCGCTCATGATCCGCATGGCGTGGCACAGTGCGGGCACGTACCGCATCGACGACGGCCGCGGGGGTGCCGGCGCCGGCATGCAGCGCTTCGCACCGCTCAACAGCTGGCCCGACAACGGGAACCTCGACAAGGCGCGCCGGCTGCTCTGGCCGGTCAAGCAGAAGTACGGCCGCAAGATCTCGTGGGCCGACCTGATGATCTTCGCGGGCAACCGCGCCCTGGAGACGATGGGCTTCAAGACCTTCGGCTTCGCCGGCGGCCGCGCGGACGTCTGGGAGCCGGACGAGGACGTCTACTGGGGCCCCGAGCAGACCTGGCTCGGCGACCAGCGCTACAGCGGTGACCGCGACCTCGAGAACCCGCTGGCCGCGGTCCAGATGGGTCTCATCTACGTCAACCCCGAGGGCCCGAACGGCAACCCGGACCCGCTGGCCGCGGCCCGGGACATCCGCGAGACGTTCCGCCGCATGGCGATGAACGACGAGGAGACCGTCGCGCTGATCGCGGGCGGGCACACCTTCGGCAAGACGCACGGCGCGGCGGACGCGGACGTGCACGTCGGCCCCGAGCCCGAGGGCGCTCCGCTGGAGGAGCAGGGCCTGGGCTGGAAGAACAGCTTCGGCAGCGGCAAGGGCCGGGACGCGATCACCAGTGGCCTCGAGGTCACCTGGACGTCCACGCCGACCCAGTGGGGCAACGGCTTCTTCGACAACCTGTTCAACTACGAGTGGGAGCTGACCCAGAGCCCGGCCGGCGCCAACCAGTGGGTGGCAAAGGACGGCGCCGGCGCGAACACTGTGCCGGACCCCGAGGACGGCTCGCTCACCCGCCCCCCGACGATGCTGACGACCGACCTCGCGCTGCGCCTCGACCCGGTCTACGAGCCGATCTCGCGTCGCTTCCACGAGAACCCCGAGCAGTTCGCCGACGCGTTCGCCCGGGCGTGGTTCAAGCTCACCCACCGCGACATGGGCCCGATCCAGCGCTACCTCGGGCCGCTGGTCCCGCAGGAAACGCTGATCTGGCAGGACCCGGTCCCCGCAGTCGACCACGAGCTGGTCGGGGTCGAGGACATCGCCGCCCTCAAGGCCAAGGTCCTCGACTCGGGCCTGTCGGTCGCCCAGCTGGTCTCCACCGCGTGGGCGTCGGCCTCGACGTTCCGCGGCAGTGACAAGCGCGGCGGCGCCAACGGGGCGCGCATCCGCCTCGAGCCGCAGCGGAACTGGGAGGTCAACGACCCCGAGACGCTGGCTCAGGTGCTGCGCACCCTGGAGGGGATCCAGGCTGACTTCAACAGCGCCCAGACCGGCGGCAAGAAGATCTCGCTGGCCGACCTGATCGTGCTCGCCGGTGCCGCCGCCGTCGAGCAGGGCGCGAAGGCCGCCGGCCACGACGTCCAGGTGCCCTTCCTTCCGGGACGTACGGACGCTTCGCAGGAGCAGACCGACGCGGAGTCCTTCGCCGCGCTCGAGCCGACCGCGGACGGGTTCCGCAGCTACCGCGGGAAGGGAAACCGGCTGCCGTCGGAGTACCTCCTGATCGACCGCGCGAACCTGCTGAACCTGAGCGCGCCCGAGCTGACCGTCCTGGTGGGCGGCCTGCGCGTGCTGGGCGCGAACTTCCAGCAGTCCTCGCTGGGTGTTCTCACCTCGACGCCGGGTTCACTGACCAACGACTTCTTCGTCAACCTGCTCGACCTGGGCACGACGTGGCAGACGGCCAACGGCGACGCGGAGACCTTCGAGGCCCTCGACGCCGCCGGCGAGGTCAAGTGGACCGGAACTCGCGCCGACCTCGTCTTCGGCTCGAACTCCGAGCTGCGGGCGCTCGCGGAGGTCTACGCGAGTGACGACGCGAAGGAGAAGTTCGTCCGCGACTTCGTGGCCGCGTGGGACAAGGTCATGAACGCCGACCGGTTCGACATCGCCTGATCCGGGCTTAGGACTCGTGAGCGTTCCGGGCGGTTCCAACCGCCCGGAACGCTCACGAGTCCTTTCCCGTGGCGGAGCGCCGGGTGGTTGCTGCCCCTGCCCAGGTGGACCAGGTTGTGGAGGTCCGCCACATAGTGCCGCGCCCGTCGTCGCGCCTACCGTCCTGACCATGACGAGTGGGGTGCTGGACGGCCGCGTGGCGCTGGTGACCGGGGCCGGGAGCGGCATCGGTCACGCGTGCGCGGTCGCGCTCGCAGAGTCCGGGGCGAAGGTGCACGTGGTCGACATCGACGGCGCCGCGGCCGAGCGGACCGCCGCCGAGGTGTCCGGCTGGGCGCACGTGGCCGACCTCGCCGATCCCGCCGCGGTCGAGGCGCTGCCGGGGGACGTCGACATCCTGGTCAACAACGCCGGCTTCCAGCATGTCGCGCCGCTGCACGAATTCCCGCCCGAGATCTTCGCGCGGATGCAGCAGGTCATGGTGACGGCGCCGTTCCTGGCGATCCGCCGGGTGCTGCCGCACATGTACGCCGGGCGGTGGGGCCGGATCGTCAACCTCTCCAGCGTGCACGGACTCAGAGCCAGCCCGTTCAAATCCGCTTACGTCACCGCGAAACACGCGCTGGAGGGACTGTCCAAAGTGGCCGCTCTGGAGGGCGCGGAACACGGCGTGACGAGCAACTGCGTGAGTCCCGGCTATGTGGACACTCCGTTGGTGCGCGGCCAGATCGCCGCCCAGGCGGTGGCCCACGGCCTCGGGGAGGACGAGGTCACAGCCGAGGTGCTGTTGCGGCGCGCGGCGGTCAAGCGGCTGATCGAGCCCGCGCAGGTCGCCGACCTGGTCCGCTGGCTGTGTGGCGACCATGCGGCTCAGGTGACCGGTGCTTCGCTGTCGATGGACGGTGGCTGGACCGCGGGGTAGGGACTCGTGAGTGGCAGTGCCGGTTCTAACCGGCCGCAACACTCACGAGTCCTGGCCACGCGCCGAACAGGCTGACCGGATCGCGTGGGACCAGAGCGCGCGGCGGGGTGAACACTGCGACGATGCGCCGCACCGCTGACCCGGCGCCGATGGAGCGCACCAGCGGCGGCGCTGCCGCTCCCGATCGCCGCGCTGGACGGCTCCTCAACGCGCGTCTCGGCGACGACCAGTTTCACGGCGAAACGGATCGGCGGTCGGCTTCATTTCGCTACCGGGTTTTCCGGTCTGTGGCCAAACCGTCGAGAATTTGACTTATATCGGGCAGGGATCGCCCGGAAATCCCCGTTGATGGTGTCTGATTAACGGACAGAATCTCGCCAATATGCGACGCCTTGCAACGCCCTTGGTGACCTCTTCGATTACTCCGATAATCAAACCTCATCACCGGAGGCATCATGGAAATCGCCAGCGACAGCGCGAGTGGTGGCAATGTCGGGCTCGGCCTGCTTGTGGTGGTCGTGCTCATCGGGCTTTATATCGGCTACAACGTTTTCAAGTCGCACGGCTTCCGGCCGCGGCGGGTCGAGACACGGCTGAGCGCCGAGCAGCTCCGCGCGGTCTTCGTCGAGAAGGTCGCCGGCCTCGGATGGTCCATTGTGGATGATGGCAATCCGATGGTCGCCCAGTCCGGGTTGCTGGCGGGAATCCGCCAGCAGATTGCGTTGCAGGTGTCCGAGAACGGCGGTCGGTCGGTCGCGAACCTGGTCGTGACCCGCTATTCGAAGAAAGTACTCGGCGGAGCGACCAAGGCGTACACCCTGCGTTGGCGGATGAACGCGTTCATCGCCCACGTCCGGCAGCTGGACGAGTCCGCGTCAGTGGTGGGTTGAGCCGTGACGGTGTTGATCATCGCCGTGGCGATCATGGTGGCGCTCTACCTGTGGTCGGCGATGACCACCTGCGTGTTGTCCGGGTTCGTCCCCGGCGCGACCGTGGCCAGTCAGCTCTCGGGGCCGGGCGCACATGCCGATTTCGTCGGTGCGCTCATCGCGTTGCCCGGAGTCAGGTTGCTCGAACGCAGTGCGGACGAGGCGCTGGTGTCGGTGATGCCGGTGCCGATGTCGATGGAACGCGGGTTCGGTCTGTTCGTCGTCGTGCGCCGGTACGAGGACGACGGCATCGTCGTGCTGGGTCGTGGGCGGCTGCCGATGGCACCCGGTCTCGAGCAGGCGCTGCGCCAGCTGGAACGGGACGTGCGGATGCGGATCTCCTACGGTCCCCGCGCGGGCGGTGCCGGATGAGCAGCGCCCTCGCCGAGCAGGCCCCGGTCCGCCCCGATGAGGAGGTCGATGGGTTCGTTCCCCTCGATGCTCTGCCGCGCCCGGCCGGGCGGCTGGCGAAGGAGGATCTCGCTCCCCTGGTCCGCCTTGCCCAGACCGGCGATCCGCACGCGGTGCACGAGCTCCTGAAGTTCGTCAAGCCGGTGGTGGTGCGCTACTGCCGGTCGCGGATGGGTGGACGTGACCTGTCCTATCTCTCCGCCGACGACGTCGCGCAGGAGGTTTGCGTCGCCGTGCTCAAGGTACTCCCGAGCTATCAGGAACGCGGTGGTTCGTTTCTGTATCTCGTGCGCGCGATCGCGGCCAACAAGGTCGCCGACGCCTACCGTACCGTTTCGCGCGACCGGTCCGATCCGGTCGCGGAGCTGCCCGACACCGGCTTGGTCCGCAACGAACCGGAGACCTTTGCGCTGCAACACGACCTGGGCGAACGCCTCGGCCGCCTACTCGCCGCGTTGCCGCGGAGCCAGCAGGAGATCCTCACCCTGAGGATCGTGGTCGGCTTGTCCTCAGGCGAGACCGCCGAAGCGCTCGGCATGTCCGCCGGGAACGTCCGGATCACCCAGTACCGGGCGCTCGAAAGGCTGCGCTGCCTGATCCACTTCGAGGAGTTCTGAACCGGGCCCCGACCGGGGCAGGAGTACCGGACGAGGGCCCAACGGAGGGCGAACGTGGCGAGGCTGCCGGGTGAGCACGCGAAGGAGGTCTTCGGCGCCTTCGACGGTCAGCGACTCGACGGGATAGCGATCGGCCGCATGGGGCTGGAGGAAAAGCGGGATCGCGTCCACTTCGCGCCCCGGTAGGAGTACCGGAAGGATCTTCTGGGTCCACGTGTTCCGGTCGCCCTGGAGAAGATCACGCAGGAGTGCCGCCTCCGACTGGCCGCCGATGTTCCGGTCGTTCGGCCCGTTCCCGTCGCCCATCCGTCGATAGCCGGGCGACGCGATCACGACGACGTAGTCGGACTCGGTCATGTTCTTCGTGGCCCAGGCCTGCCAGTCCTGTCGCCGGCCGGATGTCCAGCGGTCGAGCACGATGTCGATCCCTTGCTCGGTCAGGAAGGTTGCGAAATCCAGCACCGCTTTCCGATGAGCTTCGTCGTCGTGGGTGTAGGAAAGGAAAACCTTCGGGTGCGCACCAGGGGTGTGGCTTTCGTAGTTGTCCGACGGCTGCAATGGAAATCCTCTTCGCCGGGCCGCGTTCGCGGCGGTGTCCTTGCGAGACAGGGCAGGGCTAGGACAGTAGCGGGTTTCCCCAGGCCAGTTCCGGGAGTCTGCGCGACCGGTTACCGGCCGCGGGCCGGCCGGACCCCAGCGGTGAACCTGCGGCGCTGGGCCGGTACATCTCCAGCCGCAACCGCACGGCCCCGGTGAGGTCGACGTCGACCATCCCCGCTTTGCCCTGGGAAACCCGGCATTCGTGCCGTGTCTCCCCGTCGACGTCGACCTGGAACTGCCCTACCTGGAAGGCCTCGACAGCGTCGTCGATCACGCCCACGATCGACGTCATCCGCCGGTAGGCTGCGTCCAGTTCGATTTCGACGAAGCCCAGGGTTTCCTCTGTGCGCGATTTCGGCCGGAGGACGAGGCTGTTCTCGTAGTCCACGCCGTCGATCCGAGCGACACCCGCGTGGATCGACGGACTGCCTGCCAGCCAGGGCAGGTCAGTTGCCAGCAACATCGTTGAGGACAGGTGGTCCGCGCCTCCCTCCTGCCATCGGCCGCGCTCGGGTAGCGGGTACCGCTCGTACCCGGTGATCGCGGCGATCAGCGCCGACACACCCGTCCTGCTGAGCTCCTCGACGTGGAATGTCGTGGTGGAGTGCGGGCTGAGGAATACTGGGATGTCCTGAGCGGATTGCCCTGGCAGCACGACCGGAAGTACCTGCTCGGTGCCTCCGCGGAGATCTTTGGTCAGGTGGTCGCGGATGCGGGCCGCCTCCAGCTGGGCTCTTCGATCTTCGTACGGCTGCGCTGTGCCGTCGAAGCTGCGCCGGTAGCTCGGAGAGGCCACCGCGAGGATGAAATCGGCGTTGTCCAGCTGGTCGATCGTCCACGCCGACCAGTCGTGCCGCCGTGCGTCGTACCATTGGTCCAGGTGTACGTCCAAGCCGATCTCAGCGCGGAGCAATCTCGCGAACAGGCGCACCCGGTCCGTGTGCTCCGGTGAATCACGCGCATAGCTGACGAACACCCTTGGTGCCTCGCTGCTGGACATCGGTGTTCCCCGGTGGCTCGGTGGGACTCGGTGCTGGAAGGTGAGGGCATTCTCGGCGATGGCCGCATCCTCGGCGATAGCTGTTGCCTGCTTGTCATCGTTCTGTCGTCTCCCCGGCCGGCACATTACGGCCTGCCGCTTTTGATCATTCAGGGGAGTCATTGGTCCACTCGGGTGAATTTGTCCTCGAATTGATCGAATGGGGAGAAATTGTCAAGTTTCTGTCGCGTTTTTGTACCTGTTTCCGAGCTGTCTCGCTGACTTAGGATCTGTGCGGTCTGGTGGTCGGGCGAGGGAGCGACGACACGCGTGTACGAGTACGACGTGTACATCAGCTACCGACGCGAAGGGCTTGACGTGCCCGCTTGGGTTCGCACCCATTTCTATCCGCGACTGTCGGAGCTGCTCGACAACAATGTCGACTACGAGGTGAAGGTTTTTCTTGACGAGAAGGTCACTGTCGGCGGCAGGTGGCCACTCGAGTTGCGGAATGCCTTGCAGCGGACCCGGATCCTGGTCCCGGTTTGCTCGCCGAAGTATTTCTCCGACGAATGGTGCCTTGCCGAGTGGCACTCCATGGCGCGACGGGAAGAAATCGTCGGAACAGCGTGTCCTGAGAGGCCGCCGAGTTTGATCTACCCGGTGATCTTCAGTGACTCCAGGAACTTTCCGTCGTTCGCGCACGAGCGACGGATGCGGAGCTTCACGACCTGGAATCAGCCCTACCCGCAGTACCAGGACAGCCTCGAGTACCTCGAATTCCATCGCGAGATGGCACGGATGGTGGAGGAGCTGGTCGACGTCATCGAACAGGCACCGCGGTGGCAACCGGACTGGCCGGTGGAGACCCCGGTGCCGGACCCGCTCCCGCCGTCGAAGCTGCCGAGGTTCTGAGGCATGCCCGGAACGGTGGTCACCTTCTATTCCTACAAGGGCGGTGTAGGCCGAAGCTTCACACTGGCCAACATCGCGGTCCTGCTGGCGCGGTGGGGGCACCGCGTCCTGTGCGTGGACTGGGATCTGGAGGCCCCTGGCCTCGCCGACTACTTCCGGCCGATGATGAGCGCCGACCCCGCCGGCGGGGTGGTCGACCTGATCGACGACTTCCTCGCGGACCCGAGCCGGCTGGGAGACCACACGACCCGGCTGACCGGCGTGGGAACGCTGGACCTGATCGCGGCCGGGCGTGAGGATTCCGGCTACATCGGCAAGGTCCAGGGCATCGACTGGGAATTGTTGTACGAGAAGGGTTTCGGTGACTACCTCGAACGATGCCGGGCCCAGTGGAACGCCGACTACGACTACGTCCTGCTCGACAGCAGGACCGGGGTCTCCGACATCGGCGGCATCTGCACCGCGCACCTGCCGGACCGCCTCGTCGTCCTGTTCACCGCCAACGTGCAGAGCATGCGGGGAGCCGTGGACATCGCCCGGCTTGCCAACGCGGCCCGCGACCGCATGCCGTACGACCGGCCGCAGCTCGCCATCCTTCCGCTGCTGTCCCGGTTCGACAACCGTGAGGAATACGCCCGCGCGGAGGAATGGCGTAGCACCTGCCTCGAGGAGACCAAGGGCCTGTTCGGCAACTGGCTCGACCGGGACGTCCCGCCCGAGCTGATGTCCCGCCACCTGACCTTGCCCTACATCTCGTACTGGAGCTTCGGGGAGCAGCTTCCGGTCCGCTCGGAGTCCAGTCCCACCGCGGACCAGATCAGCTTCGCGCTGGAGACGGTCGCGGCGGTCGTCGCACATCACTTCGACCGGACGAGCCTGCTGGCGGAGAACCGTGACGCCTACGTCGCCGCGGTCCGAACGGGGAATCGCGCATTCACCCACGACCTCCGGGTGAGCACGCCACGCTCCACTTTGGACTTCACGTCCGCGCTGATCAAGCACCTGGGGAATCTCGGCGTCCGGGCCGAGCTATCCCTGTCGGGTGACCGGTCCCTGCTCACCAGGACCGAGGACGACGCCAAGCACCTGTGCCTGGTGGTGGACCGCGAGGTGAGCAGATGGCAGACCGCGGAGGTCGAGCTCTTCCTGCACCGGACTCTCGGCCAGGACCGCCGGGTCATCCCGGTGCTGACCGCGGAAGCTGACCCCAACGCGTTGCCGGGCTATGTCGGCAATCTGCGGTACCTGCGGCTCGGACCTTCACGCGGACCGGCCGAGGTGGCGCGCGGCCTCGCCGACCAGCTCACCGGTGCCGTCGCACTGGTCGACACGGGCGAGATCGACCTCGTCGGGGTGCTGGGGCAGGCCGGTCGCGCGCTGCTGCGTCCACCTCTCTGGGGGCTGGTGGACGATCTCGTGGGCGCGCTGCACGGCGCGGTCGGCGCCGGTGATGACGCGCGAGCACAGGAGCTCGCCGCCGACCTCGCCCTGGCCATCAGGCCGCGGACCACCCGGGGCGAAGCCGAGCGCCGCGTGCCCGTCCCCCCGGACACCCGCGCTGCGATCGAGTGGCTGGTGCGGCTTCTCAACGCCCGCGCGCAAGTCCCGGGCGGCACACGCCACGAGTTCAACGGGTTTCCACCGGAGTAGGCCCGTTCCAGCGTTCGAACCACAGTTGGTCGCGACCGCGCGGCCACATTCACGGTGCGGAAGGATCTCGGATGACGGATCGATGGGGACAGAAGCAGACCGCGGCGATGCTGGCCCTGATGGTGCTCGCTCGTGAGGTGTCCAACCCGGACCTGGAGACCGTCGTCGGCTTCCGGCTTTACGGCAAGGAACGGACGAAGCTGAACGACCGGGGGATGGTGGCGAGCCGCAAGCAGGGGAGCACCTTCCATCACGAACTCACCGATCGCGGCTGGGCGTGGTGCACCGAAGAACTGGGAGCGGGCGACCCGCCGCCGCCTCGCAGCTCTCTCGCAGCGGCTCTTTACGTCGTCCTCGGCGGGATCGGCGGCTACTTGCAGCGCGAGAACCTGAGCCTGGCGGACATCTTCACGCCCGAGGCCGCGGAAGAGGTCGAACTGACCGCCGAAGAGGTCGAGAGCAGGATCCGGACCGCGTATCGCAAGCTGGCCCGGGCGCCGCGCGACTGGGTCGGGCTGGTGGACTTGCGGCCGCTGCTGGGTGACGCGTCTGCCGCGCACGTCAACGCTGTGCTCAAGGAGTTGAGCCGGACCAAGCAGGCTCATCTGGTCCCGGAGTCCAACCGCAAGACGCTCACCGCCGCCGACCACGACGCGGCGATCCGCATCGGCGGTGAGGACAACCACCTGCTCTCCATCGAGGCGTCATGATCGAGCAGCTGGCCGCGTTGGCAACCCTGCACTTCGACTGGGCTGACACCCCCGACCATGTCTGGCGGGACTCCCCGTACCACGTGGACGGCTTGCACACCGACGTGCTCGCGGCGATCGATGTCGGCGTCCGGGACGCCGCGGCGAGTGACGGACCGAGCCCGATCGGGCTGGTGCTCCAGGGCCAGAAGGGAGTCGGAAAGACTCACCTGCTCGGCCTGGTCCGGCGTCAGGCACACCGTGCTCGTGGGTACTTCTTCCTCAACGATCTCACCGCGGGCGACGCTTTCTGGGAGAACACCGCCGAGGCGTTGCGCCGCGGACTCGCCCGGCCGGACGAGTCCGGTGTGTCCCAGCTCGAGAGCTTCCTGCGACGGGTCTGCTTGCGTGCCGGCGTGGACGCCGGTGCCGTCCTGAACGGACGCGGTCTCACCAGGGACGACGTGGAAGTGTTCGTCGACGCGGTGCGCGGGCTCGACCGGCAGGTCGCTCTCGAGTGTGCTGACACTGCCCGGGCGCTGGTGCTCTACGCGAGCGAGGACACGAAGGCGAACTACGTCGGCGACGACTATCTGGGCGGGTTCGAGGAGTCGAAGTCCGGCGACCGGCGCAAGTGGGGGATCCGGCCGAAACCGAAGCCGGCCTTGACCCTGGTTCAGGACATCACGCGATTGCTCGCGCTGACCGGACCGATCGTGGTCGCCGTCGACCAACTCGACACGCTCCTAGCCCGGTCTGCGCTGAAGACCCAGCAGACCGGGAACACCGCCGAAGACGATCTGCTCGTCGCGCAGATCGCCGACGGGCTGATGCGGCTGCGCGAGGTGACCCGCCGGACCGTGACTGTGCTCGCGTGCCTCCCCGGCACGTGGAACCAGATCAAGACGAAAGCGGCTGACACGGTCCCGGATCGCTTCCGCGAATCGCTGACGTTGGGCCGCGTCACCGATGCAGATCTCGGGCGGGCACTGGTGGCGAAGCGGCTCGGGGTCGCCTACCAGGCCATGGGTTTTGTGCCCCCGCATCCGACTTGGCCGGTCGCGCCCTCTGCCTTCGAAGGAACGTGGGACGAGTGGACCCCGCGCCAACTGCTGCAGCACATCGGCGCGCACATCGACATCTGCGTGCGCTCCGGACAGGTCCGCGAGCTGACCACGTTCGACGACCAGGCGCCCCGTCCGGTCGAACTGCCGCGTCCGGCTCCGCAGCCTGACCGCTTCGCCCAGCTCGACACGTGGTTCGAGGAGCTGCGGTCGGCCGCCGACCCGGCGTCGTTGCTGGATCAGCACACCGAGGACAAGGTGATGCCCGGGCTGCTGTCCGCGGCGCTGCGCGGGTGGATCACCGAGGTCGGCGACGACAACATGGAATGGGTCTGCGAGAACCAGAACGGGCGAGGGGATCTGCACGCCTGGCTCACCCGCACGGTCGACGAGGCATCCGACCTGCAGGAGCATTGGGCGTTCCGGACCATCTCCGCCCCGCACCCCCTGTCGGTTCTGCATCGTTTCCGCAAGGCCAAGTCCGCCGCGGGCTTACGGCAGGGGACGGAGAACCGGCACCTCGTCATCATCCGGAATCCGAAATGGTCCAACGGGGTGAAGACCCAGCAGGAGCTCAAGGCGTTCAAGGCGGCAGGCGGTCGGTCGCTCAAGTTGTCCGATTCGGACGTTCGAACGTTCTGGGCGCTGGACAAGATGTTCGTCAAGGGTGGCACCGAACTGCACGAGTGGCTTGTCGACCGGCGTCCCGCGGGCCGGTCGGAGCTGCTGTCGGCGGTGCTGCCCGAGGTCTCGGCGGAGCATGGCTCGGACGAGACGCACCCGCCGCCCGGCGATGGGGAGATCACGCTCGGCACCGTTCTCGGTACCGGTGAGCCGGTCAGGGTCGACCTTGCCGGGCTGCGAAAGCACGCTGTGGTGTTCGCCGGGTCGGGTTCCGGGAAGACAGTCCTGCTCAGGCGGATTGTGGAGGAGTGCGCGCTTCTCGGTGTCTCCGCGATCGTGCTGGACCCCAACAACGACCTCGCGCGCCTCGGTGACCCTTGGCCGGATCCGCCCTTGGCGTGGGGGCCGGATGACGCCGAGCTGGCCAAGCGGTACTTGGCCGAGACGGATGTCGTCGTCTGGACCCCAGGCCGCGCCACGGGCCGGCCGCTCGCCTTTCAGCCGCTGCCCGACTTCGCAGGTGTACTCGACGACGAGGACGAATTCGGTGCGGCTGTGGAGGTTGCCGTGGCGACGTTGGCCCCGCAGGTCCGGCTGACCGGGAGCACCGTCAAGGCCACCATCGGCCTGGCGGTGCTGCGGCAGGCGGTCATCCACCACGCCCGCACCGGTTCGCGTAGCCTGCCGGCACTCATCGAAGTCCTCGCTGATCTGCCCGTGGGCGTGAGCACGCTCAACGATGGCAGGCGCGTCGCCGCAGACCTGGCCGAGGCCCTGAAGGCCGCTATGGTCAATGATCCCTTGTTCGCAGGTGGCGGCGAACCCGTCGATCCGGGCGTGCTGCTCACGCCGGGCGAAGGCAAACGCGCGAGAGTGTCGGTCATCAGCTTCGTTGGCTTGCCGGCGGAGGAGCAGCGGCAGAACTTCGTCAATCAGCTCCAGATGGAGCTCTTCGCCTGGATCAAGCGCAATCCCGCGGGCGATCGGCCCCTGGGTGCTCTCTTCGTGATGGACGAAGCTCAGACGCTCGCCGCGTCAGGCACTCTTACGGCGAGTACCCGCAGCACCATCGTGCTCGCCTCGCAGGCTCGCAAGTACGGTCTCGGGCTGCTGTTCGCGACTCAGGCGCCGAAGGGTTTGCACAACCAGGTGGTCGGCAACGCCATGACCCAGTTCTTCGGCCGGCTCAACAGCCCCGCGCAGATCGCGGCCGCCAACGAGCTGGCCAGGGCGAAAGGGAGCCCGGTCGCCGACATCTCCCGGTTGGAACGAGCCCAGTTCTACGTGGCCGGTGAGTCCTTCGGTTTCCGCCAGATCACCACTCCCTTGTGCCTGACCAACCACCCCGCCAGTCCTCTTCGCATCGAAGAGGTGCTCACCAGGGCAAGGGTTTCTCCTCAAGCGTGAAACAGGAAACAAGTGAATATCGAGGCCTCTACCGAGAAGGATGGCCGCTATGACAGGAATCTTCATCAACTTCCGCGGTGGCGACGGGCAGGATCGTGCTTGGGGGCTCGACGAGATCCTGGGCCGGGAATTCGGGAAGGAGCGTGTTTTCCGATCGAGCCGGTCGATCGAGGCCGGAAGTGAATTCCCGCCCGCGTTGCTCGACGGTGTCCGGAACGCGGCTGTGGTCCTCGTGCTGATGGGCGCGGACTGGCTGGAGGCGGGCGAAGACGGCCAACGGAAGCTCGACAACCCCGAGGACTGGGTGCGCCAGGAGATCGCCGAGGCATTGCGGCTCAGGAAAATCGTCATCCCGGTGTTGGCCAAGGACGTCCGCATGCCCGCCGCCGCCGATCTTCCGCCCGACATCGCCGGGCTTGCCCAGCGGCAGTACCGTCGGCTCGACTACCGGACAGCCGACCAGGACATCGCGGCCTTGATCCAGGCGTTGATCCGGGTCGCGCCTGAACTCGGGATCGGTGTCGTCGCAGGGCTCGAAGACCTGTCGTCGTGGCTGGATTCCTGGCGCCAGTTCACGAACCCGCCGCTGCCGGAGACCTTGCCGGTGCTCGGCCGTGACCGCGAGGTGGAGCAGCTGTGCGCCTGGTTGGACGGGGCACCGTCGATCCTTCCCGTGTACGGTCATGGACGGACCGAGGCGGCCGCGTTCGTGGCGACCGGGGTCGTGACCCATCGCCCCGGACTGCGCGCCGTGCTCGTCTCCAGCCCGGCCGGGTGGCTGCACTGCCGGTCGTTGACCGGTCCGTATCTCGCCGTCGTGGACACCCCCGAGGTTCAGGTAGGGGCAAACGACGCCTTTGCCGGGCACGTCATCGTCGTTCACGAAACCCCGGACGTCGCCGGAGGAGAACTTCTCGCGCTGCCCCGGATTCCTCGGGACAAGGCGACGGAGGCCTTCGCGGCCGCCGGGGTTCCACCTGCCGAAGCGAACACGTACGCGGCGATCGCCCGCCGGAGCATCACCAGTCTGCGTCGGAAGCTTTCGCCTTCGACTGCAAAACCGGTGTGGGCGCAGGCACCTGAACGAGATCTCGTCGCGCCGCTGATCCTGGCCGGCCGGTGGTCCGCCAACTCGGCGGCCGACCGCACGGAGATCGCCGCGATCATCGGACGGGAGCCGAACGAACTTGACCGTTTCCTCGGCAGGACCGACCTTGGCGCCGACCCGCTGCTGCATCGGTCGGGCGCACGGTGGCAGCTGGCTGATCCCCAGGACGCGTGGTCACTGCTGTACCGGAGCTTGAGTGCGCAGGACCTCAAGCGCTGGAGGGAAGTCGCCGACAAGGTGCTCGCCGAACTGGACCCCGCGCTCACCCTGTCCGCCGGTGACCAGCTCAGTGCCGTCGTGTTCGGACAGGTGCGGACCTGGTCATCGGCGTTGCGGTACGGCCTGGCGCAGGGTGCCGCCCTCCTGGGCGCGGCCGGCGACGCGACGCTCGTCGACGGGATCGCGGGCGCGGACCACGCCTCGGGCTTCGTCCGCGATCTGCTGGCCCGGGCCAACGCCGACACCAGCGGCGCCCTTTGGCAGTCACTCACGGACGTTCTGCCGCTGCTGGCCGAAGCCGCTCCGCGCGAGTTTCTCGAGGCCGTCGACCGAGCGCTGACGAGTGATCCCTCGGTATTGCTGAGCATGTTCGCCGACGCGGGGTGGCGGTCGTGGTCACCGCACACCGGCTTGCTGTGGGCCGTGGAATCGGTCTGCTGGCAGGAAGAAGCCCTGCCGATGGTGATCACCGTGCTGGCCGAGCTGGCGCGGATCGACCCGGGTGGCCGCACGAGCAACCGGCCGATCGAATCGCTGATCACGCTGCTCCAGCCGTGGTACCCGTATCTCGACATCCCCGTCGGTCAGCGTGGTGACCTGGTCAAGGCGGTCCGCCGCCGGACACCGGACGTCGGCTGGGATCTCGTCCTGGCCCTGCTTTCCGGCCCGCATGGTCATCTCCTCGCCAGCCCTCATCGACCTCAGGTCCGTCTTGAGTGGACGATCCCCGTGTCTCCGGTCGTAGCAGCGGGCTTCGCCGAGTTCCACGACGATCTCGTCACGGTCGCTTTGGCGGCGCTCGAGCAGGAACCGCGGCGTTGGCGAGCGGTCTTCGAGCAGCGGCTGGACCTGACTGCGCCGCAGTGGGACCGGATCGTGGAAGGCCTGACGAGGGTCGACGTCGAACGATTGTCCGACGAGGAACGGTTCCAGCTGTGGAACCGGCTCACCGCCCTGGCCGCCGAACATCGCCACTACGCTGAGGCCGGCTGGGCGCTTCCGGAAGAACTCCTGCAGTGGCTGGAAAACTGTGCGGAATCGATCGAGCCGGAGCTGAACCCGAGGCGTCACGCCCGGCTGTTCTCGTGGCACCCTCCTTTGGAGGGCATCGACCCGTTCGATCACGAGGCCCACGCCGCCGAGGCTGACCGCCTTCGCCGCGAGGCGGTCAGCGGGCTGCTGCGCGAACAGGGTGTTGCGGCACTCGATGATCTGGCCGCGGAGAGCGACGTGCCCAGGCTCGTCGGGATTACGGCCGCACAGCTGATCGGGGACGAGATCCAGGAGGAGGCGCTCGATCTTCTGGGACACGAGGAGTGGGCTTCCGGCTGGGTCGGTGAGATGGCCTGGTCCCGTGGCGAGGAGTGGAGCAGCGCGACCGCGAAACTGCTCGAGGGCCAGGACACGACGGTCTTCACCGCCTACCTGTCGGCCATCCCCGTCGAGCACGCCATGGTCCTTCTCGATTCCGTCGACGAAGACGTGAGTGAAGGCTATTGGAGCCGGGTGGGATTTTGGCCGTTGCCCGACGGTCAGGAGGACTACTTCGTCGGGGAGCTTCTCGCGTACAGGCGGCCGTGGGCGGCGATCAACGCGCTGGCGCTCAGGATTCACGGACCCGAGCCGCGGCCGGTTCCGGCGTCCTTGATCGACGAAGCGCTCAACGCCGCGCTCGAGCCGGATGCCGACGAGCCGGACCAGCACGCCCGCTACCAGGTTGGTCCGCTGCTCGAATTCCTGATCAAGGTCGGCTGGAACGACGTCGCGGTGGCGAAGCTGGAACTGCTCTACCACTCGATGCTCAAGCATCACCGGAAGCCTCGCGTGCTCTACCGGATCCTCGCGGAGGACCCCGCGGCGTTCGTCGATCTGTACTGCCAGGTCCATCCTGCTGAAGATGCCTCTCCTCGCGCAGACCTGATTCACGCCTGGTTTGCGATCTTCGAGATGCGAACCGTGCCGGGGCGCACGGGCGAGGGGCTCGATGGTGCCGTGCTGAAGGACTGGGTGTCTCGCGCCCGCGCCTTGTTCGCTGAACGCGGGCGATCCGAATCCGGCGACCGTGCCATTGGCACCGTGCTCGCGGGCAGCCCCTCCGCCCCAGGCGGTACCTGGCCGGCGGAGCCTGTCCGGGATGTGCTGGACGTCGCGGACGGCGGGAGCCTTCGGGAGGGCTTCGCCATCGGGATGGCGAACAACCGCGGGATGACGGTCCGGGACAGCTACGAAGGTGGGCAGCAGGAGCGTGACCTGGCCCAGCGATACCGCGGTTGGGCGCGGCAAGTGAATGTCGGCTGGCCGCGGGTCGCGGCGTTGCTGCGTGACTATGCCGACCAGCTCGACCGCGAGGGGCGGCGCAACGACGGACAGGCCGAGCAGATCCACGACGCACCTTGACACGCCTATCAGTTGCTCGATGAGGCCTAGGTCCGTGAAGGCCACTGTGAGGAGACTAACCTCGGTGTTTCATGGGGTTTGCGGATGATCTTGGGATTTGGTTGTTGATCTTGCTGGGTGGTTGTGCTGGTTGAGGGTGTGGTGCAGCCGCCGATCTGCTGTTCTATCGGCTGCTCCGAGGGCCCTTTCGGTGGTCGGGACGAGGGTTTGTGGGTTAGGTGAATGCGGCGCGGATGCGGTGGTATCCGGTGGCGATTTCGGTGGCCCAGCGCCAGGTCTGGTCGATGCGGAGCCGGGTTTGGCGTGCGCTGCGGGTGATGCGGGCGGCGACGTGCAGGACGCGGTAGCGGAAGGTGGCGATCTCGACTCGGGCGAGGTCGGGCTGGTCGGCGAAGCCGATCAGCTGGGTCCAGCAGAGCAGGTCGATCGCGGTGAGCACGGCCTGCAGCCAGGCGCTGTTTTCGGCGAACCCGCGACAGGGCAGGTTGCGCAGGCCGGTGGCCTTGGCTTCGCGGATGCGGTCTTCCATCCGGGCGCGCTGGCGGTGCCGCAGTTCCAGCCCGGCGGCCTGGCCGGGGATGACGCCGGGTGGGGTGTCGGTGAGCACCGCGGTGATCCGCATCCCGTCGGCGTCGGTGAACCGCAGTTGCGCGCCGGGATGCGGGCGTTCCTTGCGCAGGATCAGCCGTGATCCTGCGGGCCAGTTGGACAGGTCGATCGCGGTGGTGGCCT
>Ga0307507_10004751_pt1 | contig 23480 bp, 13 predicted proteins | sample 7_EM_MG_FD_207223 | JGI IMG/M metagenome (GOLD analysis project Ga0307507, IMG submission 207223) | Populus trichocarpa ectomycorrhiza microbial communities from riparian zone in the Pacific Northwest, United States - 7_EM | ecosystem: Host-associated > Plants > Roots > Unclassified | place...
AGATATCATAGAGGCGTACGGAGTAGATATACTTATCGATTATAGAGCTGCTTCTGCGGATCAATTTAACGGTATTTCTGAGATAATAGCTGTTGTAGGGTGGTAGATTAATTTCGTTAAAAAAGGTAACTGCTCTATATACAAAATAAGTCGGATCGCCTAAGAAACCTTGCAAAAGTCTCTCAGACCATAGAATCAACTTTTTAACAAAAAAGGTTAGCGATATCCGCTTGCGGATATACGTATGTCCGCTAATTGATTCTATGGTCTGAGCTTGCTGAGGTAACGGGGTTATGACGGTCTATGGGGTTATGACGGTTTTAAACACTAAAATTCTGCCAAATGTTTGTTCGCAGGCAAAATACAGGCGGTAAGGCCCCACCGTCATAACCCCGTAGACCGTCATAACCCCGTTGCTCACGTTACAAGCCGCACGCGGAATTCAGCCGAAGCCTTCTCTATGCATTTGATCCACTAGCTCAGATCAAACGCATCAAGTCCTCAGCTGATGAGTCGGTGTTGCGTGAACTTAAATTCAGCCATCAATAATTTCTGAATTTAGGTTTTTGGATTGTGTACGGTATTTATTCCCTTCGAGTTTTAAGGCTGTCAATACTGTAACAATGGACTGAACGCCATTGTATAAAGGCATTAAAGAAATAAACCCTTTTCCACTTTGCCCCAAAACAGTCATAGACACACTATCTGTTTATAAAGCATCCTCTTGCTTATGAATATGCAACTGCGTTTACTGGAAATGGTAAAACTGGCTTAACACGTGATGGAGCCCACATCTCTTTAGTTTGGGCCAATCAGAATCCGTGATTCAACAAACATTTGGAATTGGAGCCTGTACTGCATACTGGGCTCTGAAATCCTCGCATTACCCACAGTGAGTAATCATGAGCGGGACAAATCCGCTGCCGGAACAGACCTCCAAGTCGGAACATTGAATATGCGCATGATACGACTATATATAAGATGTTTAAGATTTATATTCAACTCTCCTCAGCAAACTTAGACTCGCTATTGACGATCGGAGACTAATACCGTAATTCCTACAATGGCACAAACTACTCCTGCCCTCTCAACCCGCGTAATCGCCGGCATCACCGTTCCCGACACTCCTCTTATAACCAAAGCCCTGGCATATGCCCGTTCACTCATGGATGATCAAGGTTACCACCATGTCGTCCGTTCCTGGCTCACAGGCATGGCAATCATTTCCCACCTCCCGACTTCGATGACAGCATCCATCGACCTCGAAGCCTTCGCAATTGCCAACCTCCTACACGACCTTGGCTTGGCCATTACAGGAGACGTCGTTTCCACAGACAAACGCTTCGAAGTCGACGGCGCCAACGCCGCTCGGGACTTCATCCAGCGCGAGGTTGAAGGATCTCAGGGCTGGGATACCCACCGGCTTCAACTCGTCTGGGATGCCATTGCTCTACATACCACGCCATCCATCGCGAGGTTCAAGCAGCCCGAGGTTGCATTCACTTCGCTCGGGATTTTTGCAGAACTCGCCGGACCAGCCGCGGCGCCGGAGGGTGCGCTTTCCCAGGCGGAGTTTGATGGCATTGCGGCTGAGTTTCCGCGCGCCAATTTGAAGGAGTATATAAGGGAGACTATGTGCAGGCTCTGTAGAATGAAGCCGGAAACGACATATGACAATTTCGTTGGGGGTTATGGCGAGAGATTTTTGGAGGGTTTTAGTTTGGAAGGGAAACAGGAGATCGATAAGCTTGAGGGTGCAATTGTTTGAACTGAGTGATTGGCAGGCGGGGCCTTGGTGAGGCGAGGAAAAAGCGTCCTATGAAATTTTTTTTTTCTTTCCTTAGCTGAGAACTGGCACAAGCCACAACACTCTTTGAACTATGCCAATTGATACAAGCCCAGCCATGGCCCACGAGAGCTCTTTCGTGTACTGATGATATGCCAGCATGACCGTGAAGAATAAGCCACTTTCAAAGCCCTCGACTAGAGCCGGTTTCATCATAACACTGGTTAATTCCTTTATCTGTTTCTCGGTGTTACTTACTTTTGTTTTCTCGAGAATGGCCGCGATATAGAAAAGTACAAAGTTACTAATGTGAAAGGATTCTTCGAGTAAAGCGACCGCTACCCATAGCCGGGTACTGTGGCATCCGCGGACGGGGAGTGAAGATATATCCGATTGACCAAGCGCACAACAGATTGGAATCATGGAATACACAATAAAGTCTCCCAGAAGGTCGAGGAATCCTCCGAGCTCAGAGACTTGCTTCCGCGAACGGGCAAGTGCTCCATCCAGGCAATCCAGGGAGCGGTTGAGAATCCAGAAAAGGAGAGCCTTTGGGAGATTGGAAAGATATGCGTAAATACATGCTTGGATGCCGCATATAAAAGCAAGCAAAGTAACGTGGAGGGGCTTTATGAAGTAGGGTGTGTAATGACATAGAGGGTCGAAGAATATGTCTTTCAACGGGCGAAGGTTAATGTTAAGCATGTTGATACCAAATCCTCTTGAGAGGAGATGGAGCTGAAGTTCAGATAGAAAGTGAAGGGGATATTTAAGGTTAGGAAAATAAATAACTGTGTATATCTATACGCTTAAGGCCGTATAAATAAACCCGTAAAGATAAGGAAGTGTTCGGTTCTGGGTTCAGAAGCGACCTGGAGGCGGGTGTTCGGTGTATACGGCGACTTTTCAATCTGAAGCTCCTCCAGATCGGCAAGCGCGTCAAATCCGCACGCCATACCTATATAGTAGTTGAACTGAAGATAGTAGTTGAACTGAAGCTCTTGGCGTCAGATCAATAAGAAGCCCTCAGTTTCAGCTCCAGGTTCCAGATTGAATCTGGAGCTCTGCTCGTGCATGCGCCCAATCGTCCACCCTACCCAGTGTGCCCACCACCCCTCCCACCGACGATATTGCTGCTGCTGCTGCAGGCCCTACACGACATCCATCTCCTAATTATTTCCTTCGCAATTCTCATCTAGCTGGGCGGCGTTCGTACTCAACACACTAATATGTGGCGCGGGATGGTGTGGACGACGTAGTTGCTCTATGGGCATGAGCAGAGGCTCTATAACATGACGCGGATGCGGCCGGAGGTGTTTAGAGCGCTGCTTGAGTGGCTTCAAATCAATGGCGGCGTACGCGATACAAGGCTTAAGGCTTTCTAGAGCGCTCAAACGAACACTCGGCTTCAGATCAGATTGAGTACAACTACCAGATTAAGCGCCGCTAAATATCTACTAGTTGACGCTGGTGAAAGCACGGAGCAACCTCGGATTGCAACCGAACAACTCCCTAAGCTTGTTGCTAATCATGGTTAGACAAGATTGCCATTCTCGGCACAGAGCTCTCGGAGCTTTGGGCTCCACTCAGAGCTCCGTGCCCCTCCCAAGCTTGTAGTTTTTGTGCTGGGAGCTGGTCATCACCAAGAGAGTTGCAGTCGATAAGAAAACTATAATATTTATTGTGCTTGACGGGCTTATGTGACATTCAAGCACACGCTTTCCCATTTTCGTGCTCCGAACATCGGGTCCGAGGCCATACAAGATGGAAAGCGTCACCGCCAGCCATTGGCCGCTCGTCGACGTCTCATAGTATTAGGGGTGTGCCATGGCGTTGCAGAGCAAATGTGCGAGTTCTTTTTCCGTCCTCAAAGCTCGTCTTGTTCTTAGAAGTTTCTTCTTCATTCTTTCCCATCTCTCTATCAGCCAGCTCTAGATTCCCTATGAGACGTGCTAAGCAACAATTCATTCTATCATTGGTCCACCTTCGAGACAATATGGACTGTCTTTGCTATGCCATCATAGAGCTATACATCACATTTATGCTTGTAAACCACCCGGAATAGCGTCTTCTCCATGAATCAAAGACTATCACGACCTCTCGAGACCGTCCACGATGCATGCGACGCCAGTCACGCCGCAAGCTCGAAATGCTAACCTACATCACCCCGCTCCTCCCCAATCTCACCACAATCAAAATTCGCCGACGTCCCCTCTCCTCTCCGGGAACTACGACCCCCAGCAAGCACCACCGCATGTTCCTCATCCCAACTCTGCACAACACGGCCCTTTCCTCGCCGCCCCAAACCCGCCGCGCGCTCCCGCCCCACGCGTCCAGCAGCCGGCGGCTCGTCCTCGAGCTCGTCGCCTCTTCTTCCTCTTCCACCTCACCCTGCACACCATCCCGCCCCTCCGCAGCCTCCACGCCCCGCACCATACGCACCACGCGCACCACGCGCAGCTGCACCCGCAGGCCACGAACCAGTTGCACGTGTTCGAGCGGCTCGGCCTCGTGCTGCTCGCGAACTTCAGCGTGAATGTCAACGGGAGTCACGTGCTAACGCGGCCCGTCTTCGTGCCCGTCTTCGTGTGGCTGCTGGTTGAGATCCATTCGGGGCTGGAGCTGCCGAAGGGGTGGGGCGGAGGGGCAAGGAAGCACTGGATGCATCATCAGGGCGGGGAGGGGGTTTGAGCCATTTGGTGGTAGTGGTAGTAGCGTCGGAAATTATTTTTTTTAAGCTTGTTTTTTTTTAGAAATTCTGGGATGTTAGAACTTTGCTGCAATGCGAAGCACATTGACTATTTGTGCGACTTCAGGGTTCGTGTCAGAGTGGAGGTTGGTATGACACTAGATTAACCTGCGCAAATTACACCGCTAACTACTAAAAGTGTGGAAATTGAGAACTACGCCGCAATGGCGGGCAACAGCGTTTCCGTGAACTGCCACAGCAAGCTTGAATCATGCACATCCCATGCGGCACCCGTATACCACGTCCTCTGCTGCCCCTGCAGCGCATAAAGCTTTTTATAAAACCCATCCTTGATAGCGTCAGCCGGCACGCTAAATTCAAACGGGGTGTGGCTGTCAAACACCACAAACTCGGGCGTCGTCGCTGAAGCGACGGCACCGCCCGTATGCAGTTGGTTGAATTCCGCCACAATAGCTGCTTTTACAGCGTCATCGGAGAGCTCGTATGGACTGCTGAATTTTACCTCGTGCAGGCCTGGGTCGCCAGATGGATAGATAGAGAGGATTGCAGGCAATGTAGGCAGGTTCCAGGGCGTGTTGGGGCCAATGTTCGTCACGGACAAATTCTCAGGAATGCCGTCGTGCTTCACGATGGTGGTGTAGTAGGCGACGTTGGAGAATTGGCCGAACAGCGAGCTTTCACTTTGGCTGAGGTCGAAGCCTTTGAAATTGGAGAGCTTGGGTGGAATGGTGATAATGAGTTTCTTGGCTTGGATGAGTTTGCGACCTGAGGGAGTCTCGACTCCGACTTTGATGCATTCAGACGATGAGTTCCTGTCTGTCCAGATTACGTGGCTGCTCAGCAATACATCTTTCTCGAGGATAGCTAACGCATTGCGGTAAATATTGCTATTGTCGTGACTTGCGGTGGTGAGGAAACCATTAAGGATATTATTGATCAAATCGAGGTTGAAATTCATCATTACATAGAGTGTGGGTTGGACGAGTATATTAATTTGACGATATTCAAACATCGAATAGACCAGAGCATCGATGGAATACTTTTTGACAAAGTCGTGGAATGGCAGCAATAGATCCGCGGGTACCGGATCTGGCAGAAAAAAGCCATTGCTCAGGTATGGGTATTTCTCTAAATGCGAGATCCAGACACCCAGTGCTTGTGCAAACGCCGCTTGACCCGCAGGTGCAAATCCATCGACTACTTTGCCAGTATTGAAATTCACATATAGCTCCTGGGTTGATGGAAACATCGCCGTAGTCCATGGAACATTGAGCCGCGTGAAGTAATCCGTTACGATGGAGAGATTGTGAAAATCGATTACTCCGTAGTCAATTGGAATATGCGTTGCCGGGTCGACATAGGTATCTATGAGACAGGTTGGATGTTAGAATGAAAGCTTAGAGTTAACGTAATATAAAGCTAAGGAGCAGACGAACTTGTGTGCCCTCCGAGCACATCCTTTTTCTCAACCACGACTACGCTCTTGCCCATGTCACGGAGGCGAATAGCAGAATATGTCCCAGTCGAACCACCCCCAATAATGCAGACATCACGAGTGATGATATCCTCAGGCTTGTATTCATAGCTGTGCTTCTCAAACCCATAGGCAGAAGGAAGTGTGATAGCTAGGCATATCCAGACCAGTCTGAAGGCCTTCAATATAGCACCAAGTAAAGAGGCCATGTTTGAGACAGTGGGACAGACCATGACATGAGAGGGACTTAGGCGGGCGACGTAAGGTATACATACGAGGTTACCTCACTCTTGTTCAAGCCCTCCCGTGTAACACAGGGGTCCATCATTGCTTACTTAATTAACGGACGGAAGGCGCATAGCTAGACCAAGGGTTTCAGTTTCCTGTATTTTAGCTTACAAAAGGATTTTATTTGAGGAAAGGACAAAAGCAAAACATAGCTCATTATTGAAGATAGAACGACAACTTGATTAATGTCAAGCTTCACAGAGATGAAGATAAAACATGACGTCTTTTGCAACTGCAAGAACAGTATACTCCGCTTGAGGGATCTCTTTCTCGGAGATAAACTTGTATGGAGATCCTAAGATTTAGCACGGTGAGACTGTCGATTGGGTGCCACTATAGCAAATTTCCACAACCAGGGTGTCGTAACATTAGGGCTTAAGCCATGAAGCAGGTCATCCGATGTAATCAAAGCTCTGTTTACTACCGTTCTCTAGCCTATTGGTGGCTATTAGGTGGGTATGTTGGGTGGGGTCAGCGGGGCCTTCCAAATCGATGGGACTGATGGGATGAAGGCGTAAGAGGCTTGTTGCTGGCTAAGGGATAACATCTTAGCTACCCATACGAGTCAGCCACCCAAGCGAGTTAGCCACTAAAATCAACTAACTTTAATCTATTATAACTTTACTACTATTAAAAGTATTTAAATTTAAGTTTAAATGTAAACTTATAAATATATTATTTATTTAAATAAGTTATTAAATTTATAAATAACTATTAAAATAAAATAATACCGTTATAAAACTTTATATAAAATATAAAGTAAAAAATATATATAAGGTTTTTTATAAATAAGCTTGTTTTATATATAAGTTTTTATTTTTTATTTTTTATTTAAATATTTTTAGTAATTAGTAGTAAAGTTATAGTGGATTAAAGTTAGTGGATTTTGGTGGCTGACTCGTGTGGGCGGCTGACTCGTATGGTTACGGGCGAGAGAACGCGAGGCACCTACAGTAAGCTACTTAAAGGGGCGGTGAAAGTACTGAACGAGGGGAACTATCAAGATTATCCAGTGTGCAGGCAACTTGAAATGCAGTGTTCCAAGAAGATGCCCCTTTCTGGCTATTCCAGGAACGACCAACATATTTGAAGGCTAGCGGTAGAATCAACCTGGAAATCACCGATGCATTCTACTAGACAGGTCCATCTAAATATAACCACCACAAAATGCATTGCAAAATATCAGAATCTGAAACATCAACTCCGGTAGGCCTCTTCCACACCTTCCGGAAAGACCCAACCCCCCTCCACTCAGACGATTACATTTATTTCATGGCCAGTACACCACGCTTCCACTGTATCCTTGAGGATCCTAGACAAATTTGCCATGGTGCTTTGAGAAAACCACGCTACATGAGGGGTGACTGTGATATTGAGACCTTTCACCTTCTCTCCCAACAATGGGCTGTCTTGAGCACCTTCTACGGGCTCCTTTACAAAGACATCTGTAGCTGCGCCTGCAATCCAACCCTCCTGTACTGCCCTCACTAAAGCTTCTTCATTCACTATTCCGCCGCGTGCGATATTGATAACGACGGCATAAGGGGACATAGATTGTAGCTCTGGGGTCGATATAAGATCTATTGTCCCGGGTGTGCGCGGCAGGGAGATTATGAGAACGGTGCTTCGTTTCAGCACCTCATCGAAAGGGATCCGATCCTTGTTGGCTGTAGGTAATTCAGTTGTAGCAGAAGGCGCGCCTTTTCGTGCTGCCACAATGACAGTCATGCCGAGCGCACTGCCAATGTGTGCAATTCGCTTTCCTATGCGGCAAGAAGGCGTAGTCAGTAATAGGATGAACCGCCTGAGCCAGCGGACATACCTAACGACCCATATCCTAAAATGCCCAATACCTCATCTTGGCAACTCAAAGGTGGCTTGCCGTCCCTGAAGCGCATGAGTCGTGTCAATGTCTTCTTAGCTTTCCACTCGCTCGGTTCGGCCATTGTGGCAGCATGCATTTGTACCACCCTTCTCCTCGCTGCAAAATATAGGGAAATTGCGTGCTCCGACACGGTATCGACGTTAGTGTTTGGACAATTCACGACCCTGAGACCCCTCGCTTTGCAAGCTTCTAGGTCAACACAGTCAGTGCCAGTGGCCATAACAGCAACTAGCTGGAGGTTTGGTGTCACGGCGGGTGAGAGCGCAGCGGCATCGATTTCAACCACCGTAACGATGATAATGGTCGCATCGTGAATGCGTTTGTGTAGCTCGGAAGGGTCGGTTCTTTCGTAGGAAGTCAAGGTGAAGGTTGTGGGAGATGCGAAGTTGAACTCGGGCAGGGGTTGGTGTATGCGCTCAAGCGCAACGATATTGTGGTGCATTTCTCCGAACACAGTGATTAATATTGATTCAATACGCCTTTTTGTCTTCTTTGGTGGTTTCGAAAGACATCAACTCAACCATACATATATATACACTCTTTTTTAGCTTGCATTTGCTCATCATCAAAAGGGCGTACCTACCTTTCAAACTGGCGGGACGAATTCCCCCACTTGCTCCTCGCTTACGCGCAAGGTTCAGTAAGTGATCTAACCCCACCTCCAGCCCTCATCGGCTTCGAGGCATTTTTCGGGCCTGTTACTAATCAATGCCTAGGCATGATTCGCATGATTCAGTTGGGCTGGTAGCGTCCTACGATAATTGGATCGTGCGTAGAACACCAAAACACTACGGAGGTCGCTGTCTAAAGTTCTTGCACCTTCCTAATTAGGAAGTTAAGCGACTGCGTATATACAATCACGGGTGCGCAGTTATCAGCTTACCCCACGTAAATTTAGTCACGATCTCGCTACAAGTGCGTAATTTTTAGCACTGCTGCGTAAACTGCAATACCGGCTGCGTAAATTATAGTACTAATAAATTTTAATAAATTTCAAGTTATAATAACTACCTTAATACTATTAATTATGCGCACAATGGGGACACACCCAATCCACATGCGCAGCACAGGTGTGCTGCGGCCACTGTGCAGGCCCCCACAATACAAGACACTGCTCAAATCAAGACCAAACAAAATGCGCAAACTGCCACCGAAGCACACATAAGGCGTGGGAGAGAGAAGACTGCATTAAATACAGGAGACGGAAGGCAAGGGCGGGAATAACTGCACGCTAGGTCATACAAATGGAAACAACAGGCGATAAGCCAGGGGGGCGCAGGTGCCTTTCCAGCGTTTCCTACCTTTAACACTATGGGGCTAGGCCAGCCATCCCAAGCCTTAACGGGCCAGAAGCAACGCTGCGCGATATTACCAGACTATATAGGGACATAAGGGTCACAGGGGACATAAGGGAGAGGACGCCCTGTAGGAAGACCCTTATGGACAGTTATAGCAAGCTTAAGACTAGGACAATTAAGAATTAGACTTAACGCAGTAAATATAATATTTGCAGCCAACTCTTAAAGGGTATATAGCTAACTAGTAAGAATAGGGGAAGAACCGGAGATAATAATAAATTTAGATATAGAAGCGCTAGTAGGAACATAAAACATAGGAATAGAAAGCTCTATATAAAATAAGTAGTAACTAGGGTGTAGATATAAGAGACAGAAGTTCTAAATATCCTAGAGAAAGTAGAAATAGAAGAAGTAAGGAATAAAGGAGAGGTGAAGGACCCTTGCTGGGGGTCCGACACCTATCTATTATATAGTATAACTGCGGTAATATAAACCACCGTCTTATAAGGCCCTTACTAAACAGCCTAGACCTAGAGAAATACTATATCCTTACTATACAAGAGCCGTATTATAATGCCTATATATAATTAACATACTGCCCCTAAGGATTCCAGCTCCTATATAAACCAAAAGCAGCTATACGCGTGTGCTTTATAATTAGTAAGGCTATTAGCCTATCCTTATAGTTATGGCAGGCAGTTAACCTAGATATTGCAGTTATAATAATCCAGTTATATAGGGGACTGGTATAAATTATTAATATATATAACCCTAAGGTTAAAGGGGTCCTATAAATAGAGAATATTATATTAGTAATAAGCTTACTAGGAACTAAAGGTACAGAGTTTATTCTATTAGGAGACATAAACCTCTACTACTTGCGGTAGGGGGGTATCTATGTTACTGCTAAATAATAGGTAGAGTGCCTACTAAGAGCTATAGACACCTAGGGCCTTAAGCTGGCCACCCCCCTAGGAGTAATTATATGGCAACAAGGTACCGCTAGAAGTATAATTAACCTTATATTTATAGACGAAGGCCTATACTAGAGACTTAAAAGGTGTAACCCCAAAGAAGAATAGGCATTTACTTTAGACCATATCCCTATCCAGATATAGCTAGATCTGGATATTAAGGCGCAATTAAATAGTAAAAGATACGTAATAAGAAAGCTTAAGACAGATAGCTTCCTTAATATAGTTAAACAATAACTTTAAGACCTAGAAGAAATCCACCCGATATTAAATAAGTAAGGCTTATTAGCTACCCCTAAGGAAATTAACTAAAGGCTAGAAAGGATCTAGCAGTAATTAAAAACAGGCTAGAAGAGCACTGCCTGGTCTTAAAACCGGGCCCCTATACGCGAAACGCATAGTCCGCATAATACACGGTTCTTATTACCAGCCAATAACAAGCAAGAAGAAAATACATAAGTAGCCATAATTTTAAAGATGAGAGATAATATAAAGACACAAGAAACTAGCTAAAGAATACCCTAAAAAAAGAAGTAAGGAATAGCTGGAGATGGTTTATAAATGAGCATATTACTAACCTAAGCCTCCCCTATAATAAAGGTCTTTAGAGGATAGCGAAATAGGCAAAGAAAAAGGCGGGATATCTAGTAAAAGACCTACACCTTCTACCCCTACAAAGACTAGGTAAATCACTAGCTATAAGAGATAATAATAAGAAGGTAAAGATCCTTATAGAAAGATTTTTCCCTTAACCAGCTTTAGCAGACCTTAGCAATATTATAGGCGAAGTACTAGTGACCCGCCTAAGGGTTAATAGCGATATAACAACTAAAGAAATGGCTAGAACTATTAGCCGCCTTTTAAATAATATAGTACTAGGACCAGATGGGATTTTAAATGAAGCCCTAAAGACCTATAGACCACTAATAGTACTTTAGCTTGTAGATATAGCTAGAGCATACTTTATAATAGGCTACTACCTAAGACTTGGAAGAGCTATGATAATATTTGTCCTACATAAAGAAGGTAAAGTAGACTACTTACTTCCAGGGAGCTACCGCCCTATTGCCTTAGAGAATACCCTTAGTAAGATCTTAGAAAGGGTAATAGTGGACCGCATGGCAGATATAGCTAAGGAACACGCCCTACTACCATAAAGCTAAATAGGGGCAAGAAAGAACCGCTTAACACTATTAGCACTTATACTACTTGCTACCACTATTAAATCTGCATAGGCGATGCGAAGGGACTTTATAGTATTAATACTCAGTCTAGATATTAGTGGTGCCTATAACAATATACCCTATAAGCGTCTCCTATATATCCTTAGGGCAAAAGGCTTCTTAGAATGGATTATATAATTTATCTAAGGGTTTACAGGTTAAAAAAAAATATTACTGGCCTTTAGCAGATACTAAAGCCCCCCTATTATAGTTATAATAGGAATACTACAAGGATTACCCCTCTTGCCTATACTCTTCCTTTTCTTTATAAGCAACCTACTTAACTCCTTTAAAAAAGGGGCGACCTAGGGGGTAGGCTTTATTAATAACACAAACCTAATTATATATGGGCTAACAGCCGCAGAGAATTGTAAAACACTAGAGAAAGCTTATAATACCTATATAGAATAGGCAAGACAACATAGAGTCCAATTCTTACTAGAGAAATACCAGCTAATCTATTTTATAAGAAAACGCAACCAATCTATAGATCTTTAGCATATAATTTACATCTAAGGCTTTAGGAGTTAACCAGTTTAGGGCCTAAGAGTATTAGGAGTATAGGTAGATAGTAAGCTCTGGTAGAGTGCATATATAGCGCAAGCAGCCTATAAGGGCCAAGTATAGTACATTACATTATCTAGGATCGTTAATTCTATATAGGGTCCATGCTTCTAAAGGTCACGCCTACTATATACAGCAGTTGTCCAGCTAACTATAATATATAGGTCCAGTATTTAGGCTATTAGAGAATCTGAGAAAGGCCCCCTTAAATTGCTCCTTAAACCACTCCAAAAGGTCTAAACAGCCTACCTCTAGAGTATAATAGGCGGATATAAGCGAACGGCCACAGCACTACTCAAGAAGGAAGCTAATATTCCCCCCCTATAACTATATATTAAAGCCGCTACAATGCAAAGGGCGCAAAAGGAATGCAACTCTAATATTATAAAGTATATTAAGATACGCCTAAATAAACTATAGAGGGACCCTAGGGCGCCTTATAGGAGAATAAACCAACAACCCTAAAGTAGGGAAGATATATTAGAGAAACAGGTAAAGAAAGCAGAAGAAGAATGGTGCTACCTTAGGGCCCAGGCCCACATAGAGGAGGAAGGGAAACGCGTAAGAGGCTAGCAAGAATAATAGTAAGAGAGAGAAAGGAGCTAAAGTAGAGCATAAAAGAACGCCAGGAAACTATCTACTACAATGCAATACTGGCTGGACTAACGCTGGAGTGGTATGTAGGAGTTAAAGGTACAGAGGCTAACTAAGGCAAGAGGAACCCAAGCCATAGCATAGTTAACGCCATAGGGGGTAAACACTCTAGGGCTCTAAAAAGGCCTAACAAAGGCAGAAAATATAATAGCAATACTCTTAAGAACAGAAATAATAGGACTAAAAGACTAGCTCTACTAAGTAGGTGTTCTAGTAGGTAGCCCAAGATGCAAATATAGCTGGCCAAGACAGACACTAAAACATATAATACTGTTATGCCCCTTATGCACTAACTAAGAAGCAATGCTTTTAGTAGCTAGCACAGAGAACTATAAGACACTGCTATTAATATAAAAAGGCCTTAAGGCGGTTACCTAGTGGCTTATTAGCCAAAATATACTAAACCAGTTCCGGGTTATAAAGGAAATAGCAATAGAGGGCAGGGGGGCGAGCAATAGGCGCCCCCTAAGAACTCTATAGTAGTAGAGTAAAGTTTACAATACTAGCGCGTCCGTAGGCTTATTATGGCAGTAGTAGTTCCTAAGGAGGTTAAAAAGTAAGGTAGTAGGAGCACTATAAGTGACTTATAGGCGCCTTATAGGCGCCTTATAGGCGAGTCCCAAAAGGCAGGGAGATAGATTATAGGGTTTTCTCAAATAGAGTTTTCTCCCTATATGTACATAAGGAGTAGTCCGCGTAGGCCCAATAGGGATCCAAATCGGACGTTAAGCAATGAATTATTATTATTATTAATACTATTAATTATATACTAATTTTAATTTAGAATTTATATAATACTTATAGAATTTTATAGAAAAATAGAAAAATATTTATTTAATAATATATTAATAGAGTTAGTAAGTTAACTTCCTAATTAGGAAGGTGTAAGAACTTTAGATAGCGACCTCTATGGAATTAAAAGTACGCATACTACCTACATAGATTCAGATGTTATATATGCCTTCCAATCGTACTTTTAATAATATAGACTCTATTCCACTAACTCAATATTTAATTCCACCAACTTAAAAGGCCAAAGAACCCCCTATAGCTGTCACGGAGTAAGTATAAGTGACAATAATATATAGCAAAGTAGATATTATTAAGCTACGTACATAAACTGTATAATAAAGTTAAGACGTTGCATAAGGAAAGAAAGTAAGGAAATGGGAAGAAAAGGGTATATATTATTAACTTAGTTGCTTAGTTAACATATACACGGGGCAGAATAGGCTTTGGGTTATAGTCCTAGTGGAACTTAGCAGAATTTAGCAGAATATAGTAGAGGACGGTAGATTGCCATAGATTGCCGTTATCTAATAGCAAATTGCCTTAAATTGCCGTCATATAATAGTAAACTGCCTTAGATTGCCGTTATATGCCTTAATTAACTAAGTCGTTAACATAGAGGCTAAGATGGTAGAAACTGGTAGACGTGTATAAGGTGTTACAGGGTAGTCCTATAATAGTACCCCCCCTTTAAACTTAAGCTTCTACAAGATAGGGCTGTGGTAGTTTTAGGTAGAGTTTATAAAAGTCTTCTGCGGCTTATATAAGTCCTATAGAGTTAATAGGTTCCTATAAGGGTTTAGTAAAGCCTCTCCACTTTATAAGGTATATATACTGGCGTTTCCATTTGTTATACTTAATGTTGTTAATTCTTTTAATAAAGTACTTATCCTTACCATCTACTTTAACTAGTAGGGGAGGGTCCTAGATCTATTTAGGTAGGGCGTCTAATATAGGGGCAGTAGGGCGGAGGACTGACGTATAGAATATAGGGTGAATTTTAACCGTATTAGGGAGCTTTAGTTAGTAAGCATAAGAAGAGACAACTTTTTCAACCTTATAAGGGCCGGCGTTCTTCCAATTAAGTTTCTTAGTAGGTTATTTCGTATTTAGATTTCTTATATCTAGCTAGACAAAGTCGCCAATTTAGTAGGCTGGTACTAGGGTTCGGTTCTTATTTGCTATAGCTTTATAAACAGATTAGGCCTATATTATTTTATTAGTAAGGAACTCTTATAGTTCTTCTATCTTCTTTATAAATTCATTTACTTCTATAACTTATAAGGCCTAATAAGCTAGGTAAGGGATATTACTAAAGGGTTTAAAACCTATTTGCGGATGCTAGCTATAGTTGGCCAGTGTCACGGGACATCTCCGTGACACCTTATACCCGTCCACCTGTTTTCACTGACGCAGCAAGAAGAGACCGACCCCGACGAGACGGCAATTTGCCGGCAATCTACGGTAATCTGACGGCAATCTGCCGCATTCTGCCATATTCTGCCAAGTCTACTAAATCCTGCCAAGTTCTGCTAGGACCGCTACTCGAATCCTATTCTGCTCTGTGTATATATTAACTAAGCAACTAAATTTATAATATATACCCTTTTTTCCTATTTCCTTACCTTCTCTCTTTATATAACGTCTTAATTTTATTACATAGTTTATATATATAGCTTAATAATATCTACTTCGCTATATATTATTATCGCTTATGCTTACTCCGTGACATTATGTTGCGTTAACCTTATATACTACCCTCTGAAATATAGGATGACCCTAAAGCCCCTATAATAGCCGCTGGTATTATATCCGCACTCTAAAAATAATTGGCAGAGATATAGAAGTCCTTTATAGACGCCCTCGTATAGAACTGAGCCACTTTAACTTAATAAGAAGCTGAATAAGAAGCACGACACTAATAAGTAATTAAAGACCTCTAAGAAGAAATCCGCACCCTTAAGATGCCTATACTAGGGCCCTAAGACCGAATACTATCTCTGGAGATAAACACGCAAGACGAGAGTCCTGAACCTATAGTAGCTATTTACTCCGAACTAACTACTACACCGTAATAATCTAAACGATTACTAGACCCTCCGATATTTACTAGTAAATAATAAGAACTTCAATTATTTCTAAGCCAGCTTAAAAATAAGCTAACTAGTAATGCTGACCGCTACCTAACTAAAGCTAACTAACTCTGCTATGCCCTAAGTTGACTAGGAGGAGACGTAGCTGACCTTATTAAACCCCTTTAACCGAACTTAATATAAAGTCTAGTTGTACTTCTTAAAGCTATATACGGTGACCTAAACTACCAAGCTACCGCTTAGAGGAAGATAAACTATATAACTTAAGGAATAAAAAGCTTCCTAGTATACTTCTCCAAATTTAATTGTTATGTAAAGGAAATAGGCTGGAATGACTCCGTACTAGTTAATAGCCTTATTAAATCTCTAAGCCCTAAACTAAAAACCTCCCTAATAGGTGTAGACCTACTAGGAGCCCTTAGTGCCTGCGTAAACGTTATTAACAAATGGTATAATAATATACTACGCCTAACACCAAAGTCCACTCCTTAATATAATACGACAGCTCCGCAAATGTTTACTAAGTTATTGTTTTAGCCTAAGCACCCTGACGCTATAGATATCAACATAGGGACTCTAGGGTACGCTCTGCTAGGGTCCCCTAAATAAGAACGACGTATTAAGCTAGGCCTTTACTTTAAATGCGGAAGCAAGGATTATATCTTAAGATACTGCTCCGCCCCTATACCCTAACACGACTTATGAACAGCTAACACTAACAACCGTTTACCACATTGATCCTCTAGTTACCATCCCTAATCTTTACCTGGTTCCAGCCCCGCATCTAGTAAACACCACTTATAAGGATAAAGTTATAACTGATATTTTATAGAAACCCCTTCCCGCTCGCTACTAAAAGGTACGTCCTGGAGTTAAGTCGCTCTTTGGGACAGCTATATTATAGGATCTTGTTAAACGTATTAGATATTGCAAACCCTAACTCTTAGGATTATAGTATAACCGTTAACTGCCGTCTTTGGCAGAAAAGTTAATAGGCTAATGCTTGAGTCCTAATTGACATAGGAGCTAGCGGTATAGGATTTATTAATAAGATCTTTGTGTAAGATAATAGGTTTACCCTAATACCCCTTAACCGGCATATTAATATATTTGGATTTAAAGGTAAACGTACTATCTTAGGCCGTATTACTTATATAGCGGCCCTAAGACTCCAATACCTAAACTATAAAGAATTAATTAAGCTCTTTATAACTACCCTAGGTTACCTAGTGATCCTTAAACAACCCTAGATGAAGCTATATAAGGTAACTATTAATTAGGATAACCTTAAGCTTCTATTTACCGCCTCCTGCTACAAACAGAAGTGCCTTATAACTTACTGCTTAGACTCTAAACCGAAATCTAAAAAATCTACCAGGATTGACTAGTTTAAAATTTCCACTAACATCCACCCTATACCTAAAAAGTCTACCTGATTCTACCTACCTAAGAATTCCACTGAATTCCACTAATATGAGATTTCTACCGACGTCCACCAAGAACCTGGAAATAATATATGACTACACGAACCGACTCTAACTGCTATACCTTAAACCAAGTAGAAGCTTAAGCTTGTAAGGGCACGAAGAGGCTTTGGGAAAGATTTGAAGGAACAATATAAATTCTATCTAAATCTGAGGGTATATAGCTCTTGCTAGGAACAAGACGTTGCGTAAAGAAGAGAAAGGAATAATAAGAGAATCTTGCAATTAAACAGTTTAGGGGTCTTGGTCAATGCGTGCGCACATACACACGCGGACGGACTTTAGTAGTATTTGATTGATCTGGCAGAACTTGGCAGAAGTTAATCAAGCTGGTAGAATTCAGCAGAATTCAGTCAAAGCTTCAAGTTCTATCTGTCAAGTGTTTTATCAAGACATTTCCACTGTAACTAGGCTAGTCCCGTTACAGTACCCCCCCTTTGGCCAAAGGTCCAAAATAATACAATTTTATTATGTCGTATTTTACGTTAGGTAGTGGTGTAGAGTTTTACTAGTTCTAATTGTTAAACGGACTAATTAGGATTTTCCATCCCTAAAATAGAAAATCGCTATTAGTTCGGTAAAGGCGGTAAGCCAAACTAACATTTTTGTAGTAGGTCTTAGCAAGGCAAATCTAACTAATTAGACAACTTTAACCGCTAGTCAAAGTTCCTTAACATCTTACGCGTCATGTGACCGTGTTATAAGCGTCGTGGTATTCTTCAAGGGCCGTTAAGTCTTTAGGTTTTGTGTATTTAGGTAAACCATATCACCTTCCTTAAAGTCCCATGTAGGGGCTCGTCCTTTGTTTGCATGCCATTCCTATACCGTTTAAGCGTACGTTAATTCACTTTATAATAGTTCTGTTAGATGCTTCATTTAATCAGCGAAGTTATGTGCGTCAATTAACTAAATCCGTTTAATTGTGGGTCCTGTTGTGTCGATTTTGGGTTATAGTTTAAATCCGAGTTAGGGGTCTTGTCCGTAGGTCATATAGAACGGCGTCATGCCTATTAATACGTTTATTGTATTGTTCGCAGTAAACTCAGCTAAAGGCAGCCATTTTCCCCAGTCATCTTGCAGGTAGGAGCAGTATATTTATAGGTATTATTCTATAATCGCGTTCACAATTTCGGTTTAACCATCTATCTCCAGATAAAATACAGTTAAGAGTTATATTTAAATGCTTAATTGTTTACATAGAGCTTGCTAGAAGTCTGAAATGAACTAGCTTCTATAGTCGGATATTATCAAATCAGGAAGTCCGTGTAGCTTAAAGACGTGCTTAACGAAACACTTGGCTACTAATATTATATTAATTAAGTCCATAGGAATCATATATCGCATTTTTATAAGATAGTTAACAACTACTATAATATTCATAAACCCGTTACTATTAGGCAAGTTAACTATAAAGTTAATTAAGATATCTCGCCATCTTTATATTGGAATTGGCAACGGTTAAAGTACTCCTTACTTCTTTACGTAAGAGGTCTTCCCACGCACGCATGTTCTGCAGGCTCAAACGTATTTTTGTATATAGTCGTGTATTATAGGCCAGTAGTATGCTTGTTAAATAATCTTATAAGTCTTCGCACGGCCAGGATGTCCTACTATAGGGGAATCGTGTACGAATTTAAGTATCTTAAATTATAAGGGTTTGGAATTCGGAACTACCATCTTCTATTAATAGTATAGTCGATTGTTATAAATTTCGCATTCGGCAAGTGTAATATCTTTATGCTGTCGTTTTCCTGTTTAAATTGCTTTTATTATATCTGCTATCTATACGTCGTTCTTATATTCGTATTCTATTAGCTTATTAATTTCTATTTCCTATTTATTAATTTCTAATTCGTTTCTGTTAAGTTCCATATCTAGGAATATAGGACGTAGTTTCTTAAAGTGTTTGGGGGGCAATAATATCCGTAATTAATTTATAATCCGTTCGTTTAAGGCATTCGTAGGTAAATCTTATAATTATTATATTAATGTATTAGGCTTCTAATTAAGTTTGCCCGGTTAATATATAATCTTAAAGTTAAATTATAAGAGGTATTCAGCCTAATAAATTTGGCGCTGCGTTAACTGCTTTATAGTTATAAAGTACTGCAGGTTTTTATGGTCCGTTAACACGCATATTAAAAACAATAATCCTTTAAGTTTTGGACGCTATTGTTTAAAGCATCTAACAATTGCAAGTAGTTCCTTATCGTATATCTTATAGTTTAATTCGGCAGGGGCGAGCTTTTAAGAAAGAAAGGCTACTGGACATAGCTCACCGTCCTTATTGTATTGCGATAACACTCCCCCTAGGGCATAATTAGACGAGTCTGTTTCGACGATACATTTAAGGTTAGGGTTAAAGTGGGCAAGAATTGGAGTAGTTATAAAGCGTTGTTTTAAGTTATTAAAAGCTTATTTACATCTAGCAGTTCATTTAAATTTTATATTCTTTCTTATTAGGTTTACCAATGGTTGGGTAATTTTCGAGAACTAGTTAATAAATTGGCGGTAGAAATTTGCAAATTCTAGGAATCCTTAAATATCTTATACGTTACTAGGGCTTCCCCAGTTTATAATCACAGCGACCTTTTTAGGGTCTATTTTAATTCCGTCGCGGGATATAATCAGGCCTAGGTACGTGGCTTTAGACATATAGAACTTGTATTTCTTAATATCGCATTATAAACCCGCATCTCGCAAATGTTTAAGGACCATTTGGACGTGTTTTCAATGCTTAAAAAGCGAAGATAAGTAGATTAGGATATTGTTAATATACATAGTAATAAATACATTAAGGAATTTACAGAGCGTATTATTAACGTATTGCTAAAATATACTGGGACCGTTCTTTACACCAAACGGCATCACTAGGTATTTAAAGAGTCCCTATTATATACAAAAGGCTGTGTACTTCTTATCTCCTTCTCAGATACGAATTTGATTAAAGGCAGCGACTATATTAAGCTTTATAAAATATCGTGCCTTTGCTAGGCGGTTAAGCATCTCTTAGATTAAGGGGATTGGATATTGGTTTCAAATCGTGATTGTGTTTAGGGCTTAGTAATTAACACAGAATCTTAAGCCTCCTCCTAGCTTTTTAATAAATAATACGGGTAAGGTAAATAGAGATTAACTAGGGTAAATAAATCCTTTTTCTAGATGCTCGTTAAGGTATTATTATATTATAAGCAGTTCTTCTCGTGACATACCATATAGCGGACTAAACTTTGGTGTTGTACTAGGTTTAAGTTCTATTTTAAAATCATATTTATTCCGATATGGGGGTAGCTGGTTTATAAATTATTTTTCAAACTTGTTAATTAGATTGTGGTACTCCTTAGGTATAAGAGGTTAAGGGTTAATATACTACTTTAGTTCTAGCGCCTTCTTAATATCTTCCATTGTTACAGCAAAGATTTCGTGGTCTTGTTTTCTTGCTAACAAAACAAAAGGTGCGGCTTATATTATATAAATTTTAAGGGGTTTTAATATATCATCTTTATATTCTTTACTGCGATCAACAGTCGTAGTTTTATTATGTTGGTTTAAGGTTCATAGTAAGGGCAATTTATATTATATTAAATTTAAATAGTCTTATACATGTTTATAGGGCAGGTAGTATTTTAAATAATAACTTTGGCAATAGGTTATACGGAATTTTAGTATTTCTTTAACCCAGCTAATTAAAGGGTTATATTGTTTTAGCCATCTATATCTAAGTATTATCTTATATTACTTTAGGGGTGTTATAAATAGGGAAATATATTTAAGGTATTTACCCATCCACATTTTTACAAGAGCGTAGTGCGTCAATTCGCTATATATTAAGGGTTTGCCGTTAAAGCCTCGTAGGCCTTAGGGCTTATTAAGTTTCTTTAAATTTAGGCATTAGGTTTTTGCGTAGTTTGTATTAATAAAGCCTATGCTAGTAGCTCCGCTGTCTATAAGGATTTATACCTCCTTCTACTTTTTAAGTGTTTGAATTTCGCCAAGTATATTAAGGGAGTTATGTTGTGTATTAGCGCTAGAAGAGCTTAGATACTTATACTCTTCCACTTCTTATCCTAAGGCGCGACTTGACCCTAGGATAATTCGTTTTCTAAATTAGCTAAGTATAAGATGCTTTATAACAACTAGGTATAATTTATAAAATAAGTGCAAGTTAAGAAGTAAGTACGGCTTAAAGAACAAGTATAATTTGAGGAGTGGGTGCGATTTAAAGACTAGGAGGAACTACGGCGGACTTTTTTAAAAGAGTGAGTTTGGCAATTTCTTTAGATATGTCCTTTTCTGCCATATCTAAAGCATTCTCTATTTATGGCTTAAGTCCTTTGTTTGTTGGTTCCTAAGGGTACATAGGATTACGTGGCGTCGAGGTCTATAGGGTCGTGCGTAGGTTTCGGAGAAGGGTCGCGCTTTAGGGTATATATTAGTTTCATAAAGTCTTAAACGCAAGGCGTAGTTAGCTTTAGAGAATAAGTTTATTTGTTATATTAAAGGTCATTATTAATTCGTTAACACATTATAGCAAATTTAGGTAGGTCCTTTAGTAGTTCCCTACCTACTAACTATACTCTAATTTCATCTAAAATAGCTTATTAAAGAGCAGCAACTTTAGCGGCTTTATTCCAATCTAGTTTGCTAATAAGGCCTAAAAATTCCGAAAAGAAGCTAGTAAAGTCTCAATTCCATTATTATAGGTTTTTAAGTTTAGTAACAGCGGTGTATTTACAGCTAGCGTTATTATACGTTTATTCTAATAAAGAGATAAAGATTTTAAAATTAACAAAGGTGCTATTATAGAAGAATAGGTCCATAGTTTGTGCAGTATCTTTACTTAATTAAGATATCCCATAGCTAATCTTACTAGCTTCAATAGGGTATTAGTTATAGTTTGTTAAAAGTTTAAGGCGGAGCTTAGTTACAAAGGGATATAGGTTATTTTAATTTCTATTAAACATTAGAGGGTTAGGAAGCTTTTTTAATTTTATAGTAGGTACTAGGTTTATTACAGGTATAGGTTAGGCTACTATTACTAGTTTAGGGTTCGCATTTAACAGGCCGGGTTTATATATAGTTATCTTAATTTTGTTTATAGGTGTTACTATTAGGGTCTCTATTATAAGTATATTAACGTCACGAAGTTCTTTACGGAGTGTTTCCATTAATTACTAATACTGGGCTTCCAGTGCAGCCCGCTACTAAGCTAAAGCATCTATAAAGGCTTCTTGCATTGCAGTTAACTGTTCCCTAACTAGGGTTATAATGCTTATAGTTAACGCGTAGGATTCAAGGTCGTTTGCCATTTTAATAGTAGTTATTTTTAACGCAACGTAATATAAGGGCACAAAGAGGCTTTAGGAAAGATTTAAAGGAACAATATAAATTCTATCTAAATCTGAGGGTATATAGCTCTTACTAGGAACAAGACGTTGCGTAAAGAAGAGAAAGGAATAATAAGAGAATCTTGCAATTAAACAGTTTAGGGGTCTTGGTCGATGCGTATACATATATACATGCGGACGGACTTTGGTAGTATTTAATTAATCTAGTAGAACTTAGCAGAAGTCAATTAAGCTAGTAGAATTCGGCAGAATTTAATTAAAGCTTTAAGTTCTATCTATTAAGTGTTTTACTGAGACATTTCCACTGTAACTAGGCTAGTCCTGTTACAAAGCTTAATATATAAAAGTACTAGAAGAACTAGTATTCTACTATAAAAAGAATATTTAAAGAACCCAAATCTAAATCTAATATTAATTCTGTACCTAATACCGAACCTAAACCTAAACAAGAAACTATATAAGAAATTAAGAATAATTTAAGCTCGCTTTATCGGGAAAATATTCGCAGGATAAGATTTAAGTAGACTTTAATTTTCGCGTTTCGCGTAATTAATATGCAATTTAACCAACTCGACACGCAATTAACTAACTTAACACGTAATTAACTAACTTAACACGCAATTTAACTAACTTAACATGCAATTAACTAACTTAACACGCAATTTAACTAACTTAACATGCAATTAACTAATTTAATACGCAATTTAACTAACTTAACATACAATTAACTAACTTAACACACAATTTAACTAACTTAATATACAATTAACTAACTTAACACGCAATTTGACTAACTTAATATGCAATTAACTAACTTAACAACTTTAAAAGCTAACTATATATTTCTTAACACGCAATTAACCTACTTAGCAACTTTAAAAGGTAACTATATATTTCTTAACATGCAATT
>Ga0307507_10004752_pt1 | contig 23474 bp, 6 predicted proteins | sample 7_EM_MG_FD_207223 | JGI IMG/M metagenome (GOLD analysis project Ga0307507, IMG submission 207223) | Populus trichocarpa ectomycorrhiza microbial communities from riparian zone in the Pacific Northwest, United States - 7_EM | ecosystem: Host-associated > Plants > Roots > Unclassified | place...
TATAGGGCACCCTAGGGTTACTCTATAGTTTATTTAGGCGTGTCTTAATATACTTTATAATATTAGAGTTGCGCTCCCTTTACACCCTTTATATTACAGCGGCTTTAATATATAATTATAGGGGGGGGATATTAGCTTCCTTCTTAAGTAGTGCTGTAGCCGTTTGCTTATACCCGCCTGTTATACTCCAGAGACAAGCTATTTGGACCTTTTAGAGTGGTTTAAGAAGTAATTTAGAGGGGCCTTTCTCGGATTCTCCTATAGCCCAAATACTGGATCTATATATTATAGTTAGCCGGATAACTGCTATATATAGTAGGCGTGACCTCTAGAAGCATAGACCCTATATAGAATTAACAATCCTATATATTACAATGTACTATACTTGGCCCTTACGGGCCGCTTATAACGCATATGCACTCTACCAGAGCTTACTGTCTACCCATACTCCTAATACCCTTAGGCCTTAAACTGGTTAACCCCCAAAGCCTTAAATATAAATTATATACTAGAGATCTGCAGATTGGTTGCGTTTTCTTATAAAATAGATTAGCTGGTATTTCTCTAGTAAGAATTGGACTCTGTGTCATCTTGCCCATTCTATATAGGTGTTATAGGCTTTCTTTAGTGTTCTATAATTCTCTGCGGCTGTTAGGCCGTATATAATTAGGTTTATATTATCAACAAAGCCTATCCCCTGGGTCGCCCCTTCCTTAAAGAAGTCAAGTAGGTTGCTTACAAAGAAAAGGAAGAGTATAGGCGAGAGGGGTGATCCTTATAGTATTCCTATTATGACTATAATAGGGGGGCTCTAGTATCTGTTAAAGACTAGTGATATTTCTTTCTAGCCTGTAAACCCTTAAATAAATTATATAATCTATTCTAGAAAGCCCTTTGCCCTAAGGATATATAGGAGGCGCTTATAGGGTATGTTATTATAGGCACCACTGATATCTAAGCTAAGCATTAATACTACAAAGTCCCTTCGCATCGCCTATATAGACTTAATGGTGGTAGCGAGTAGCATAAGTGCTAATAGTATTAAGCGGTTCTTTCTTGCCCCTATTTAACTTTATAGTAATAGGGCGTGTTCCTCAGCCATATCTGCTATATAGTCTGCTATTACCCTTTCTAAGATTTTGCTAAGGGTATTTTCTAAGGCAATAGGGCAGTAGCTTCCTAGAATTAAGTAATCTACTTTACCTTCTTTTTATAGGATAACTATCGTTATGGATCTTCTAAGTCGCGGGTAGTAGCCTATAGTAAAGCATACTTTAGCTATATCTGCAAGCCAAGGTACTATAAGTAGTCCACAGGTTTTTAAGGCCTTATTTAGAATTCCATCTGGTCCTAGTGCTGTATTGTTTAAAAGGCGGCTAATAGTTCTGGCCATTTCCTCTATTGTTATGTCGCTGTTAACCCGCAGGTAAGTCACCGGTGTTTTACCCGTAATATTACTAAGGTCTGCTAGAGCCAGTTAGGGGAAGAACCTTTCTATAAGGATCTTTACCTTCTTATTATTATTATTAGTGGCCTGTGTTTCCCCTACTCTTTATAGGGGTGGTAGGTGTAGGTCTTCTACTAGGCGCCCTGCCTTTTTCTTTAACCGTTTCGCTATGGCCTAAAGGCCCTTGTTATAGGGGAGGCTTAGGTTAAAGGTATACTTATTTATAAACCATCTCTAGTTATTCCTTGCTTCTTTTTTTAGGGTATTCTTTAACTAGTTTCTTGTGTCTTTATATTATCTCTTATCTTTAGGGTTGTGGCTGCTTGTGTATTTCCTTCTTGCTTATTATTGGCTAGTAATAAGAACCGCGCATTATATAGACCACGCATGTCACGCGTAGGGGCCCGGTTTTAAGACTAGGCAGTATTCTTCTAGCCTATTTTTAATTACTGCCTGGATCCTTTCTAGTCTTTAGTTAATTTCCTTAGGGGTAGCTAACAAGCCTCGCTTATTTAGTATTAGGTAGATTTCTTCTAGGTCTTAAAGTTATTATTTAACTATACTAAGGAAACTATCTATCTTAAGCTTCCTTATTGCGTATCTTTTACTATTTGGTTACGCCTTAATATCCAGATTTAGTTATATTTAGATAGGGATATAGTCTAAAGCAAGTGCCTATTCTTCTTTAGGGTTGCACCTTTTGAGTCTCTGGTATAGGCCTTCGTCCATAAATATAAGGTCAATTGTACTTCTAGCGGTGCCTTATTGCCATATAATTGCTCCTAGGGGGGTGGCCAGCTTAAGGCCCTAGATGTCTATAGCTCTTAGTAGGCACTCTGCCTATTAATTAGCAGTAATATAGATACCTCCCTACTATAGGTAGTAGAGGTTTATGTCTCCTAATAGAATAAACTCTGTGCCTTTAGTTTCCAGTAGGCTTATTACTAATATAATATTCTCTGTTTATAGGACGCCTTTAACCCTAGGGTTATATATATTAATAATTTATACCGGTCCCCTATATATCTGGATTGTTATAACTGCAATATTTAGGTTAATTGCCTGATATAACTATAAGGATAGGCTGATAGCCTTGCTAATTATAAAGCACACGTATATAGCTACTTTTGGTTTGTATAGGAGCTAAAATCCTTAGGGGCAGTATGTTGATTATATATAGGTATTATAATACGGCTCTTGTATAGCAAGGATATAGTGTTTCTCTAGGTCTAGACTGTCTAGTAGGGGCCTTATAAGACGGTGGTTTGTATTGCCGTAGTTATACTATATAATAAATAGGTGGCGGACCCCTAGCAAGGGTCCTTTGTCTCTCCTTTATTCCTTACTTTTTCTATTTCCACTTTCTTTAGGATATTCAGAACTTCTATCTCTTGTATCTACATCCTGGTCGCTACTTATTTTGTATAGAGCTTTCTATTCCCGTGTCTTATATTCCTACTAACGCTTCTATGTCTAAATCTGTTATTATCTCCGGTTCTTCCCCTAATCTTACTAGTCGGCTGTGTGCCCTTTATAGGTTGGCTGCGAATGTTATATTTGCCGCGTTAAGTCTAATTCTTAATTATCCTGGTCTTAAGCTTGCTATGGATGTCCATAGGGGTCTTCCTACGGGGCGTCCTCTCCTTTATATACCCTGTGACCCTTGTGTCCCCTATAACCCTTATATCCCTGTTCGGTCTAGTAATATCGCGCGGCGCCGCTTCTGGCCCATTAAGGCTTAGGATGGCTGGCCTAGCCCCCTATTACTAAAGGTAGGAAATGCTAGGAAGGTACCTGCGTCCCCCTAGCTTATCGCCTATTATTTCCATTTGTATAACCTAGCATGCAGTTATTCCCGCAGCTGTTAAGCCCTTGCCTTCTATCTCCTGTATTTAATGCAGTCTTCTCTCTCCCACGCCTTGTGTGTGCTTCGGTAGCAGTTTACGCATTTTATTCGGTCTTGGTTTAAGCAGTGTCTTATATTATAGGGGCCTGCATAGTGGCCGCAGCACACCTGTGCTACGCATGTGGTTTAGGTATGTCCCTATTATGCGCAGCGATAGCATTGTTCTAGGCGTAGTCTATAGTTGTAGAGTCTTATGTTGTATATAAGGCCATTTATAATTATTCCTTTTTAGATAAGGAGTTTTTGCATTCCTAGTGTATATATACTAACGATGAGGGAGCCATGCGTTCGTCCAGCGTCTCCCTGGCAAGTCTCTGGCGACCCTTATATCCTCTCATTGTTCTCATTGTATGCTTAGTTTGTGTTTTCCTATTAAAGCCATTAGATTTGGGTGATCTCGAGTCCTGGAATAAGGTGTTCCGTTTATCTTACTATCTCCTGTATAATTGCTGTATTATCCGCCTGGCGTCCCTTTTCTACCCTAAGGCTTATAGGAACCGCTAGGACTTCAACTAGGTAATCCTTACGGAGTACTTTTATGCCAATACGTTTACCTAGCCTGTCCCCTACCCTTACGGCTCGTTCCTTTGCCTGTTGGTCCTTTAGGGTAACTCTAATGTCTCCGCTCCTAAGGTGTTAGACTGCGACAGCGTCGTGGACCTCTTTGCGAATCTCTATAAGGACTTCTGTTTCTAATTGTCCCCTAAGCCCCTCTGCTTTTTTTGTGTTTGGTCGTATTGTGATTGTGTGCCCGGTTATTGTCTTATAGGGGGTGGGTTCCCTGTGCTGTGGAAGCGCAGCTACGGGCGGGAGGTATATTAAAAAAGCAGGTATAGATGGGGAGGCCCTTATATATATAATTCTAATTTAGAGCCGTAGATCTCTAAATATAACTATAAGTAATCTATATTACTTGTATAAGGTAGAGAGCTAATTAATACTAGTTTTATATGGTTTATATAGCGACTCCATGTTATTTAGTAGGCCCTTACCCTTTTATTAAGTGTTGGAGTCTCTTAGGGTTCTATAGTAGGTGCTATAGAAATTATAAGTAGCGGGATTATAGGGCTTAATATTCAGCTTATCCCTTTCTCTAGTAGCGTCCTACGAAAATTGGACCGTGCGCGGAACACCAAAGCACCAGAATTATAAGTACGTATTCTTAATCACGGAGCTTAATTCGATTGCTTCTATTGGCGAGCTCTTATCGATAACCGTAGGATGTATTTTACCAGGCAAAGGGATAATAAAAATTCTTAGCCTATAGCGGTGGCAGTATGAGCACTAGAGGGTAAGGATTGGATTATAGAACTAGAGGATAAGAAATAGATAAAAGTTACTAAATTTAAACTACTGGGTCTCCTCTCTTTTTTACTATTTTTATTTTATTTTATAGTATTTTATATAAAGAGAAGCATAAATAAAAAGGCAGAAAGGAGATATCTAATTAGTAGGAAAGCTAAAGGTATTTGCTAAGGCTCTACATGAAGCTCTGCACAAAGCTCTGCGGAGGCTCTACACGAAGCTCTACACAAAGCTCTACACAAAACTCTGCACGAAGCTCTGCGGAGGCTCTACACAAAGCTCTGCACGAAGCTCTGTATACGGAGGCTCTACACAAAGCTCTGCACGAAGCTCTATATACGGAGGCTCTGCACGACGGCTCTGCGTACAACGGTTCTGTGTACGACGACTCTACTACGGAGGCTCTATATAAAAGCTTTGTGCAGAGCTTCGTGCAGAGCTTCGTGCAGAGCTTCATGTAGAGCTTTATGTAGAGCTTCGTGTAGAGCTTTGTGTAGAGCTTCGTGTAGAGCTTTATATAGAGCCTCCACAGAGCTTCGCGCAGAGCCTCTATACGTAGAGCTTTGTATAGAGCCTCCGTAGAGCTTCTGCAGAGCTTCGTGCAGAGCTTTTGCTAAGCTTTAGTAGTGCTCTATATGGGGCTCCTCCTAAGCCTTATTCCGCAGAGCTTTTATAAGCTTTATATTTATATAATATTACTTATCCTTAGGATATTTAGATAAAAGTGGTACCATTTTAAAGCGCTTTACAAGCTCTAACATGCGGATAGCTGGCCCCCCAACTAAAATTTTAACCCAAGTTTGTAATTTAGAGCTTTATTATATAGACTTTAATTAATATATATAGAGATAAGGTTTTCCAGGGGGAGACCCCCTAGGACCCCCCTATATAGAGGCTTTGCTTAATTTAGAAGTAGTAATAAGACTAAGGCGCCTTAGTTACCACTAGGTAAGGATTTACTACAGTGACCAAGGCGCCCTACTTAAACTAAGCTTAAAGGTTATATTGGTTACAAATTTAGTACATATTTAGACTGTAGAGCTTTAATATAGAGCCCTCTATATAGGATCCAATATAGTAGATTATAATTCCAATTTAAGGCTTTATATACTAAATTTTTTTAATACCTAATAAATAAATCGCCGCATGGCTAAAATTAAAGTCTACTACCCTAACTTAATTAAATACGTGTATAAGAAGAGATATAATAGTATACTAGGACCCCTTTCCCTAACAGGTAGAGGCGGTGCGGCCACAGTAGCAACACCTAACATAATTAATTAACTATATTATTACCTACTAGTTCAGATATACAACAACGCAATAGTTTGGCAATAATGTAATAGCTTAGTGCCAAGCAATAAGAGGGAGGGAGAAAGGGAAGGGAGAAAGGGGAGGAGATTAGGGGTAGTTTAGCTACTACAAGAAGGTTATAATAGTAGTATAGTATTAAACTTTAAAAATTATGTCCTGGGAGCTTAATTAACAACCCTTATATAAACTATTAACAATGTTTAATTATAGAGCTTTATACCGGCAGATATTATAGGAATACCTATTATAAGTAGCTCTAAGTACAAAATCTAAAATATTTAGTAGTAGTGGAGTACGGGATAGGGTACATATTTATGTTCCCAAATATTATTATATAACGCAATCTTTAGGTGCCATTAACGTTGCTTAACTAATACCTACTAGAGGTTCCTCCGTCCTTCCTATCTTCTTTTTTACCCATTATCTCCTTGTCTAATACTGTCTATATCACTACATTAACTAATAGATCTCTCAGTGGGGACTAAGGAGGAGTATTAAAGCACCTCTAGCTCCTATAAGGAGGAAGAAAAGAGAAGAGGAAGGTATAAAGGAGGGAGTATTTATAGATAGGAGGAGGCCTATAAGCATAGGAGATTAGGCGGCCATAATATAGCCATTAATATTGCTTAACTAACACCTACTAGAGGCTCCTCCGTCCTTCCTATTTTCTCTCTTGCCTATTATCTCCTTGTCTAATGCTGTCTATATTACTATATTAACTAATAGATCCCTTAGTAGGGACTAAAGAGGCATATTAAAGCATATCTAGCTCCCTATAAGGAGGAAGAAAAGAAGGGAAGAAGGTATAAAAGAGGGAGTATTTATAAATAGGAGGAGGCCTACAAGCATAGGAGATTAGGCGGCTATAAATAGCTATTAATATTGCTTAACTAACACCTACTAGAGGCTCCTCCGTCCTTCCTGTCTTCTTTCTCGCCCGTTATCTCCTTGTCTAATACTATCTATATTACTACGTTAACTAATAAATCCCTTAGTGGAGACTAAGGAGGCGTATTAGAGCACCTCCAGCTCCCTATAAGGAAGAAAAAAAGAAAAGGTATAGAAAAGGAAGTATTTATAGACGGGAGGAGGCCTATAAAAAGAGTGGTAATAAGGTTAAGGCGCCTTAGTTACTGCTAGGTGGTACTATCTTATTAAGAGGGTCTACTGCAGTAACTAAGTAGGGTTAATTTAGAAGTAATATGCATTCTTAGAGGTTATATAACTTATTATATAAGCAATATTTCCGCACTCTAAAAAAACCTAAAATTTTCTAAAAATTAATTAACGCTATAAACAGCAGTAATATTAATCTGGTAATACTACCAATTCTCCCTATATACCATTATATGTATATCTAACAGCTCTAAAGGTAATAAGAAGGTAGAATAGATAGGGTGGTTAAAATTTAAACAAATTAGATTTTGTAGTTAAGCTATTTAAAAGGTAGGAAACCAAGACAAATGCTATATTCTCCGCTTACCTCCAAGCCAGTATATAATTTCCTATTTAGGAAAAGTTGTTTATAAGTAGTTACTACTACCTCCGTATAAAATCTTCCTATTATACCCCCTTAGCCTTACTTATAGATAACTAAAATCGTTCCTTATTAAATCTATATTTAAACATAAGCCCTAAAAGCTTTTTAACTTATAAGATTGCTATATAAGTTAGCCTAGCTATCTTATCCTTTTCCTTAATATCTAGAACTACCTAGTTAAGTATTAGGCCCTGGCTTTTATGCATAGTAAGAGCAAAAGCTAGAGTAACTGGAAACTGACGCCGTAAGTAAGAGCCTCTTATACTCTCCTACTTATAAAGTACAGAAAAGATAGGGACAACCTTTATTCTATTCTACTAAGTAAATAGGGCAGGTCCGTTATAACCATCTACTATAATTAGTTGTGCCTAGGGCTAATCCTTTTTAATATTAGCGTCCTCCTTCTATATAACATCTTTAACTATACCAGTAGTGCTATTTACTAAGCTTAGTTTAACCCAGATATTCTATATTAGCATAACTTTAGCGCTAATACATAGGGTTAAATTCTCTAGAGTATTACACTAATTAGGAGTAACCTTTTATACACCCATACCAGTATTAACTAACTTAATAGCCACTACCGGCTGCAAAAGATTGCAAAGCTAAGTAGTATTATATTTACCTACAGTAGTGTAACGGGACTAGCCTAGTTACAGTAGGAATGTCTTGGTGAAACACTCGACAGATGAATTCCGACGCTTTGATCAAATTCTGCCAAATTCTGCCAAGTTAATTGAATTCTGCCAAATTCCGCCAACTCGATTAATTTCCACCAGTCTCCACCAAATTCCACTAACGTAATGGAATTTGGTCGAAACCTGTCGAAATCCGCGTGGGCTCGTGCCCACGCGTCTACTGCCAAGACCACGAATATTTAGTTACAAGTTTCCTATATTCCTTTCTCTTCTTCACGCAACGTCTTGTTCCCTTCAAGAGCTATATACCCTTAGATTTAGATAGAATTTATATCATTCCTTCGAATCTTCCCTAAAGCCTCTTCGCGCCCTTATAAGTAGCGTATATACCATATAGCCAAGTTACGTTATTAAAGCCCACAACCTTATTAGTAGGTAGGCCCTACTTATACCTAGTTAAAAGAAGCTTCTAGGTTAAATTACTTACAGAATTACTATATAGCTCTATAAGGGCGGTCCTAAATACAGTACTCTTAGGGTTATTACCGCCCTGCCGCATAACTTAATCTAAGACAGTAGTTTGGTTAATTGCCTTATAGGCTTCCTTTCTATGGCTAGCAAGCTCTAATAGCCTAGTAGGTAGATTGCTATATAAGGCCGCCTAACCTATAGGGGGAAGCTAATAGAAATCGCCTACTAGTAAGATGTTTAAGCCTTTAAAGTAGTTGTTGTTATACACAAGGTAGATCTAATAGAGGCGGCAATTAATCTAGGCTAGATATACTTACCTAATTATAGATTTCTCGTTAAGGATAAGATAGTAAATATCCTTAAAAGCTTATTATAAAGGTATAAAATTAGCAGTAGGCAATTCCTTAAAGGGGCGATTTACCAGTAGCCTTAATAGATTATATATAGTCCTACCGTTAATATTAAAGGCAGCTACCCTAGTAGGGGCGGCTTAAGCTAATAGCAACAGCTTGCTATTAGCCCTTACTATAATATAGAGCGTAATAGAGAGAATAGTAATAAGATATAATTTGCCAGTTCCTGCCTCTCTATTAATATTAATCCGCAGTAGAGGGGGGCCATAGCCTAATTAGATCTGCCTATAGTGATTAACTATAGCGTTATAAATATAACGCTAGCCTAGTCATAAGGAAGACGGAGTTGCCATTTAGGATAGGCGGCTCCGCGGTAGAGGCTATAACTATACTTCCTACTAATAAGTCCTCTTATTAAGCTGCGGGTATATACCCTAATATATACCCTAATTATAGTTATAATTAAGCTCCCTGTTACTAAGCCTGTTAAGATCCTTAATCTTTACTCCGTTAGTATTTTAAATATAGGCATATAGAGCCTTAAAGGACTAATATAGCTCCAAGTTGTCTATAAAATCGCCTTTAAACTCATTAATATTATTAGTAGTTTTGTAACCTTTCTCTAGTTTCTAATTACAGAAGTAGTTAGGCGGGTGCTAATAAGAGTTAACATAAGCCTAATAGGAAGCCATATAATTAGGGGCCCTAAATCCATTAGTATAAGTAGCTACTTCCTTATACTCCCTCTATAGGTAATAAAGAATAAGCTTTACACAGTAGAACTTAGGATACTATAGATAGAAAGGATCGCTCTTATACTATGGAAAGTATAATATAACTTAAGGCCTTGCTCTTAGTTAACGCTTATAAGTAGAGTAATTAAAATAGAGTAGAAAATTAAGGAAAGTAACGTCCTCTACCCCATCTGGGCGGTGCTTATATTTCTTATAGGTAGATAGTCCATACCCTTATAGTTGCCTATTCTTAAGCTTATATATTACGCTCTAATTATCCTCTTAGTAGTAGTCTAAAGTTACTATATTCCTAGAGCCTTTATAAAGGAAAATATTAAGAAGCAGATAGCATACTTCCTATACTAACTAATCGCGTTTAGCAATAAGCTTGTTTATAAACCTAGCTACTACCAAACTAAAGGCATAAAGGCTATTAGCGTACGGCTATACTAATTAGAGTAACTCCTAGTAGGAAGTTAACTTCTTCTCTTCCTTACTGCAATATTTGCCTATATAGTTAACTATTACTATTATACTTATAGCGGGTAATGTATTAATATTTGCCATCTACGCTAATATTATAGCTGCATTGTAACTATTAAGAAGTTTATTATTACGCTGTAAACAGAACGTCTAGTAATATAGATTTTAATCCTTTAATACAGCGGCCTTATTATGGAGAGAGCGTGGAAAATAGAAGCGGTACTCCTTTACTCCAGTAGAGCCTCTCTTTAATCTTAAGCAGTAAGATTTGGTATAATTATAGTGCCATTAAAATTAATTAAGGTAGGCAGTAAGAAGCTTACTAGTATTAAGCTATTCTTTATAGCTAAGAGTAGAAGGATATTAGAGATTAGGAGGCCTAGATTAATTAGGATTTATTACGGATATAAAAGTAGTCTAGTACTTAGTAAAAGCCGCCCTTAATTTACTAAATAACAAATCTAGCCTTAGGGCTATTAAACTCCATAAAAAGCCATATATATAGCCGCTACCTTATACCTACCACTTATATTAGGACTAAAAGTCTATGCCATTAAATAGATCTATAATCACGTGCTTCTTAAATAGATTAAAGCGGCAATATAGCTAGTAACCAGCAATATACGGATTATTGTTAAGATTTTAAGAAGCAATCCGGTAGCGCTAAGCCTTATTAGTAGCCTTATACTCATTAAATAGAGGCATATAAAAGTATAGGTTATACTAATGTAGATTAGCAGCGCTAAGTATAAAGAATAGAGACCTGCTTTTAATATTTTTAGTATAAGCTGTAAGCTTATTTCTCTTCTGCCTCTAGTAAGGTCTAGTGCCCTTAAGGTTCCATATATGCTGTACAATCTTATTTAGTAACTAGTTACCCCTATTACCAGTTATAAAATTACTAAGCTTATCTAAAGATAGACTATTCTTATTTAATTGGCTGTAAAGGAAGCGGGTGGCATTAAGGGCTTGCTCTCTTACAATCTAATTAAACATATAGTAGCGAAATAAGGGGTGGCGGCCAAACCGACCGTCCTAATACTTAAGTATATACTTAGCGTACGCAGCTAGGGTAACTATATGGCTTTGTGGCATATTAAAATTGGCTTTACCATAAGGAAATAGAGTAGGAAAGACGCCGCGTATAATAAAACTAGCTAATCGCTTAGAGATAGGTATTTGCCGCATAGTAGGAACCTCTAAATCTACTTATAGGCCTTATTAGTATTAAACCTCGCAACTTAAAAGCTCTAATTTATTAAGGTTAGGCACCAGATTAGGAACCAAAGTATCTAGTATATTATTATTAAATTTGCCATCCAGTATATTACTGCCAAGCTTAGTAGGCAGAGTGTTAACAGTAGGATATTATATAGGAGCGGTAGAGTAAGCCGTTGGGCCGCTATAATTAGACTCTAACTTATTAATATAAGGTAGCTAATCTAATATAGAGCTATTTTTAGGTAAGCTAGTAAGCTAGGTGCTATATATTTTAATATCGCGATAATTAGGATGATTAATCTTTAGAAAGTAAAGCCATAGTAATATAGTAAAGCGCCTTACGGTATACCGCTTAGTAAACCGCTAAGTTAGATATTTACTACCATCTACTACCGCAGGCCTTATAACCAGTATTTTAAGTTTAGTAGGTAGCCGTAATAGCTGCCTCTAAGTCTTTAGTATATTCTAACTAAAGCAGCAGATATGGCCAGTATAGCAATATTACTAGCCACGTACATATATAACCTGCAAATAAATATATATATATGCAATTATAAGCTCCTCTACCACGGTAAGTATAGGCAGGAAGCTAGGAATAGGCCCTAGATTAAGCCCGTTACTTTTACTAAATAAAAGAGAAAGGATTAGATCCTTAAGACTATCAGCATCCTTAATACAGGCTTTATATATACCTATATTATCACCCTCTATAGCTAGGCCTATTTAGAACTACCGCTCCTTATAATAACTGCACGTCTCTGTATATTTAGCCTATAGTATACTCCTAAACTTCTTAATTTGCTCCCAATTAACAGCTAAAATAGGTAGTAGTATAGCCATAGTCGGAGCTTACTAAGAGGGAGCTTACCATAAGGGAGCTTGCCGTAAGAAAGGTGGTATTAATAGTAGGGTAGGTATTAGTAGTAGAGTAGGTATAGAAGCTAGTTCTAGCAAAGACATATTTAGGCTATCTAGAGTGCCTCTTCTACTATACAGAGTTTTATCTATGGTATATAGCGGAGGAGTAGGCAAGTAAGCTTTACCCCACCAATTAAAAATGCAGTGCTTCTGTTATATTACCCTAATTATCTTCCGCCATTAAGCTATTTTAGGGGTATTTTAGCTATTTTAGCTGTAAGGCAGGAAGGCGTTTTTAGGGTTATTTTTAGGTTAAGTAGTTTACTGGCGCCTTGCAGAATAATTCTTAGTAGTAAAACCTAGCCCTATAAGAGCTTTTTATTTTCTTAAAATAGATATAAAGTTCTAGAAAAGTAAGTAGAAGTAAAAGTAATATATAGGGAAAACGTGCCTTTAACAAATATAGCTAGCATAGCTTTAAAATCTTCTTTAATAGGCCGTCTTTAATAAAGTTAATATGGGGCTTATAGATATGGCACTTAATATACTTAATTACAGTAGGCTCTGCTATGTTTATATTAATTAAGGTATAAACAATAAAGGAATACTAAGATATTTTAACATTTGCAATATTTTAATATTTGTTATATGGATTCTGCCATAACTGACTACGCGCTATATTTTTTCTAACCAATTAGAAGCCAGCTTAGCGGGAGTTTAAAATCTAAGACCTAAATATATAGACCACTTATACCTTAGGTCAATAAATCTATACTAATAGAAAAATTATTTATTTAATATTAGGGGGTGCATTATAAGTATAAGTATATTAGGGGTTTTTGCCAAGACTATCTAGAGACTATCTAGATAGTCTCTAGATACTATTAGCTAATAACATAGTTTATAGGGTTTTAACCAATACTATAGTTTTAACCAATTTAAACACCAAAATGCCACTAAATATCAATTTGGCAAAACGCTGGTAAAACTTATTTAAAATTATCGCATTATTTCTAAGGAGTCTTAAAGCTATAAATATATATTATAGAGTCTATATTAAGTCGGCCCTTAGTGTTTTAGAGTTTAATTAACTAGTTAATCAGCCCCTAAAGGTCGCTAATTAACTTAATTATAACAAAGCCTTATAGGAAATACTACGGTGGACTTGTTAATGGGCTAGGTAAATAGGTAAATAGGAAGTTAATAATATAACAGTAATAAATAATAACTAGTGGAGTGGTTGCCTAACAGATTAACTCTAATTATATTCTAAGATTTACTATAAGGAAGAAAACTATCTAGGTAGGGACTGTGGTCCTTAAATACACATCCATACTTCTAAGAAAGTCGTTGCTCTATCTACTCTATTTACTCTATTTACTCTGCTATAGATCTTATAGATTATACAGATTATATAAATCACTTTACATAACCTCTACCATTCCTTGTTATATAGCTCCACCAGTTCTATTTTAAACCGTGCCCTTATTAACTAACTAGCTTCCTCCAACTCTTCTCTAAGTAGTTGTAATATTATACTTAAAGCGTCCATAATACTATCTCCCTTCTCTTTATCTTCGTCCTTAAAGATTCCTAATATCTCCAAGTTATTTACTAGAGGTGTAATATCTATCTAATTAATTTAGTTAATATTGTTACTTATTATACCTAAAGCTCCTTCTTCTTCTTCCACAGCTTATTAGTCTCGCACTGTTGCTATAATACTATCTCTTAGTAAGACAATATTGTCTCTATATTCTTGTTGTGCAAAAAAGGGGTTAGTTTATATTGCGCTAGTAAGCCCTTTATCTTAGCAACCCTCTTTATATTTAGAGTGCACTAAAGCGAATATTTAATTGTCCTATAATGTTCGCTTAATTTCTAATACTAAGTATGCGCGTTCTATTACTCTTAACAGTCTTTAAGTACCCTTGTTAATTGCTATTAAGGTCTTAAGTTTAATCTACTACTACAAAACTTAATAATAAGTTATTAGTAGCGTTAGCTAAACTTCGCCGCTCCTGCAACGCTAAGAGAGAGGCTGTTAATGCTTAATAGCGTGCTCTAAACTCTTGTCTAGCTGCGTCTACTCAGCTAATTCGTCTTAAAAAGGGTTATAAGAAGGTGCGTTTTAAGGAGTGGAGGCTTATAGAATAAGGCCTTGAGGAATTTAGTAATAAAAGAACAGATTCTCCTCTAATAGAGAGGGAAACAACTCTAAATACGTTAGTAGGTATTCCTCTTAGGTCCCCCTTAGGTAACTCATTCTTTAGCAATTCTTTTTTATTAATACTACCTAACCTATTTTCTTCTAATACTCCTATACCTTTTTTATAGCGTTTTTTAGGTTGTCTAGTGGTTCCTAGGTAGTCTTTTTATAGCCTATCCACTTTACCTTATACTACGTTTTATTATTAATGTCCTTATAACTAATAATTTTTAAAACTTCCTATTTGTCTTATTCTTAACCTCTATATATATCTGCCTTATAGACTGGTGGCTTAATATTCCTATATGCTAGCTTTAGTATTGCGATATGCTATATAGAGTAGATCTTTATTTTCTCTAGTAAGTTAAGTCTATACGTAACTTCTAAAATCTTTATCTTAATTATAAATGGTCCTAATCTAACATAGTCCAACTTCTTGCTTAGTTATTAACTCTTAAATTTTTTGTATAGTAGCTACACTTTATCTCCCTCCTTAAGATCTGGTCCCTTAGATCTCTTAGTATTATAGTACCTTTTTATCCTTTCTTATACTAGTTTAGCTATTTCTCTAAGATATATATAAAGGTTTATTAAGTTCTCTACTCTTTCTTTAGCTATGCTACTCGTTTTCTTTACTTGTCGTGGCAATAACAATATTCTTAGCTTATACCTGTAATTCGCCTTAAAAGGTAATATACCTATCCCTTTTTATAGTGTTGTATTGTATACAAACTGTATAACTAGTAATAGTAATACCTAATTGTTCTATGCGTAATTAATATAATACCTTAGATACTATTCTAGTGTCTAGTTTAGTCTTTCCGTTTGTCTATCTATCTATGGGTAATATACTGTTAATATTACTACTTAAATCCCTTGTTTGGCTAAGAATACTTTCTAAAATACTACTATAAATCTTAGATCTCTATCCGATATAACTTTTATTAGTGCTCTATATCTTACAAACACTTCCTTAATATAGATTTTAGCTATATCCTCTATAGATATTTCTTCTATACACGCTATAAAATAGCCCTACTTGGTAAACTTATCCACTATTACTAAGATTGCGTTATAATCTTGCCCGGTAATAGGATCTCTTAACTTTAGTAACTTTATAATAAAGTCCTATAATATAACCTCCTATAGTCTCTCTAGTACCTTAACAGGTTATAGCCCTCTATACGGCTTATACCTTATTAGTTTATTCCTTTAGCAATCTAGATACTCCTTTATAACTTTTCTTACTAGTCCCTAGATTCCTTAAATAATATATTCCTCTTAAAGTCTTAATACTAAGCCTATAGCTCCATTATGTCCCTAAGTCATTCCCTTGTAAAATTCTTGTATAAATTCTTCTGCAATTTCCTTTAGTACGTACGTTGCCTTTTAATACTTATACCGTTCTAAGTCTGGATTCTTACTCTATACTACTTAGATCTTTTATGCCCACACACTCTCTAGTGTTTTATAGGTCTGACTTTCTTCTCTAGTTGCTATAATCTTGGGATAATTATACCTAATTAATCTATCTTCGTCTTTATATAACACTACTCCTAACAGCTTTTTATTACTTTATAACTCTACCTTTCTACTAAGTATATCTGCTCTTACGTTTTTAGTGCATTTAGTATACTAGATTTTAAAATAATATTCTATAAGCATCTCTGCCTATTTGACTTGTCTTTAGTTAAGTTCTTTTATTGTTAGGAACCCTGTTAGGTTCTTATAATCCGTCTTAACTATAAATAGTTTATCTATGCCTTATAAGAATGCTCTCTATTCCTTTAGCGCTATAACTATTCCTAATAATTCTTTATTATAGATATTATAGTTTAGTTCTAGTGGTGTTATTTTCCAACTATAGTACGCTACTGGATACTATTTATCTGGATGCTTCTGTAGTAAGCACGCTTCTAATGTAAAGTCTAATATGTCTATTTCCACCATTATCTCTAACCTTAGTTGGTAGATTTTAAGGATTAGATCTTAGGTAAATAACTCCTTAAGCTCTTTAAATAACTTCTTCTATTTGCTACCCTATGTCTATAGTTCCTCTTTCTTTATAAGTCTTATAAAGGGTTTAATATTCTTTAACTACTATATAATAAACCTCCAATAGTAGTTGCAAACCCCTAAAAACGATCTTAACTGCGTAACGTTCTCTAATTCCTGCCAACTTACTATAGCTTTAACTTTCTTTAGATCTATACTAATCTTGCCTAATTTAATAATAAATCCTACAAAATTGGTCTTCTTGGTAAAGAACTTATATTTCTTAATTGCTACTAGTATTTTTTTATAGTCTCTTTAAGACCCACTTAATATATTCCTTGTATTCTTCCTTACTTATTAAGTAGATAATAATATTGTTAAGGTATACTATAACAAACTTATTAAGGTGTTCTCCTAATACACTATTAATTCGTTTCTAAAACGTTACTAGTATATTTATAAGCCTGAACTGTATTACTAATAGCTTATATAGTCCTTTCTTTAACCTAAAGGCTGTCTTTTATTTATCGCCTTTCTTAATCCTAATCTAATGGTATGCCTATCTTAGATCTATCTTTATAAAGATCTTTGCGTTGCCTATCCTATCCTAGATTTCGCTAATTAAGGGTAAAGGATACCTATCCTTCCTAGTAATGCTGTTTAACTGTCTATAGTTAATACACATCCTAAGTTTTCTGTTTTTCTTTAGTATAAATAATACTGGATATCCCGCTAATAACTATAACGGTCTAATATATCCCTTTTATAAGTTCTCCTGAATAAACTTCTTAAGCGCCACTAACTCTATTTTAGTAAGCTTATAGATTAGAAAGAACTTTAGACTTATTCCTAGTTTTAACTCTATCTTATAGTCCTACGCTATATACTCTAATAGCTTCTTACTTTCTGGTAACCATAACCTTTTACCATACTTGTGGTATCTCTTTGGTATACAACTTAAGCTTCGCTTAGTCTCTTTATATATTGCTCTAATTTAGTACCATACCATCTTAGTCTGTTGTCTTGTTCTGCGCCGTTAAGTATCCCTAATATTAACCTAACCTATAATCTAATTAATCCTTGGATTATATTCCTGTAACTAAGGCATTCCTAATATCGCCTTATTCTTTCCTAATGGTAGGATATTAAAAGACATCTTAACCTGTCTCCTTTTAATAGTTAACTAAATAGGTCCTATTTTGAGATTAATAATACCTCCTCTATAGGCTATTAGATCTCCTAAAATTGTTATTAATAGGTATAGGTGTTCTTTCTGTCTATATAGTAACCCTATCCTTTAAACTGCTGCTAGTGATATATAGTTTCTTATTACTCCACTATCTACTAACGCTTTAAACTTTTAATCTTGCTAACTAACTCTTAGGTTTAGGTATTGTCCTATAATTCCTTTAAGGGTCTAAGGCTCTACTACTAGCTCCCTCTGGTTCTATGGGCCTTCGCTTTTCCTAACTGTTAACTATTTAATTGTAACTGTACTTGGTCCTCTCTAGGCCAATACTTAGTTTGTTTCTTTTCCTTAATATGCTATAGATACGTATTCTCTAGGCACTCCCACCACTATCATCTATCTAGGCATTCTTCCGTAAGGAATCTTCCTAGTTAAAGTATTAAGTTTCCTGTTTTTTAAACTTCTACTAGGTGCTAACTATGCATATACTTTATATCCCTATATTATTTTTTGTCTGTTATCCAATACATCCTTATTAGATACTTGCAATACTTATCTTTAGGTATTTAGTGCATGTTATACGTATTATCTATATATGCGATCCATGCCAATGTATAATACGCTAGGTGCTTTAGGTTAACTCTTAGCTCGTCTTTATCCTTAAGTTTAAACCTTTCCCGTATTAATCTAAACGCTACTATGTTGCTTACTAGTACTAATACTTGCATTGTCTCTTTTTAGTCTATAGCTTATTCTTCTAGGTTCTTTAACGTCATGACTAACGCCCCTTTAATATAGCTTATCTATTTTTTAGATATTGCTTAATCTGGTATAACTTTCTTATTAAGCTATATATAAAAGTCTTTCCACTTATCGTTTCCTCTTTGCTTGTACCACTTACGATACAGCTCTATAAGTGTATATAATCTATCCGTAAAGAAGTATCTTTTTATTACTACGTTGTTATAACCTTTGGTATGTCGTTCTGTAAATCTAGTTAGAATCCCTAGATCCTTTTCTTATTTTAGTTTATCTAACTACTTAGCTTTTAGCGTTCCTACCCTTGGCCTATTTATAACTTTTCGTACAGGCACTCTGTCCCTTATATATCCTGGTATAGCTAATCTCTAATCTAGCTTCTATTCTTACTATGCAACAATTTGTTACCTAAACTCGTCTATACTTTCTTGTTTTCTGCGTCTTGTAGTTAGATCCTTAAAGTTGTCTTGCTTCTTAATTACGGTATTAACTTTTTAACTTTTAGGCTAAATACTGTGTTTGCTTACTATGGACCTTATTTATTCTTTAAAGTCTTGGCTCCCTAAAAATCTTTATCCCGTGCTTATTTACTTGCCTTTAAACTAAGCTACTGCCCGTTTCTATTAGTTGTCATCTATTATAGGTTCTTAGGTGTGTCTTATCTTATCTTAAGAGTCTTAAGCGTCTTATATCTCTTCTTGAGAATCTTAAGCCTTTGGCCTTTTACCTTTATTAAGTGGTAAGCTAGCACTAGCAGTTATCTACTTGCTTAATTATCTTTAGATATTACTCCTTCTGACTTATAAAGCGATGGATTCTATATCTAACGGTGTTATAATACCTATTACTAAACCGCGTTCTATAGTGGTCTCAGTCTCTGCTTCTATTACGTTATTAAGGTTTAAATGCCTCCAGCTAGCCTCTTTTTCTTCCTTATTACTATTAATTAATAAGTACTCTAACTCTATTATCATTATTGCTAATCTTTATCTATATATTGCTATAATATCTTAATCTAGCTTATAGAGTTAATCTTTTTCTTTATCTAATTTTCTAGTTCCCTTAAGTCCTTATAACTTTAGCTCCTGTGGCCAATAGCTTGCGCTATACTTAGCGTTCTTATAAATTGGACACGTGTTATTATAGCAAAATGCGAAATACTTAACCACGTATTCCTGTGTACTTTGTAACCTTCGCGTTACTAGTCCTAGTCCCTTTTACTCAGTTCCTTTAACTATATAATTACTTTAACTACCTCTATAGTCTCTGGCGTAGTAACCTTACTTTCCGCAATTTATATAAGCTCTATTTTTAAACCGTTTTTCTTATTATAGAGTCCGCCTAAACATCTTCTATTAATAAGATCCTTAGTTTAGCCTCTACTCCTTAGTCCTATAATTACTTAATCCTTAACCTCTAGGTTTCCATGGTTTCTTACTCCATCGTTTAAATTCTTTAGTGCCGCTTAAGTCTATTAGCTCTGGCCTACCATTTTATAGTTTACTACTTTATACTTATTAATGCGTATTCTGCGCCTTATACAACTATAGAACTCTGTCTTGCCCTTTCTTAGCTTGTTCCCTTTGGTAGATCCTATTATTAATCTTTATTAACTAATCTATTAACTCCCTTAGAGTTTCCGCATCTTCTATTAGGATAATTGCATCCTGGAATTTAGCCTTAAGTCCCTATTTATACTATGCTATAAGTGCCTTATTGTTCCACTTAACTTGCGTTGCGAGTGTTTAAAACTACATTGTATACTTAATTACTAAAGTGCGTTATACTAGATTCTGAAGTTTTCTTTCCACTATAGTTATTGCTTCCGGGTCTTTAAATATCTATGTTAACCTTTCTAAGAACCCTATCTAGTTAGCAAACATAAACCGTACTTCCTAATTAGTGGTTATTATTCCATTTATCTGGATTTCTATAAGGTAAGGTTTAAACTACTTAAGTGCTCTTTCTATTAAGAACAATCCTGCGTATGCTACTTAGTCTATAGGTGTTACCAACTTCGCCCCCTCCTGCATAACCTTAAAGTGCATTTGCGTAAGGAATCCTTTAAGCTTTAACTTTTCTCCTAAAAATCTTTTAATTGACAGTAACTTAATCTTAGCTGCTCTAATGCCATTAATTTAGTCTTTAAGTATTTAATTATTATCTGTTAATCAATTAACCATTTCTTATAACTAACCTACCATGACTAGCTGCAAATCAGTATCTTCTATACTAGTATCTCCTCCTATTCCTAAGGTTGTAGCTACTATGGATACGGTTATAACTGGTGCCTTTAATAGCGTAACAACTTGCGCTTTTGGTAATATATTATTTAACTTTGTTAATACCATAACTAGGTAGTAAATGTGTAATAAAGCCTTATAGGAAATACTATAGTGGACTTATTAATAGGCTAGGTGTGTAGGTAAACAGAAAGTTAATAATATAACTGTTGGGAATGAGGCAAGTTGCCGTCACGCGAGGTATATTGCCGTCACGTGTTAACGTGGCCCTAGCGTGGTAAGGAACCTTAAGTTCCTTACCCCTTTCCTCATTCCTATTAAGAATCAATCAACCATTATCATACTATCTACGAACCGTAGCTACGTGATATTACCTTATGTAACCAACACTGATCAGTGGTTAACTTCACTGTTATACTATAGAACAGCTAGGTATTACTAAGAAGAGACAAGCCACTGTACCAGTGCTACTCGTACTAGAGGAAGCTGTCTTTTAAGGTCAGAACTGGTCCTAAACCTTAAATAGAACTCTTCCACAAATCTAAGGATCTAAAGGCCAGAACTGGTCCTAAGCCTTTCCAAGATTACAGATTCTTGCGTCCATTACACAAAACAACACGCTTTACAAGTCTTCGCAATTTAAGGCTAGAACTGGTCCTAAGCCCCATAACCGCAAATACACGTTATAAACGCGTACTAAATAATAAACGCGTACTAAATAATAAATACACATTACAAACGCGTACCAAACGACAATCCCTATACTAATAACACTTCCCTCCCTCCGAAAACATAGCTACGCCTACTTTAAATAACTGGAAAGACTCCTTACCACCAGGGGTAGCTAAGCACGCGAAACTTATTAATAAAGATTAGGACGAATTCGCCTTTAATACAATAACTTATACCATAAAATAAGTTAACGGCTTTCTCCTACACCATATTATATTTTACCGAAATAGATACTACGCCAACTCACAACTATGGGAGTATTTTAGGGAGGATTTTATGGGATGGACTGCTGATACCTAGGTACTTGGCAACGTTAATATTGTTTAGGATTTTCAAGACTTCCTCCATAGAAATAGGGTATATATTGCTGAGAACGGTAACCCAATTGCTAGCAATATTTAGGCCGTTATTATTAGTATAGAAGAACCAATATGGATAGAAACTAAAATTATACATTAACTATGGAAACCTAAAAACAACCCATATTCTTTAAAAGGTAACTTTAATTTATATTAAAACCCCTAGAACGTTAACCCCCCACCTAGAGCTGCTCTTCTACCTAGAGGTACTCTCCTACTTAGAGTTGCTCCGCCTCTATCTCCTCCACTCCAGCCAACCGGTAAGCTTTTACTATAAGAAGTTACGAATCTAATAAAGGTATATTCGGACAAAGAGAAGAAGTTTAGAGGAGAACTATACAATATACTTAAAGTAAAACTACAGGTCTTTTATAACTGTTGTAATAAGGTTGGAATTTAACGCCACTAGTACTATCACGCTTTCTCTGTTATGTTAAAGGGACGGGCAGCGACATTCTATTACAACCATATTACGGGTAAAAACTATAGCTTTAATATAATGCTTTAGCTTACTAGAGCCCACTTTAAGACTAACAAAAATTGCCAACTTTATATATCTAAATGGCAAGAGACTATATTCCAGAGAGTTATTACTTCCAACCTAATAAAGACTCGTTTAGAATGCCTTTAACTACTCTTTAATAAACTCCAGAAAATCCAATATGGCCTTACTAAAACCTACTAAAATAAGAACAGCCTAAGGGACTAGGTTATCTTAGCATGCTATAGCATTCCTAAGTACAACTTGGCGCTATATAAACCTGCGGATACGTTTAAAGGAGTATATACTAAGCTACGCTCCGCTATAGGTACTGTAATACGAACACAAGAATCTTAACAGCTCTATACCAAAAACCCTACCTAAATAAGTATTCCTAACTAACACGATCATAACTGGACTAATTAAACATATAGTGGCCGTAGTAGGGAATATAGAAGAGGGTATAATCAACGTTAACTATAAGGCAACTGTGGAGGTCCCAGTAGAGGTTTATTTTAAAGTAATTGCCAGAAGAAGTGCTATGTTTGTAAGAAGCCAAATTGCTAGTTAACTAGACACTCCCTTAATAAGCAAAAAGAGGTATATAATAAGTTCCGTCAGAGTGTAAGAAACATTAGAAATTGTAAGGTTACTATAGCCTACTTCTAAAGCTTCCTAGTTTAATACAAAGGCGTAAAAGATCTTAAGGGTGAGGTTAATAAGGTCGAACAGCTCCTTATAGATATAGAAATTAAGGACTACTCCCCTAACCAATACTTCACTAAGTATGGTAAGGTAGATAGTACACAAACTATTACTATTCTTAATAATTAATCTACGCTCCATTCTATTATAAAATTAGATATCTTTAACGAGCCAAAGGAGAGTTCCGCGTTTTCCTTTAACAATAGATACTCGGCGTACGTCTTCTATAGTATTATACCGGATATAGGAGCTGCAGGAGTATCTATAGTAGGAGAACCTTAAGTTCGAGCTCTTTAGTAGCTTAATAGCTCTATTTAAATCGACCAATTAACAGCAGGCCAACATACAATTCGCTTTAGTAAAGGTACTACAATCTCTCTTAGTACAATTAGGGTCCAAACCCCCTTAGGATATATCACTTTCTATATTATTCCTACAAACACTCCGTTTCTATTTTGCATTAAAGATATAGATAAGTTAGGCGTTAGGCTTAACAACCTTAAGAATATACTTATTTAGGGAGACAATTGGG
>Ga0307507_10004753_pt1 | contig 23470 bp, 22 predicted proteins | sample 7_EM_MG_FD_207223 | JGI IMG/M metagenome (GOLD analysis project Ga0307507, IMG submission 207223) | Populus trichocarpa ectomycorrhiza microbial communities from riparian zone in the Pacific Northwest, United States - 7_EM | ecosystem: Host-associated > Plants > Roots > Unclassified | place...
CGAGTAGTAAACTTTTAATCTGTACCAGGAGGTTTCACACCATACTACACTGAACCGCAGTACGCATCCCGGACCTGAACCACCGGTGTGAGACCCCCTATTGGGCCTGGGAGTTAGGGTGCTATGTCAAGAATGGTTTGAGTTCTGGTTATGTGAATATGTCAAGTTTCTATCCATCATCCCCGACATGACGTTCCACAGCGATAGCTCATATCCTTTCCCCTTTAACTCCATGTCCAAATGGTTAATATATTATGGGAATCGTCCTTGCGCCAAAGCAAAAGTAGCCAACTCCGCTCCGTTACATGACAATAATATACCGCGCACACCCTATGACGAAATCCATGCTTCACCCTGGCTGCTGCGCTACATGTCACCGCGGGGCTCACAACCAACCAATAAATCCGGTACGACCAATCGAAATAATTACACCCAGAACGCCTTAAATATCGTAGTAGAAAGATAGATGCGCGTCCAATAACAAGAAAAAATTGAAAAATGAAATATCCCTTCTCGTTGTTTCTCCCCCCCTCACTTCTTTTTACTCCAAAAATACCAGCTCCCCTTCTTCCCCGGGTTGCCTATCTTTCGCAAACACGTCCTTCCACTCATCCCAAAGCCTCTGCAGCTCCGCCATGTACCTCTCCTGTAGTTCGTCCACGTCTGGATCTCTCGGAGAGTCGTTTTGTTGCTTCGGGAATATCGGGTGGCCAACTACACAAATCGTCAATATCCGTCCACGGCCTACCCCACCAGCCAACCGACGAGACACACAAGGGGGAGTACGTACTGACGGTATTAACCTCCCTTCTATACGGCATGAAGCCAACGTCATAATTAAACACACCCCTAGCATGAAACAACGGAACAGTGAATCCTGCAGTCTTCTTAACGAGCATTTGTAATTTCTTGATGAGCGAATTGGAGCTGGGGATCATCTGGTCGTACAGGTCGTTCTCGCCGAACGATAAGACTGGCACCACGCCGGCGTTTTCGCGAATAGCTATTTTCAAGAAGCCGCGGCGGCGCTTGAGGACTAGTTTCATGGTTCCCGGGATCGCCTCAAGGCTTTCCCGCGCACCGCCTACGACGATAGTGATTGCACGGCCGCCCGGGGCGGGTTGCGGTGGTGGGGATTTGGAAAACTTGTTGGCGAGCCATGATTGCTTTGTCTCACCCTCGCCGCGGAGGAGTGCTTCGCAGCTGCGACGGGAGACGCTAGCAAGGCCGAGTTTTAGAAGGTATTCGCGGTAGAATGGGATGCGGAAGTTGGATTCCAAGGTTAAGAGGGTGTTTTTTATTCCGGGGAAGAGCTTTTCGAAGCCGGTTGTACCCTCTGTGCAGAAATGGCCAAAGGCTCCGTGGGAGATTATACCGTGGGGGTGGTAGGTGAAGATATAGTTTCGGTCTAGGGGGAGGGGGCTGCTGCGGTGGAGGTTTAGTGGGAAGTAGCCCGTTAAGAGACGCCACATGGGAAGTGAGCGGAATAATGAGGAGCGGATTACCGGGGATGAACCGTCGCGGTGGGAGTTGGAGTATAGGACATAGATGAGGTAGGGTATCAGCAGTGGCCAAGTCAAGGGTATCGCGAGCAGAAACCAGAAGAGCGAGACGAAAATTGCGATTGAAAATGTGTGCCAAAGAACTGCGGCTGTCTGGAGACGGCGTTTTAGTGGGATGTTAAGAGGCGCGAACCGGATACTGAGGATGTGTTAGATATGCCTGACCCGAACTTTGAGACGAAAAACATACCGCCTGTTATTTGCATAGTCGCCTGAGACCAATCTTCCTTTCCCTTTATTGGAGGCTCTGTCATTCGTCTCGTGCCCATTCGACGATGTTGAGGTTTCCCCAGTCTTCTGAGGCGAGATCGGCTCCCTATGTTCCTTGTCATCGTGACAAGGTTCGCCACCATTTCCCCTTTGTCTCCCAGGGGCCAGCTTCGTAACTGCAGAGGCATAAGCCTTTCCAGCAATTTCTCCACCTTCATTCACATCATTCATACTCCAATCTTCCTTGAGCGGAGGAGGCTCAACTGTGGCTGCAGCATGGTTCTTCGGCAGCTCCTTCGAAACAGGTGCTGGAGCCAACGAATCAAACCCGTCCTCGGAAGAGCTACTCGGAATGTCTTCTTCTGTGTGTGGTTGCGTTTCTGCCTCCATGGTCTCTCTGTTGTCTCTGCTCACGAGATTTAGTTCACGGAGGAGGTCTTCGATGTCGAGCTGGATATCAATCGTGACTGGTGATACGGTGGAACAAGCTTTTTGGTGATTACTGGACGATCGCTGGGTGGCTGCTCGGGTCGCTCAAGCCCTAAGGGTGGTGGTTGGAGTGAGAGGGGGAATAGGGATGTTTGAAGAGGGGATGTTGGCAGAGTAAAATGCTGAACTTTCTCGCAACACAAGCGGGTGATGACGACTCTCACGTGACTATTTCGCATGTGAAATTGGATGATCGCCTGATTAATCTGTCGATTGATCTGATAAGATGGGATGATTAGATTCCAAAGGTAGTCTGGCCAAACCTTATCTTTCCACTCTGTGCGATGCTACAGTTTATTATTGGCATAACTTAATTGTCAGGCACCGGTTTGTTATCGGTGAGGGGTAGGGCATAGTTAGTCGGGAGACCATTGGGAGAATTCACAATAGCCAGGGAAATAGAGGAACCGCCCTGGTTTTTAGTGCTGTCCGCAGGAGACTGAGCTGGAGCTCGAGAGGAAACAGCTGCTAGAATTTATATGTGGGTATCATATTATGGAAGTGTATTAAAATAGCCTGAGGAAGGTAATTCTGATTGCATAAAGAAATAGTAACAGTATGAAGGTTGTGTAACGGAAACACAAAGAAGCGAGCACAATTGCCTATTTTTTATTGGACTTGGTTAAGGGCGCACCTGGTTGCCACAAAATCTCAAGAATCAAGATGTGATAATGATGTCAAAATGAAGGTTTCTGAAATATTGGTTACCGGTAGCAAACCTTCGAGGTTGATTTGGGTGCTCGTGTTGTCATTTGGGTTCGTTAACCGCTGACCGTCTAAGGGATAATATAATAAAACCAACCAAAAGCATAGAAATCCCCGAGCTGACACCAACACCGTACCGCGTAACTGCCTATTGCGCTAATGTACTGTACATACTTGCGCCCAAGTACCAAACTTCAAGACCCAGACCTTTTTCTTTTTCAAAACGCAATCTACCCCTCACGCTTGCCACTGCGAGCTCCGTGGTGAATATTGTTGGCTGAAACTTGGACGCGAGGTCTTTAACAGTGAAGAATGGAGGGAGAGGGTGGATTAACAAGTATAAATACCTTTGGAGTGTATTCGTTACCGCTGTGGTAGGCACACCTCCCTCGTCGAATGAAGTTTGGGGGATGGGAGGTGATTGGTAAGCTGGTATAATATTACCGGTATACTATTAGTATGCATCCTCATGGAAGATCACTCGGTGCCGCTAGAGTAATCCTGTCGGAAGTATTACTTCAATGTGATGTGCGGAGCAGATATGTTCGGCTAGTGGCTAGGCTACTTGGGACATGGGGAACTAGGAAGTAACTAGAGTTATATTGATCTATGTTGATACTGCGGATAGCTATAAGTACAGCAGTCTCAGGCGCGTCTATAGGCGAACAAGCAAGATAGAATCTATCCCTCTCTTTCTCTCATCGTTCAAGTCCCATTACTTTACACCTCTACTCCGACCTCTTCTGCGCGACCTCCAACAAATCCCAAAACGCAACCCCACAAAAAAAAACCCCACCTGCCAGGAATGGCACTAAACTCCAAAAGGCGCTCCAGCGACTGACTGGTTACAACCCCCCCACCTCCGCTTCCTCAACACCAATCTCTATAACTCGAACTTCTAGCTTATTCCCACCCCCACCACTCCAGTCAAACCACCGTGTTGGAAATTCTGCTTGCGTTATTGTATCCCGTTGAAAATATTCGATGCGGATGTAATGATCAACGGTGAGGGTTTACGCAGCGGAGTAGAATGACTTTTAAGTTTGTATTAAGCGGGGATGAAAACCATAATTGATTGCGATAAGTTGATGAAAGGAAGGACTTGAGGAAAGAAGTGTAGACGAGGGGAGGGGGGGGGAGGGGAGGGGGAAAGATAGGGGCGTGAAAACTTTTTCATAGCTTGCGCGTCCTTTGGCTAGTACGTACGCCTACTAGTACGGCTTTGAAGTGCGGGCACATCCCGCATCAAGTGCAGCCATAACACTATGATTTCCAACATATTTCGTTGAAACGACTGATGGTTAATTTAAGAAAGAGAGGAGGGTGTGAGCCCGACTATTTATACAGGAAAGACCCAGCCACGATGTCCCAGGCTCACGCGGCCTTACTCGCCATCCCATCACGGCCGTACCACTGTCACATCACTGCCGCATCACCGTCACATCACCGGCTGACATAATGCCCCTGCGGCTAATCATACCAGATATTGGAAGACGCTCCAACATATTTATTCTAGGCACTTGCGAGTGACGTCCCGTGAAGACTTATGTTACGTACTTATGCCTGCAATTGTAGAAAAGTCAGGTTACCCAAATATAAGTCTGTCTTTGAAATACCACCTTCTATTCTCAAGTTCCCTTCTCTGTCAGCGCTGAACGTATTCCCCCTCATAATTTTTACACTTTGTAGGGGCTGCTACGTGGTCTACAGGTGATGATTTGCTTAGTGCTGGAGGTGGATTTCTTTTGTTTGATATTTTTTTTATGAAGATAGCTGTGTTCTGGCTGGGCATTCAGGCCCTATAGTAGGGCTACATGTCGCACGGGTGGTGCTTTCCAGATGTATGATACCGCGGGATAGGCGGGTTGAACTGGCGTACCTCTGGATTATACTGCCGTAGGTGGCTGTATACCTGGATGGGTGGTGTCTCCTTTAACTTTATAAATAAAATTTAATGATATTGAATCAGAGAGAAGGATCTTGTCATTCTCAGGTGCGCGCCTGCTAACTAAAAAGGACCAACAAACATGTGTGTGCACAACCTATGGTTTACCCTCAACACCATCGTGTACTCTCCACAATACAACTAGGGTGGGTGCCCGTACCCTACTACACTCAGCATTTGTCCCAGGCAAGAAGTGCACGTATAGTACTTGAACACTGAGGGTATAATTTTCTTTGCGCTCACAGATAGGGATGATTGGCCAATGCAAGGCCCACAACGCCACTCCCGATCACTCTATGTGGGGGGTGCAGTGTTGGAATTCTTCGAAGCTGCTCGGCATACTCAACTTAGCGGGCATGCGGGCATGCACACAGCCTATCCCGTGATCGTCAAACAAAGAAGCACGGACATGCGCTCTCGATAGATACGCCCGCCGGGAGCCAGTTCTTTAATGCTGCTCGGCATGTTCAGCATAGGCGCAACCTATTCGGATATCGTTGGACAAACCTCCGAATATGTGCCCGGGATTGGTGCAGCACCCGAAGGAAGGACTCGGATGCGTGGAGGCTATAACGGGAGCAGGAGTTTTCTTTGTGACGTTTGTCTTTCCTTTGCTAACATGATAGTTTTGCTGAAGGAAAAGGGAGGCATGCGTGCAAGAGCGGAAGCATACATGGAAGAGAATGGACCTGTGTGGTGATTGATGGAAAGATAGGAGGAAGGCATCGTTATTGTTTTATTCCTGTGTTTACCATTAGTTAGTTTAGAATTGTGGAGTAAGAGCGTGAGTCTCATCCAACAACGAATAGTGCAACAGCCGTCAAGCAGCACTAAAAAGTCCACAGATCTATATAATAAAGCCAACTAAAAGCATAGAAATCCACGAGCTAATACCAACAACCGTACTGTGTAATTATTGCGCTAACGTACATACTCAAGTACCAGCCTTCGAGACCCTGATCTTTTCTTTTCAAAACGTATTCTATTATAGCCCCCACGCTCGCCCCCCCCCCCCCCCCCCCCCTCCGTGAACCCCAGGGTTAGTATTGTTGACGGAAATTTGGACGCGAGGCCTTTACATGTGAGGGTTGGAGGGAGAAGGGGGGGGATTAATAAAGTTAAGAGCCTGTTTGGTAACAACGGAAGGTGGGTCAACCGTTCCGTTCCCTCATACAAACGATCGTTTCCCTTCCGTTCACAAAATTGTAAACGGAACGGCCGTTTGGCAAAAATGAAAGGTATCAACCGTTCTGTTCCGTTCCAAGACGGTAGTAGCCGAACGGCTGCCTTTCCATTCAGCAACCCCCATAACATAATTAATTATTTCCTAGTAGAAATTTCACATGATATTTTTTTGTAAAACTGTAGTGAAAATTATTCCATAAATTAATTACTATTAGCATATATAGTATCTTAATTATCTTTAATACCAATTCATATCAACAACAATACGATGGAAACCAACAACACGACTTCAATGCTTAACGATGAAATGTTTCAAAGACGACTGCAAATTGTGCTTCATTGTCGAAACAGTTTCTTCATAGCAATGAACGATGCCAAATTGGCACTAACCGTTTCAACAGATCAAACTGCTTCCCAACGGAACGGTTGACCCACCTTCCGTTGTTACCAAACAGGCTCTAAACAGCTCGGGAGTATATTTTTTGCACCTGTGGTGGGTAGGCCTCGCCCTCGAATGAAGTCAGGAGAGGTGGGAAGTGGATGTAAATAAGCTGGTAGTGAAATACATACTCATGTGAGATCACTCGGTAGCGTTATTTACTTTCTTCGCAAGAAACAACACCCCTAGAGTAATCGTAAAAAAAAAGCTCACCCACATACTTCATGAGGCGCTTCAGTAACTGGTCAAAATCCCCCCACCTCCACCTCTCCAACTCCAATCTCTAGACTCAAACTTGTAATTCTACCCTCACCGGATACTGTCAAACCTGCACACAAAAAACAGAAATCTTGCAGAAGATATACTTAGTCCTGTTAATTTAGCTCTAATGGAGGTGCGACAGTGAACGAGGCCATTCGGCGGTCTGCAGAGTGCGGGTTGTGTATGAAGCTAGGATATTTAGTACCGAAAAAATCGGTATGAACTCGGCATGCACAGTGCGATAGGATACGGTCGATTATACAGAAGAGATTAGGTGATTTTTCGTGATTCGGGGATGGGGAAGTGGCGTTTGGGTTCCTCTGAGTTGCTCTGGCGGGGTGGGGCGGGTAGATAGGTGGGTAGCCAGGTAGGTGAGATATTCACCCGAGGGGGATATGCACCGGGAGTTTTTTTAATCCCCCGAGGGAGATGGAAGAGTAAAGAGGGAATTTGTTAAAAGATTCTGTGAGGTGACCCTGTCAAACCCGCATCAGTTACGGTAGATACTGGATCCCGAAAACTCTGCCGAATCAGAGTAATTGTGATCAGCCACTAGCAAGTCTATGATGGATATTCGCAGTTTCGGCAGGCCGCTGGAAATACCCAGGCTGTAGTGACCACACCCGAATCAAACTAGGATCCAGCTGGGCATATAGGGAACATAAACCCCCCTCCCAGTAGATGAAGAGCTCCATGGAGCGGGAAGCATTATCCCGTTCTTCAAATTACCCGCTGGAGCATGTTTCAACACTTTATGGCCTAAAAGTGAGAAGATCTCAGACGCAAGAATCAGTTCGGAACAGTGCTTGATAGAACAAGGACTAGCGATCGCACTTGTCCTGATAGCCCTGTAGACACCTACAGCACCCAAGTCTTGCATATCTGGGCATTTGTCTCCAGCTGTAGAGCAAGAGAGTTTGTTCTTTGAGAAAGGCCGCCATCTAAGAGGGTGACAGCAGGTCCCTACAGCCATATATCGATCGGTAACTCCCACACGGCATCTTCAGTCCCTACCAATTACCCGCAGAGCCTGCGCATCTCCGTTCGGCCGGCTGGCCACTTGCACTCCCCACCCGTCATGCGGAGGGAGCTGATAGATTCCGCAACTGGGATACCTGTAGTTCTGACCCATCCCCTCTAGGCAGTCATCCAGACGGACCCCAAGATACAGGTCAGTCCCTGGAGTTCTTTTCCATTGTCATCCATCCTGTCCGGGCTCAAAGATGAATGGATCGGATGCTTGGGTTCACTGACAAAGACTCTAAGGCGAGGCGCAGCAATTAGGCAACAAGCACTAATAATGGTATAACACTCCGCAAAGGGACCTCTATTGCATATAGATAAAAATTAGTAAGCCAGTGAATTTCGGTGGTACGCAATAGTAGTACGAATTACGAAGGTCATGACCTCGCAGGTATCATACCCTATCTAGGAGGATCAGGGACTTCATAGAAAGGATCAAAAGCGATAGCTTGAAAAGAAGAAATGAGTTGGGAAGTCCTAGGGTTTCACATAATTTCCATAGAATTCCATTTGTCAGTGTTGTTTTGTCACCGGGGGAGAAGCCCTTGAAAACGTCTTGTTTGCATGTGCCAGCATATTTTGGCCGATTCCACAAAATATCTTAGGGCTAGCAAGAGGTTTGACTACTCCCGGGTATTCTGTATAAAAGGTGGGGGGTTTCCCGCACTCAGAGAAGTTACAAAATTCCTTCACAACAGTTCACAACCCAGCAGTTGAGCAGCAAAACCACACTCATACAGTTATGTCTCGTCTCTTTCTCAAACGTCTCTACTTGACCCCTCTTCTAGCAGCGAAGCAATCTCCGCGCTGCAGATTCCCCACCCGCAGTTTCAATAGCTCTGCGACTCTTTACAACTCTACTACCCCCGGCACGGCACAAAACAATGAAGTTTCTGGCAATGCCAATCCCAGAAGACAGTGGACTCCCCAGAATGAAGATCACTTGGTATATTATCCGACATGTAATAACTAGAGTGGCAAGCTAATAAGCAATTCGGAATAGATCGGTCGAGTCGACAAATTGGAATATCGTGCTCACAGTTCGGATGAGAGATTCATCGCCTCGGTGAAGGTATAGCACATATTGGTGTCATACTATGTATTAAAGGTTTACTAGGCTGATTATCATTAGGACTCTGCAGCGTTGAAGGTTGATGTTACGAAAGCTATTGGAGACATGTGCTCCAAGATGGAAGCTTCAATGGCAGCGTATCGTTTGGAACAGAAAACCGATATGGCGGGGCTCTATGCGATTATGGGCAAGATCTATGTGGAACTGAAAACCGATATGGCGGCGCTTCGTGTGGATCAGAAAACCGATATGGCGGCGCTTCGTGTGGAACAGAAAACCGATATGGCGGGGCTCTTTGCGATTATGAGCAAGAGCTATGTGGAACTGAAAACCGATATATCAAGGAACCACGGGGAGCTCAAATCCGAGATGGGGAAAATCTCTACGGACCTGGGTCAAGCAAAATACGGAATAAAAAGTCTTAGTTGGCAAGTTAAAGCCATATATGGAGCAGCATTAGTGGTATATATGATATACAGATGCACCCCCCATTAATATGATGTTAATATTATCTACTAGGTTGTAGGATATTTTGCTACGAAATATCCCGGCGAATTCCTATCTTTCGCCGAGAGCATTCTTGCACGCATCCCCCCCCCCCAAAGCAGCCCATTCTGAAACGATCCAAGTTACCTTGTCTTTACCCACAGAGGGGTATTGCAGTTTCCTTTATGGGATATTTTTACTCAGGCTTGCTTTTGGTTTTCATTCTGACTATTTTATTTGGATCTCCTTATATGTTTCCTGGCTTCACTGAGTAGAGAATTTAACCTTATTTTAAAAGAACTCTATCGTAACTTCTTAGAACATGGTTGAATGGGGGTGGGGCCGCAGGGGGTGGGCAGGGGCAGTGAAAACTAGAGTGAACAGTCAGTCAGTAGGATGCACAAATAGAACTTCGATCCTTGTTCTGTCCCCAAACGGCAAGAGAATTCCAAACCATGCCATGATACCAGTGTCAGGGCCAGATTGATGAACAATTGCTTCTGGAAGTATGAGAGCAATATTTCACATAATCGTCAGAACCCGGAATTTCATATTTTTTTCCCCTCATTTGACTTTCTCCTAAGCATCTCAACTCCCTATTACATCATTTACACCCCTACCTACGATAACCTATTTTACTTGAGTAAGCAATGTTTTATAATTTCTCTTCTCTTGAAGTATATATCTATTCCTATACCGCGTTTTGTTTTGTGTTTTAATAAGCCCAATGCAACCCCCCCCCCCAGTCCCAAAATAACCAGAGACGGCTTTATGAAAAAGTCAATAAGTCGTTGAGTCAAATTAACCGCCAAACTGCCCCTCCTTCCCTCCCTCCCTCCCTCCGCCCATATAGGCTTAACTTATATAATATAACCTACCGTAGTTTTTCTCGAAAATATGTATGATACCAGGGGGAAGAGTATGAAGTTACCAGATTCTAGTATGATATGATATCTGCACTGGGGTGTTGAAGTAGCAGTGAACACTAAGCTTCCGCTGAGAATTCTGTTATTGTTTTTCATACACTATATACCATAGGATTCCTCCCTACCCTTCCTTCCTTCCACGATACTTAGCTAGGGAGGGTGCTTTGGGAATATAATAATTTTAAAATAAAATTAATTTTTTTTTTTTTTTTTTTTTTTTTCAAGAGCGCGCCTAATGAGTGGTCAACGCGGGGTTTCAAACCTTTATAATTATTATCATAATATTATGAGACAAATATTGGCATCTGTATTTTAATTCTTTATTTTTATTTTTATAGTATTTTTTATTCTAAAAATTGATGGCTGTTGTGGGTCATTGGATGATAAAGTTAGCCTGTGCATAACTGTTCTAAAATGAAGGTTTGTGAAATACTATACTGGTCTAAGCAATGTTTTCAGGAATCTAGACTATCACCCTGCCTTGCGTATTACAATTGAGTAGTGATATCCTGAGACCCGCTAGTTTCCGTAGTGAATTTTCAAAAGACAATTATATCGCTAACGGCAACTCCCACCGAGTAGGGTTTTATGATGAATGGCCTACCCGCCAAGCCAACCGGTGCACATCACACTAATCACTCGATGACTAAACGGATAGATGGATAGATAGATATCAATCATTTGCATTCATCTAAACTACCCCCCTTCACATTGGCAACACAACCTTCTCACGGTCGGTCACCGGCTCATCCCATCCTATCCTCGGAACAACACCCTCCGGGTAACAAAAACGTCGGAAGGAAAGTAACAAGGCCAGGAAGAGATTAATTAACGACTAGAGGTGGATGAAAAAAAAGTAAAGAGTAAAAAAAAAGGTAAAAAGGCAAGCCCTGAAAGTAGAAGGGATAAAATAAAAAGGCATCTGCTAGACAAGAATAATATAAAAAAAAACATACAAGAGAAGAGGGTAAAAAAAAAAAAGAGAAGAAAATAACCAAGGGAAATAAATAATGCGCACGCGAAAACAAAAAAAAGGTATAAAACGGTTACAAGCTGCAAACATCAAACTTAAACCCAAACCCAAAGAGATAAACAGGAAAATGGAAAATGAAAAACCCCACCGTCACCAACCGACCAACCAACCAGCGAGCCTAGAAGAGATTCAAAGCAACGAACAATGATAGGGTAAAAAAGAAGCAACGAAATGAAGTGAATAGAAAACACAATAATAAGTAATAAAATAGCCGCCCAGATTAACCCTGCATTTGTCAGTTTTGTAGTAGCAATGGTAGTAGTTCTTTTTTAAAAGGTCCCGTCTTCCGCCTCCGCGGCTGTGCCACCGCTGCTTCCGCTAGTTATTCGACGTCTCCCACTGCCTTCGTCAAACGACGATTTACTCCTTCTCCCGACCTCCGCTACGTCCCGTTTCCGAGCGGCGCTTCGTAGAGCCGATACCATCCTTTCTTTGTCGTCTAATCTGGCTCTCAACTCGGCAATCTCCTCGTCCTTCTCTTGGAGAAGAACATCCACTCGTGCCTCCTCAATCAGCTCGCCCCCGCCGAAAATGCCGGCGACTTTGTGAGGTGGTGAGAAGCCAATGCTAGTCCTGCTTTGCGAGCTGCGACGGGCTTGAAGAAGCCGCTTTTCCAAGGTCGCAATGTAGCGATTTTTATCGGCTACATCCGCCTGAAGGGCTCGAACCTGTGCAGCAAGTGTCGCACTTCCATCGCCAAATTCACCGGTCGAATCATCGTCAGCACATTCACTACTGCCGCCACCGTTGATGGCAGTAGAAACCGAAGATCCGGTAGAAAAGGGACGGGCCAGCTGAGTAGTTGTAGTTGAAGACCGGATTGAAAGTGATGACATGTGACCGTTGTTCCCATGGAGAAGCGAACTGCGGGTGGAATTGACGCCAGAGGACTTGGAAGACAGTATCAGGCGGTTAAGGTGTTCTATGCGCTCCTTAAGCGCCGTGCGAGCGAGTTGGATTTCAAGGAGTTGTTCAGAGTGCTAAGACATTCCAAACATTAGTGAAGGGAGGTAAGGGGATCAAAATCAACAGGATAAAACAAACCCTCTCGACCTCTCGTTCTTCCCTCTCCTCTCTATCCCTCATGTCGTCGCCTTCCTTGCGTTTTTGCGAATCGAGTTGTGCTCGGAGCTCTGTAATCTCCATACGGTATCTCTCAAGCAAGACACGGCTACCAGCATCAACACCGCCGGTGAGACTCTCATCCACCTTCTTTGCATGACTAACGATATTATTCCTTGCCCTCGCCGCAAACTTGAGAGTGTTCATGGTCTCACCAATGTGAGTAGCATTTGCAGCACCACTCACTTGGGAGGGTGGAAGGGCAATCGTACACAGGATACTCACGAGCGAGCCACCAGATAGCGCAGGCTGAAGTAAACGAGTCAACTTGGAGTCGCGATAAGGCAAATGGTTCCCATCCTTGTCCTTTCCATTTCCCTCCTTGTCAACACTTGATAGCCTGGCGATAACGGTTCCCAACGTCAAGAGCGAACGATTGATATGAGCACCTTCCGTCCGGCGCTCCTTATTCTCCGCAGCTCTCTCCGAACCCGCTAGATCGATCAAGCTCAATGTACTCACGCGCACACCCCCGGTAATGCCGGCCCGCCGATTATCAGCCATTGACCCAGCTCCGGCTGTTGTCCCCGGAATTCGATCTCTCGATTCCACTACAATCTGCACGACGGCGTGAGATCTTGATGACCGAGCATTGAACTGGGTGCTGCCCGTTCTCCTGGCCAAGTCACCACGGGCAATCACGCGAAGTAATTGTGTGGGGCTCTGCACAATCTCCTCCTTCAAGGGTGTCGCATATACACCTCTTTTGGCATCCTCTCTCAGCTTAATCTCCTCCCCCTTCATCTGCTGATCCAAGGGGATGAAACCGGTTCCTCCAGGCTGCGTAGCAAGCAAATCGTGTATCCGTTCGTTATAAATTTCCAAGTAACTAACCCTAAGCAAAAACTCCCGATGAGGTGTCTCCCTAATGAAGGAGAAGATGTCCGTGATGGCCAGCGGGATTACACCTGGCGAGGACGTAGTCCCCTGCATGCTGAAAGTTTTGCCGGTTCCCGTCATGCCGTACGCAAAGACGGTTCCATGATACCCTTCCATGACTCGCCGTACCAGACGTTTAGCACAAGAATCGTAAACTCGAGAATTGTTGTCGTTTTGGCCAAAGACATTATCGTACTCATATATTCCTCCATCCTTCCCACCATATCCTACCTTTCCGTCGCGCCCATCAATGATCCATTCGCTATTGCCACCCCCGCCACTATCGTTAGCGTCTGGCCTTACTCGGACCGATACAATGACGTTTCCCTTTCCTTCACGCTCTCCAGATCTTTCATCGGTCCGGCCTCTTACGGTAAGTTCATCCCCGCTACCGGCACTAGCATCAATAGTGGTAGCATTAGTAGAGTAGCTACCCTGAGCACTGCTGCTCCTGCTATGAGGCGGACTCAGATAGGCAGTCCCACTCGCACCACCTGAAAATCCCGAGCCGAGGCTTCCGACCGAGATGGTTTTCGGCTTACTTGTCTTGATACTCGGTGAACTGGACGACCTCTCTAGACCTACGTTACCCCTCTTTGGACTCCTAGTAGGCGAGGGCGATAGCGGGTTGCTTCCATCGTCGACCGCTAGGTTGCACGTGCTCAGCGAGCTCGTAGGCGGTAAACTCGCTATCCGACTACTCCCGGTTCTTGGTGGCTGTGGAAACGCCGCTATCGACACTGCCCGACGAGGAACTAAATTCTTGGCATCCGTTAGTACCGGCAATGAGGGTGTCGAAGGCCGTTGCAACGGCCCTGGAACTTTTCGCGGTGTCTGTGGGAGTAGAGAGGCCTTCCGAAGGTTCTGTGTAGATGCTCGACCGGAGAGGGAATTCGGCAAAGCTGGCAGGGCTGATGTCGGTGGCTGAGATGCATTGAAAGATGCCCGTGGGGGACGAGGTAATGTTGTTGTTGTTGTGGTCGCCATTGGTGGATATTCCCCGGCGAACGAAAAGTTTCCAAGCCTATGCCGCGAAGATGTCAATGGACGCTAGTTGTGACAAAATTTTCGAGAAAGCGCGAATAGATGCCAAGTTACCTGCTATTATATCCTACAGGTCCCTATTGAAGGTCGAAGATTTGCGGATCCACCAGGTATAGACCCTATCGTTGAGCAAGCGTAAGATAAACGGGCGGACCAACCGAGGGAAAAAGGAAACTCTATCGTGATCCCTTTCGCATAAGGTGCGGCTGTCCTCTAGATTTAGGAAAACGAGATGAGACAATCTATCACTGCTGATGCAGAGTTCACCGCTCGGAAAATAACCGGGAACTAGATGGGGAGGGAAAAACGGGTTTTTGTCAGTATAGTACAAAAGATGTGTAGAGGCAGAAAGGTAGGGATAGTACCACCGAAGGAATAAAAATTTAACGTGACGCGAGGGAGGAAGGAAAACGGTTGTTCGACGTCGGATGTCGGGGGAGTGGTTGGGTTTATCCTTTACGGCTGTGTTTCCTCGGCCCAGGGGTATATTGGGAGGGCTATTGTTGCTAAGGTCAGCAACTATACTCGCAAATTGTTTATTTTTTTCCCTCTCTTGTACCTCCACCCTCCTCCCGGCAGCACACTCTACTATTTTTCCATTTTTATTTTTTTCTCCTCCTCAGACATACAGGGCCTCGGGAAGGGAAGAGGTATGTATCCCGTACCTTATGCGCAACGAATAAATATAATAATTGGTAACGAGCACGATTGAGGAAACTCGGCAGGGCTATACCAGTAGATCCTAGCCAACAGAATTGACGGACGGACGGACGGGTAGATACACACTTGGACGGAGACGGAGGACAAAAGGGTACGGAAGGGAAGAGTGAAGGTACCGTACTCGGGTAAGATGCGTTTATCGAGAACAGAACACACTCGGATAACGGCCTTTGGGGAAAGAGGGGAGAGAAGGGAGGGGCGCTTTAGGACACGACGGGGGAGCGGAAAAAGGAAAAAGAAAGAAAGGCGCAAAAGGGAAGGGAAGAAACAGAAAAGAGAGAGAGAGAGAAAGAGAGGAAACGACTCTGAGAGAACGACTGACTGAATACCCCGTGCGCACGGGTGAAAGAAAATAGGGAAGGGAAGGGAGGGAGAGAGGGAGAGGGAGGGAGTGGAGGGAAAATGGGGTTCAACGATGATGATGGTGTTGAAGGCAGAGGCAATATTAGTACTGTAGATCATAGAGATGCGGGTCTAATACGGAGTGAGCCAAGATCTCCTGGAGGTTAACCATACCTGTATTCCCGTCCTTTTTGCTCCGTTCTCTCCTTTCCCTCCTTTCCCGTAGTTGAAGTGGTTAAGGGTGGACATTCAATCAAGTCAGCATGGCGATGATGGCACTATTCTCAGAACAGACTCACGATAACGCTGCGGACGACATCATATGTCCCCCCAACGACCAAAAAGGTGTAGAAAGACGAGAAAGAGAGATGTAAAGTTGAAAATGAAAAAGAAAAAAATCAACAAATGATATAAAAGTAATGGGAGCCCACAAGAAAACACCACAGTATAACGCGCATCTGATTCGTGATGTTTATCATGACCCGCAAAAAGTTCCAGTATCACCATGTCCAGTCGGCCGTCCTATTCGCCCCTTTGGAAGGAAAGGCTCATCTCGCGGCCCTACAATATCGTTGCGCTACGAGCACTCGAGCAACAAGATGCAATGCAACAACAAGGATGTCCGAGTAAGCGGCAAGCGGAGTCTTCCCTTCAGACCTGGGAACTGCCACAACTGCACACACACACACACACACACACACACCCACACACCACACACCACACACCGCAAGACTAACTTGTATCATATCACTCACACCACTCCACCACTCCGCAGGCAGGGCATCTCCCTTGGCGACTTCTCCAGCCTGAGCTCACCTACTAGTACTGTACACTAACACACCTCCGGTCTACCAGCGCTCAACCCGACAACTGAAGAGAGAGAGAGAGAGAACAGCGCTATGATACCGGTAGTCCCCCTTTTCTTACTATCATAGATGCGTTATAAGCTTCCTCCTCCTCCTCGTTTCAACATATGCCTCTGGCCAATCTTCCCACGGATGAGACCTAGCTTTACACGAACCACTGCGAGCACTGTGCCAATTGCTGCTCCCCACAGTACCGATGCTCGTACTAGTGAAGTACCGGTATTGTACCTCCCTTTGAACTCAATCATCCCCACAACTTGCATTGTATCCTATCATACCGGTACAAGTACTCCAACCGGCAAACCTGAGAAAAAAACAACGAGCGGAAGAAAAAAAAAAAAGAACCTCCCCCGTTGTGCCACCACGTGAGCGCCACCTCAAAAACAAAAAAAAAAAAAGACGCAGGAACAAACGAACGAATGAATGAAAAAGGATAAAAAATAAATACGATAGCATGGGCGCGGTGCCGTAGACGAATAATATTCCCCCCTCTCTGGTTGGCCCGCCCGTCGTCAGAACTACGGCCGTGCACGCATTTTCCCCCCATAGAAAGTAATGATCCACGATAACGGGGTTGGTTTTTTGTTTTTCTCCCCTTTTCCTACCCTAAGAGAGTGACTTGAGAGCAACCGAAGGTCCGTATGTGGGTTAGTCTTCCGAACCAAGGGCCGACAAACAAAACAGAGGGTGATCATGAGAGCCAAGGGGAGGGTAGTTACGAGTGTAGAGATCCTCTTAGGTGCGGTAGAGTGCTGAGTGAGTACGGTCTCGGTGTATAAAATGCAGATTTGATTCACAGTGACAATGGTACCCCCCCCCCCCTTCCCTACAAGTACACTTGTACTTCACGAAGGATCACTCCTAGCAGAAGCGAATGCTGACTACCGCAGCAATAGCCCTCTGTGGCGCTGGGGCTCAAACATCCAGTCACTCATTCATACAATAACCTACGGTACCCAACCCCAAGGTTAGACATGCATCAAAGTCAATCCATTCGGGAATTAGAGTTCCGTTGCAGGAGATGCGATGATGATGAGCCCAACTTGCCATAAATAAATCAACACAGACTTCTTTTTTCCCCCTCCTTTTTTTCCTCTTAGCTTATGGTTTCCACAACAACCGATCCACCCGACCGAGAGAAAAGTTTGCCCTGCCCTGCCCTGCCCTGCCCTGTCCGTTCTCGTGAGCTTTTCATTTGCGAACGGTAGTGCAGGAAGAAGAAAGAATGAGGTACATAAAAGAGTTGGGCGGGGGTTCATTAATTGGATTGATCGATCGGTCAATTAATCAACCAATCCATTGCCAACAACCTCTCCACCTTCTTCTCTCCTCATCATCCAAAAACGGACGCTCGCGATATTACCTGGCGCTTTCGTACTTCCATCACTGACTCCGAACAATCAAAAGCGGAATAGGGGTACCGGTACCGGTACCCTATGAGTACCGTACTCGTGCAAGAATAGTCTGCAAGTGAACTATCACCACCGCCGCCAAATATTATGCCTTCCTTATGCAAAATTCATTTCGGGCAGTCCTCGCACAATAATAACAAACTAACTTGACATTCTGGCGTGAGCAGGGGAGGGGGATGGAAGATTATCCGAAAGGGGCTATATTGCGTGGGGGCCAACTTTATATTTGAGTTACTTTTGGTATCTACTCTAGTATGGAAGGGAGGCTCGTTAGGCTATCCTTGAAGATGTTGTTATTGGGCTATTGAAGTTGATATGATATATCAAATTGACTTGGCTGGAGCGTAACCGAGAGATGAAAATTGTTGATGGCATGTGTTCGGCCTACGGTACACTTCTTCACCCCGCGTTTCAACGGGGTAAGGGTGGGAAGGGAAGTGATATATCGTGCCTTACAGTATTGAGGGATGGAAGGATGAAAGAGGAGGGATGAGGTTGGGACAATACCTTTCTCCTCGGACAATGGAGCGTGTGGCTGGGTACAAGTAAGCTTCCTGCGACGTTAATCGTTTCTCGGGTAAAGACTTGGTATATGCTTCGCGAAAGGGAATTAATTAACAAGGTTTCTCATTATTAGGGATTTCAACAAATAGTACCGTAGCGAATGTATTTTCTTTCGGGGCCGACATGGCCAATTGTGGGCATGAGGGTGCACTCGTCCCACCCAGACAAAAAGTTCCTGAACCCAGGGATGAGTTGTGGACATATGGCAAATCATCCGTGCGTATCTGTGCGCGCGAACAAAATTATACCGGTACCCCTAATGTTTGGATACTATGCTTGCCTGGGACGAATAGTGCAGCAGCTACTAAACATAACTAAAAGCCTACAGATCCATACTGGTATTATAATAAAAACCAACCAAAAGCATAGAAATCCCCGACCTGACACCAACCTCGTACCGTGTAACTACCTATTGCCCAAACTTGCAGTACATACCCAAGTACCAAACTTCAAGACCCAGACCTTTTTCTTTTCAAAACGCAATCTACTCCTCACGCTCGCTCCCCCCCCTCCTCCTCCACCGTGAGCTCCGTGGTTAATATTGTTGGCTGAAACTTGGACGCGAGGTCTTTAACCGTGAAGAATGGGGGCAGATGGGGGGATTAACAAGTATATACAGCTCGGGAGTGTATTTGTCACATCTCCTACCGAATGAAGTCTTGGGGGGACTGTGAAGCGAGTGGTATAATGAGTTGGTATTATAGCAACATACATACTCACAAGAGATCACTCGCTGCAGTTATTTATCATACTTTCCTACTAAGAAACCACACCCGGTAAGAGTAATCCAAAAATACGACCCACAAAAAAAATCCCCACTTATTATACAAGTAGTGGCACCAAACTCTAAAAGGCGCTCTAGCGACCGACTGGTCACAATCCCCCACCTCCTCTTCCTCAATGCCAATCTCTACAACTTAAACTTTTAACTTATTTCTACCCCACCACTCTAATCAAACCGTGTTGGAAATCATACTCGCGCCCGTGTATTCTCCTAGTCCCGAGTGACGCCTCGTGACGACTTATATCACCCACCTATATACCGCAAAAACTCGAATAATCGAACTGTGTGCTCTGTAGTCGAGAATTACCTACTTTAGAAAAAGGGGGGCGAAAAACACAGCAAAAACAGCTGCTCAGCCCCCCCCGAGAGACACAAAAAAAAACACAGAACCTTACCAGAGGAGGCAACTCCAACGACATAGCACACAGTTCGATTATTCGAGTTTCTACGGTACCGGTATGCCAATGCTTTTTTTAAGCCCCGATTTCTTTCCATTACGATACCTTTGCTCTTCTCTCTTTAATATCTTTTCTCTATTTCTTTCTTATCTTTTTTCAAAAGCAGTATAAATTATTATACTCGCTCGCTTGCTTTGGTTCTCCGCGCTTCGCTCTCTCACTCCCTCGTGATATTATATATTTACTACTCAACAAACCGCGCACAACAAAAGAATAGAAATCTTGCAAAGGATATACTCGGCCCTGGTGGAGGTTAGTCAGCCAGTGTAGGAGACGGTGAGGTGGGCGGTAGGGTGCTGGCCGGGAGGAGCAGGAGTACTAAAAGGGAACTTGTACGATCTTGGTATGCACATTGCGATGGATTCTATACGCGCTGAGAATGTTATACTCGAGGGTTAGGTTGGGTGATTTTTCGTGATGCACAAGTGGGTTAGGGGAGTGGGGTTTGGGTATAAGGTTAGGTGAATCGATTTATTAGCGTTTGGGTAACTCCTGGGGGATTGGGTAGGTAGGTAGGTAGATTTAAGTAGTTCGCGGGATGTATATAGGCTGGCCTGGCCAAGACAAGATAGGTGAAATATACACCGGAGTGGGAATCTGCGCCGGGAGAATTTTTCAAATGCCCCCGGGTGTGATGAGGGAAGAGTATAATAAAAGATGGAAATTGTTATTATCATACTAGAAAGGGTCAGAGCGATAATCTGAAGAGAGGAAGAGGAGGTTCGGGAGGTTATAGGGTTTTCACATGATTTTTATAGAATTCCATCTTTTATTATAGGTTTGTTTGGTTTCCACGGGGCGAGAAACCCTTGGAAACACTTTGTTTGCATTGGCCAGCATATTTTGGCTGATCCCACAGAATACGTTAGTTAGGGCTAGCAAGAGGCCTGACTACTGCCGGGTGTTCTCTATAAAAGGTGGGGGACTCCCCCCCGCACTCCGAGAAGTAACAAGCTCCTTCACAACAACAACAATTCACAACTCAGCGGCCGACCAGCAAAAGCCACACTCATACAGTTATGTCTCGTCTCTTTGTCAAACGTCTCTACTTGACTCCTCTTCTAGCAGCGAAGCAATCTCCGCGCTGCAGATTCCCCACCCGCAGTTTCAATAGCTCTGCGACTCTTTACAACTCCACGGCCCCTAGCGCAGTACATAACAATGAAGCATCTGGTAATGCCAATCCCGGAAGACAGTGGACTCCCTGGGATGAAGATGACTTTGTATGTTATCCGACATGTAATAACTAGGGTGGCAGCTAATAAAGAATTCGGAATAGATCGATCGAGCCTTCAAATTAGGAGACCATGCTCACAGTTCGGATGATAGATTCACCACCTTGGTGAAGGTATGGCACATATTTGTATCATACTATGTATTAAAGGTTTACTAGACTGATTATTACTAGGACGATGCTATTAAAGCTAGTGGAGATATGAGGTCGAAGATGGAAGCTACGATAGCGAAGCTTCATGTGGAATTTAGAACCAATATGGCAAAGAACTTGAACCACGAGGAGCTTGAATCCGAGATGGGAAAGTTCAATGTAGAACTTAGCACCGAGATGGGAAAGTTCAATGTAGAACTTAGCACCGAGATGGGAAAGTTCTCCGCAGGTATGAGAAAGTTCTATGCGGAGCTTAAAGCCGAGATGGCAAAGACCCATGAGGAAACTTAAAAAATCCGAGATGAAAGGTCTTGGTTGGGAATTAAAAGGCATATATAGAGTAGCGTTACTAGCATATATTATGCACATATGCACTTCCAATTAATCCAATGCTGATACCCACCAGATCGTGGGATAATTCTCTGCAAATGATCCCGGTGTGTTACCTGTCACGGAGAGAATGTTTGTAAGCATAGCCTCCTAGCCTTGCCAATCTCAGACTACTTTAAGTTACATACTAGTAAGCAAAAATCTCCCGCATTTCTACAACTCATTCGATGTTTCTAGCTCTACCTTAGGGGTGACGGGGGTGCGAGGGGTTAAAATACTGTTAATGCAGTACTCACGCCGAGAATAAGTCCTAAGACAACGGGCACAGCCACAATTCCCCACGCACTCAACCACCCCGATCTACCGTGACTCAAGCCGACGCCACAGTCAAAATGAAAAGCCCTATTACCAAATGCCCGGGTTCTAGAGAGAGGGGGTTGCGGTTGCGATTGTGATAGCTATTGTGATTGTCATGATGGGATGAATTTTGTGAGGGATTGTGGTTGCGCCCGTTGTCTCAGGACTTATTCTCGGCGCGAGTATCTGATGAGGAACCTTAGCAGATCTAAGCTTACAGCTGGGTGATTTTTATGTATTCAGAATCGGAAAAAGTAAGAGATCCGGTTTCGACATACTCCATGTACTATAGGGGAAACAGCGGTAGCCCCACTTTTTAGTTATGACAACATGCTGAACCCCCACATCGAGTGATCGGGGGTGACTTTTGGGACTAGGCATGTGGCCAACCATCCGTGCGTATCTGTGCGCGCAAAGAAAATTATACCCTCAGCGATCAAGTACTATACGCGCACTTCTTGGCCGGGACGAATAGTGCAGCAGCCATCAAACATAACCAAAAAGCCCACAGATCCATATAATATAATAAAACCAACCAAAAGCATAGAAATCCCCGAGCTGATACCAACAACCGTACTGTGTAGCTACCTATTGCGCTAACGTACATACCCAAGTACCAGACTTCAAGGCCTTGACCTTTCCCCTTCAAAACGCAATCTACCCCTCAGGCTCGCGCCCCCTCCTCCACCGTGAGCTCCTTAGTTAATATTGTTAGCTGAAACTTGGACGCGAGGTATTTAACCGTGAAGGATAGAAGGAGAGTGGGCTAACAAGTATAAACGGCTCGGGAGCGTATTCGTTACCACTGCGGTAGACAGACCTCGCCCGTTGAATGAAGTCCGGGGGGTGGGAGGTGATTGGTAAGCTGGTATAGTATTACCGGTATACTATTGTGGCATACTGTACATACTCAGGAGAGATCACTCGATGCCATTATTTACCTCCTAGGAGCCACACCGGGTAGAGTAATCCCAAAACGCAACCCCACGGAAAACAAATCCCCACCTACCGGTAGTGGCCACCAAACTCTAAAAAGCGCTCCAGCGACCGACCGTTCACAATCCCCCCCCCACCTCCTCTTCCCCAACGCCAATCTCTACAACTCAAACTTCTGACTTATTTCTACCCCACCACTCTAATCAAACCTTGTTGGAAATCATACTCGTGCCCGTGTATTCTCCTAGTCCCGAGTGACGCCTCATAACGACTTATATCGCCCACCCACCGCAGAAATTCGAACAATCGAACCGTATGCTACGTAGTCGAGAATTACCCACTTTAGAAAAGGGGGCGAAAAACACAGCAAAAGCGGAGCTGCTCAGCCTCCCCGAGAGACACAACAAAAACAAAAAAAAACACCGAACTTTACCGGAGGAGGCAACTCTAACGACATAACACACAGTTCGATTATTCGAGTTTCTGCGGTATGCCAATGCCTTTTCTAAGCCCCGATTTCTTTCCACTACCTTTGGTCTTCTCTCTTTAATATCCTTTCTTTATTTCTTATCTTTCCCATAAGCAATACAAATTATGATACTCCCTCGCTTGCTTTGGTTCACCGCACTCCGCTCGCTCCCTCGCGGTATTATGCTTACTGCTCAACAAACCGCGCACAACAAAAGAATAGAGATCTTGCAAAGGATATAAGTTACTTGGCCCTGGTGGAGGTGGCCGGGTATGGAGCCGGGCGGGCGTACCAAAGCGGAGTTGGTAGGATCTCGGTATGCACATTGCGATGGGATGAGCCGATAATATCGATAATATAATGCTCGACGGTTGGGTGATTTTTTGTGATGCACAAGTGGGGAGGTAAGGTTAGATATATAGATTTGTTAGCATTTGAGCACTTCTGGGGGATTGGGCAGATAG
>Ga0307507_10004754_pt1 | contig 23455 bp, 17 predicted proteins | sample 7_EM_MG_FD_207223 | JGI IMG/M metagenome (GOLD analysis project Ga0307507, IMG submission 207223) | Populus trichocarpa ectomycorrhiza microbial communities from riparian zone in the Pacific Northwest, United States - 7_EM | ecosystem: Host-associated > Plants > Roots > Unclassified | place...
CCTCGTGATTACTAAGGTAATGAGAGATGTCTGGGCCACGAGAGTTTCCAAGTACGGTGAGAAGGAGAAGGCTGTTGGTGGAACCCAGATTTGGGGGGCCTTGGGGAGAGGAATCGTGGCCGATTTAGAGGCAGACGAGCTGGCGTAGGGGTTCTTCCTTCTCTTAGCGTTTCTGGTTCCTGGAGCTTTTCTGTCTATAATCGTGTTTGCATTTTCGTCTTACCTACTGTGGCTTAGTTGATGATCTATCAATGTCCATAACGTATCACTCGTGTCACATAATAATCCAACGTACTTACCAATTATAATAAACTCCCGTGGTTTCCGATTGTTCCTCACCCTCCGTGATGTCATCTAAAATGCTCTAAAACTTTGCGTCAGATCTGCATCATAACTAAACACGAAGAGACGATTCAGCATGCGGCAAGGCAACTTCAAGCGCGAACTACCGGTATGTTGGTTGCATGCAGCCCTACAAAAGTCTTTTGACCAACAAGGCAATTTCCGTATGCAAGGCACGGTGGGAACGGTTTGCGGGGGGACTCCTCCAATGAATGAATCTTACCATTTCTATGCGGTGGGATATTACCCGGAGCGTAGTAATACCCTTAATTCAACCTCCCACCCTTATTTACGAAATCACTGATTGGCAAGGAGGTGCCAACAACGCAGATGAGATCTCAGATCTGGTAATTGTCACCGATGTGAAAAAAGTAAGGTGGCGCCGATCTCAGGCATCTCTAATGGATATTCATTCCAGCGCCCTTACTTCCTCGCCTCCAGTTTTAGATACAGAAAGTTCCAGCCCGGCTTGATACCCCGCCCCCTCAATACTAGATAGAGGCTCTCCTAAATATCATTTGATAAATCGATCAAACAACCTCTAGTCAAAAATGCGTTTTATACTCTCTGCTATACATCTCCTTCTCCCCTTCTCGTTTCCCCAAGCCCTTTCTAACCCAATCCCCTAAATTTTCCCAGTGCAAAGATCCCTGGGATTCCTCGGTTGTCTCCCGGAATGCGAGAATCCGCTCAGCCCCAGCGACCTCTGTGTGATCAAATGCGGTTAGTCCCCACGAAAAAGCCTTCGCGTTTCCCCACTTCGGGCCGATGCTAACATGCCTGGCATCCCCGTAGCAAAAGCACACTGTGAAGCCGACCCCCTGCCCAAACCACCTACTAAGGAACCACCCACCGAGCCATCAGTAACACCACCGACGCTAAAGCAACGCGGCCTGCAATACGTTCATGATCCGGCCTGGGAAAAGGCTCCAGGAGGCTGCCGGGATCCAGAGAGGTACCCCAGGTGTGGATGGACGCATCGATTAGGTTTGTTCTATTTAATGATCTCGTTTGTCAAAATGTCGTGCTGATTTCCCATTTGGCTAGGTGAGGGGAACAGGGTAACGATGATCGTGACGGTGGTGAGGGGTGGCAAATATTTTCATTGGGCCGTTTGCCACTACATGCAGAACAACCGGCAGGGAGCGAAGTAGTAGAGGAATAACTTATTGGGTGCATGCAGTAGTTAGGTCCGCCCCAACGGCTCAATTATTACTGCAATGCGGGGGGAGCACAATGAGTCACTCGTACCAATCACTTGGGTTTTAGTATGCCAGACCAGTTTGTGACCCACCAACCACGCCTTTTTTGTATAGTACCATACCCTCCATGGAAAGGGTTTGATCATGAGACGGGCTGTAGGTCACATCTTGCCGAAGCACTCTCCCCGTATCAGTGAATCTGGTAGGGCTGCAGATTTTGGAAAAGCACTTCCCCGAAGCTTTGACTCCGTAGATAAGCTACTTGTACAACCCGCCAATCACTCAGCTTCAGTAACATGTGGGGTTTGAAGGATCCAATTAGAGGGGGGGTTCCTGCGTCCCGCCCTCCCGCAACTTTAATCTATGGCAGCTAATTACGAATAAGTGAATAAAATCCTGAAAGTTCTTATTGATGGGAATTTGAAAACGAGAGGGCAGCGTCGAGGCTAGTTTTCTTTTAGACAAGCAAATAAATCCCTCAACCCCCCTACAAGAGAAAGGGGAGGGAGAAGATAGAGTCTTGTCCCGGCTCGGCGACGAGTAATTCACTTGGAGTCATGGTCTAAACCACAATAAGTTTAGCGGAGAAGGTTAGCAAGACAACGAATACTACTTGTCCCAAGCAAGAAGTATCCGGAAAACAGGGGTTCGCAAGACATACTCGAGTATGGCAAAAAATCCGTGCGCATCACAAATTCACCACTCGTATTTCCGGGTACTTCTTGCCTGGGACAAGTACCAATAGTTAATGAGATCCAGCAAGCTCAACCACCCCATGCTATGCCCTGTCTGGAAAATACTATTCCTTCTTGAGGTGTTTTGTCTCTAGCTGGGGTGATCCGAGCCTGATGAGCGATAGTGCATACGCAATAGTGAGAAGGAAGCCTAACAACTTCTCTCACGATGTCTCAACTCAAAAGACCATTACTAGGGGGATTTCGCAATCAGGAATTCGGGATCGCTATCGTTGTGACGGGCTTGTTTACTGTGACAATAGGCTAATTGGAAAAAATGGGATTTCGCAAATATTACGAAAATTTGGATAAAATTTTGTTAGCTAGGGTAGTTTGTTAGAGTTTTAGCACATGGTCGCCATCGCAAGGGCTTGTTTACCACATCAAAAAAAGTCGGTATCTTTCCGCTTAGATAACAGAATTTTTATCTCTAGCTATCGCTAGCTATCGCTTAGATGGGACATGAGCCCTAACCTGTGACCTGTTGCCGTGGCGACAAGCTGAAAGATACAGAATTCTTGATTGCGAAATCCCCCTACTCAACACCAATCACTAAGATTAGTAGAGTGATCGGGCATGACTCTGGATTCTCGAGTATCCTCTATGATGATCGAGCAAAACCCGATCATGATCTGATCGTGTCCATCACTAGATACCACTAAAGCACCTGCAAAAGGTTTGGTTAGTCCGGCTGTATCTCAACCCCGACTAACCCAATCTTTTTCAGGGGCACCCAGGGTGCGCTATGGGAAAGCGGCTTCTCAAAACCAAAACAGGGTCAGGTTTGGGTCATCTGCAGCCTAGATACCCATCGTGAGATAAATCTCCCGTATTAACCATATCCTGGTTGGAGAAGTTATTCGGGTCCGGTGAAGGAGAGGTTGGACAAAGTATACTGGCTAACTTAGTATCAATCCACTAGAGGGGGGTAAAAGAGTTATAAAAAGAGTTGTATAGTGGGTCTTAAGGGAGTATACTGTGCGTGTAGCCTACATGTAGAGATTGTGGTTATTGATCGGTTAACGCCATTGGTTTGCCTTAGGCGAAATATCTGGCACCGAGAGCGCTTTGTTTTATTCATACGTCTTGAGCAATCAAAGTGAAAAGCCTGCAGGCCGTTCGCAGATACCTACAGGCTATCCGAGCATCTGCCGGCTACTCGGCATCTGCAGATCCACCATTCTGGATTGAAATTTTGAATAACCGGGCCGAGTCCCCCGAGCATCTGGCAGCCTTAGCCTGAGTTGTTTCCGGATTTGACTTGGCAGTTGCCCAAGTACCGCCCGGCTCCGGCGACCGCCAATGATTTCCACCGGCTGACCAAGGTTGTTTAAAACCATGGCTGGACAGGCCGCTTAGGATTGCTACTCGTAAGCACGAGATATCAAGGGAAAATGATAATTTATTAAAGATCAGAGGTTTCAGATTGGGTTAAAGGTCTTAATAACATAGAAATCTGTTCCTCATTTTCCGAAGGTTTTTGGAGAGGGGATGAATTTCGTCGGCAAACCACTTTTTAGTGGTTTTTAGTTGCATTGTCCTCCGGCGCCCGGGTTTCCAATCGCACCAGGAGAATGGCTCTCCTGTTGGAAATAGAGACCCCTTATGATCCTACGAGTCCACATTTCATAGCATATCTAGCAGATCCCAGGTGAAGTTATCATTAATTATATCGTTCTGGGCTGTGGATTTGGTCATTTTAGAATGGAATGGATCATTGGCTATAACTGCGAATTTACCATAGCATATATGGGACCCCACGTGTCTTCTGGAATAGAGAATTATGCGCTCTGTGCTTTTATCTTACTCCTCCCATATTTTGCGACACAGCCTGTTGGAGGTCACACAGAAGAGGCTGGAGTCAGAGCGTAAAGTAATAGGACTGAACAATGAGAGAAAGAGAGAGATGGATTTTATCTTACTTGTTCGCCTATAGACGCGCCTGAGACTGCCGTACTTATAGCAATCCGCAGCATGAACATACATCAATATGACTCTAGCCATTTCCTAGTTCCTCATGCCCCAAGTAGCCTGGCCAGTGGCCGAACATATCAATACCACAAATCATATTGAGGTAAGACTTCCGACACCGCCTGTTGGAAATTGCAGAGTTATGGCAGCACTGGTATACGTACGCACTAGTGAATGGACTCGCAAGCCACAAAAATGTTTTCACACCCCTGTCTGTTTCTCTTTCTTTCCTCTCCCTGTTCCTTTTCTCCCGTCTTCTTCTCTCACCTCACTTCTTCCTTAAGTTTTTTCCTTTCTTCAACTCAACACAAACAATTATGATCTTCATCTCCGCATAATACAAACGTTGTGTCTCCACATAAGTCGTTCCTCTCCGCTGCGTAAAACCCTAACTGTAAATTATCACCTTCGCATCGAATATTTTCAACACCGCCTATATAGACCTCATGAGTGAGAGTCTGTGATGCCGAGCCCTCTGCTGCACTATCGCCACAGGTACGATTCTAGGAGCACCGGAACACCATCACTCGGATTAAATACAGATTGATCCAATGGCTAGAGCTCAGTGTGCGTTGGCTGAGCAGACCGACACGGAGCTCTTCACCAGCCTAATGCTAGCCCCCAAAGCTCGGTTCTTTAGTAATAAAGCAGGGGTTAGGTTCTTGAAACATGGTATAAGAGCTAGCTGCTAGACTAAGCTAGAATCACCAATGGAGTGTTGATGCACACCCTACTTATTGCTATCAGTAATAATCTCTCTATCGAACGCATGCATTTAATGCCTCGTCAGGAATAAGGTGGAGTTTTTGTTGGATTTATCCCTATCCTAGACTCCACAGGTTTTAGACCCCCTAGCGAGCCTCCTCTTGAACATTTTCTTTTATAATAGTAATTTGATTAGAGTATTTGCTGTCGCGCGCACGCCTTACAACCCTTTCACGACTCGCTGAACCCCGCTCAAGGTGGGTGGACCCTGTGTGGTACAGCACAATAATCAGATAGAATTCCAGCTCCAAGTTTCTGCTCCTCTATACCCGCAGCAGCCGAAATACTAGAGAAGCTATCCTCCAGGAAAGGGATAGAGGCAGTCTAGCTAGACATAGTAAATTAAATTAGCAAAATGAACAATTTTCGCGCGATATTCTCGCCTACAAACCCAAGAACTGTGGTCTGAAATTTCCTCTTTGGGAACAATTAAACTTTGCAGGGGTCGGGTGGTCCCAAAGGGCCCTTACTGATTGGTGCGGGGGCCAGCCATATCCATCCACACAGTATCACTTTGCGTTATCCTGAAACAACGAATAGTTGAAAAAGCAACTAATAAGTGATGGTAGAGGTTGGAAAACCACTAACTTGCGGTTCGGCGCCTGCCCGCACCTGCCGAGACTCAGGATAATCCCTGGTGGGGGTTGGTGGGCCGGAAACGCCCCCAGGCGTGATTGATGAGACCATGTATTATTATCCTGGTCACAAGCGAGTTTCCTAATTATAATGATATATGCAATGGTGCGCGATAGGGGGCCAACTCTACGTCGCCTGCAGGTTGATGAACGAAAAACCCCACATAAATCAGGCCCACCCCTTGTAACCAAGCCCTGCGTAAGGCCCGGCTGCTAGTCACTAGAACAACGAGAGCATTACAAGGACGATTTAGTTGGGATTTAGTTGTGATATACCCTAAACTCCATCCCTCCTCTCTGTATAGGATCATGCTCGCTCTAGGAGCCAGCGATAGGAGAGTGCCGAAAGGAGGTTCTTGTTAGTATTTTGTAGTCTTTGAAGTTTAACCAATTTTTCACTCCGGAAATGGGGGGAACCAACCCTAGCCCTAGGCAGCCTAGATATTGACCTTTCCTGAAGGAGAGAGATACTATTCACACAGTCGGCAAAGGGGAGGATGAATTAAGCCTATTAATACGATACTTTACAATAATCAATCATCATCCATACAGTAGCTAAGGGAGATAAGAGAGATAAGAGAGATCCAACCAGCCAACCAATAAGAGATCAAAAAGTCATTACCTGCTCACCCTAATCGGTACCTTACTTGAATGGGAAAAAAAAACGCGGCGAGCATCACCTTCAGATTTTAGCCTCTCTCTAGTGTTAGCAACGGGGCAGTCAGCCCTTGCTATGGGCAAGATGAGGACGCACTGCGAATCGTATTCCGTTGGGCCTAGCGGGGATTTGCACCTGGCCTTTGACCAAAGGGCGCAGAGGACGACGCGTCCCACGATAGTTGATATAATGCCTTGGAATGTGGGCCCCCCATTGGGCCGCCCGGGGATCATGGGGAAGCCTAGAGGCTTGCCGGAACCCGACAGGGAAGCATGGCTTGTTCACCGCCATCAGTCAGAATACGATAATTATTCTTGCGCTATTAATCTCCCGTGGGATCTATTCCATGGAGCAAGTTTCTATCCCAATACGATTGACATGAAAGAAGTTACACAACTTAACCCTTGATTTTGCGTCAACTAACGTACGCCTACAGGGACCCCCCCCCCCCCCTCCCAAATAACCAGGGTAATAGGGAAGTGCGAAAATAAGAACTATGAAATTCCAAGCCCTTGGGGCATGCGCATATCATGGTCCATATATTATAGCTTGGTTGGTAGTCCCCCGCGGTCCGCTCCAATCATTGCCCTTAATTTGTCGGGATTTATCCACCACACAGACCCCCATAATCCTCCGCAGGTCCTTGACGGCTGCAAGACTAGCAGTAAATGACCGTTAGTAGTAACTTACATTCCTCCCCCAGACAGCTGCGAAAGCTGGTTTTTTGTACTTGGGTATGCATGACATCAATAAAGTTCCGCAGCATGATAACCAGTATTTCGGTCGTATTCACTCCCAGAAACCTTTCACCCGGATAAGACCTATCTGCAACCACCGCTCCCTTCGTAGACTTCTGACCAGAAACGACCGTGCGTGCTTCGCCCTATAGTAAATGCTGGTGATTACGCTATACATCAACTGGGAGCACTGCCTGGCGCTAGTGCGTTCCAGTACTCGAGTGAGGTTAGGTGAAACTTACAATTGCGTCAAAAGCTAGAACCCTGAAAGGCTTAGTCCCAGTTATAAAGAGTTGGCCTATGGCGTTTTATTGCAGTCCTGAGACAAAATTAGGGTAAAAGTGTCGGGCGGTGCACCTCCGTTAATACTATAATATTATATCAGTGATTGAAGCCCCGGTTTTTCTAGTTCATCGTTTTCCTTTTTCATAGGACACAAATCGCACTCCGAGCCGCAGTTCTTTTTTATTTTTATTTTCTCCCTCACCGCCTATAAGCTCTCCTTGCCCACCTGGACTCCTCCCCTACCCTTATACGAGCCGATGGGGTCGGGTCTACCTAGCGATCGATAACCACATGAGAAGTTAACGTGAGCTTGGACACCCCCTTTATCGCCACGGGCTCGCCTTCGGACTAAGGGCTCGCAATAACAGCACGCACCAGATAAAATAAAGAAAATGACCCCCCCATTAAGCATCAAAGTACCTTAAAGCAAGAATGTTAAATGGAAACAAGAAACGGGAGCCAGTAGGGTAGCTCAGTTACCAAAGAGTAACCTCTGCACCCCCGAAATACCAGCGCAACCCACCACCGTCATGAACGGCCCATCCTATGCACAACGCATACAGTAAGTGAGATAGGAGCTGTCGGCGCTGATCGGGAAAAGAGGGAAGAAAGCAATCAGAGCTGAGTAGCTATTACGCGCTCGCGCGAGGAGTTGAAGCCAGACACCTTAAGCCGAAATTCCCATCCTTTCTCTGTATTTTTCACCTTTCGGCCCTAGGGTATTCCAGGATTAGGAATAGTTCAGGTGTCACAGTTGTGGAAATGTTTTCTACCGGTCAGGTCACAGCAAAGAGCCTCATGACCGTACCACCCTCGCAGAAATCTGAGTTAACCTATGCCATTAACCGCGTTAAAAGGCTTCAAAATCTGCACACAGATTAAGAGATACAAAGTATCGGCCATCAGATGGGCCGCGTGAGTACTGTCTGGGGCAAAGTGTCCCCAACAAGTCCCAAGGCCGTTGATAGTAAAATGCTTCTAACGTACAGGGGCAAAGGGCAAACATAGGGGAAAATTATCTCTGAAGATCAAGCCTTCAATTCCGCTTCCCCTCTCATTTTTTACATTTTTATAAGCTCAATAAACGAAAAACTTCGTAACGATACATCGCAATAATTCAGTAATTACCCCCTGCCCTGTGTGCAGATTTTTTTGCTTTTTAGCGACGTTAATGGCGTAATTTAGGTTAACCCCCGAACTTGACCAAAGGTAGTAGGTCACGGAGCTCATGATGTGACCTAACCTACAAAACCCTCCGTAGTTGCAGCATGAGAACTATTCCTTGATCTTTGAATATTCTATGGCGACAAATACTCGCTCCTCTGTATCCCACTTCGACCACTAGTTTATGCTCCCCCCAAAAAATGTCCCTCTCAAAAAGACAGAAAAAAACAAGGCTGGTCTTAGCATACGACTAGTACTCGCTCCTTCAATCGACTTGTTTCCCCTCTGTTCGTCTTAGCATTGGACCTTCGCAAGATTTTCATAGCTATTCGTCTAGTTTCCTCTATCATACATCACAAAACCGGGTTCTAAAATCCCCCGGACACAAACAAAACCGCCAAAAAGCTTAATATATTTAGGCTTAAGTTGAACTCAGAATCTTCGAAAGTCATTGATCTCGCGTAACCTATAACCCTTATCACTTGCAAAAGGGATGCGCTTCACCCTCTGTTATGCTACTAGCTTAGTGCCGTTTAGGTCAGTCACAAACAGTAAATGACAGTAACTGACATTGTTCGATCACAAATCAATGTTAATATGCGAAAGTAGATTACCGCACTCTTAATGGTTTTAAGAAATAGCCATTTCAAGCTTACATTTCAATCATCTTGAAAATACTCTTTAAGACCACAAGAGGATGCTCTACGAGCCTACCAATCCTTGTATCCATTGAATGAAACTTTTTGCGTCCAGGGACCAGTGCACCTTTTGCGCATCAACACATAAACTACCTACCCACAAGTTGTCATCAGTTTACACTATGCCCAGGACCCAATGTCACTCTATATCTCTCTTCCTTGAGACCCCCCATCGTTTTTCTAAAAGCACTGCAGCGCTGTGAAGATGAAAGGTTTATTTTCCTCCCGGTTCCTGGATACCCCATTGCTCTACAGGGTCGGAGGAAGATGTCTGTGCTGCGGGGGTGCGAAGGCTAGTGGGATCGGGGGGTGGGTAGGTATCGGGGGGCTTCAATAGGCGTGCGAACAGGTTTGATGGGTAAGTTACTGATCCGGCGAACCAGGGGTGCAAGAGCCTCAATTTTGGGGGGGCGTGACCAGTATTCTGATGCCCCCGCCGTTACAGTATAATTCCCGTCTATGATACTAAACGGTTCTGAGGGCCGCTTCCAGTAGTGGAAGGTCAACACTATATGGCGGCGTGTGCAGAGCCCCTCAATGGGCAATAATGTTACGGTTGACAAATGCTCGGGGGCAAAAAAGCGAACGCTCGAGGTCCCGAATCGAGTGGGCTCTTGCTAGCATACGTTCACAGTAGAGTATAGGAGGGGCACGGTATTCGGAGGAGGGTAGGGCAGGGAGCAGGTGCTATAGAACCTGGATTTCCATATCAGCTCTCTCTACTGCACAAGTTTCTCCCTCTTCCGCTATCAAGCATTCGTCATCGGGCCAGCATAACGTGAGGATAGCAAAACGGGTCGACGATCGACAACTATCTCATTCATATGCCAGTCAAACAGACAGCTGGCACCTGACATTATAAACATCACCCATGGAGCCGCCCGCGTGTCGAAGACAGGCGTAGATATACAGGGATGCCAAACCACACCTCATTCATCCGGCAAACTCTTACATTTCCGCTCGATCAGAAGCTATAGAAGCTATTGAGAAGACTACCACGGAGCTAGGCGGGATATTCAGCCAGTTGGCACAGATGGTGGGTGAACAGAGTGAGATGATCCCCAGGGCCGAAAGGAATAACTTAAGTCTCACTAGAGTCCCGGTGTAGAAGAGAGAAGTCTATTCAAAAGCCTGTCTAGGAAATTAAACCTCTCTATAAGAAATAAAACCGTTTCCATGATGACCACTCCTCTGTGGCTCTCCCCCCCCTCCCCAAGAAAAACATTTCGGCTATCCTATCTCTCCTACTCACCCAGCCATTGAATACATTGAGAAAATCTCTCACCGGCCGCAAACCTATTTGAACTATATGACAGTGTGCAGTGGCTAGGATTGGTTAGTCAGTGGAAGGCGTCTTCCGCAGGCGCGATTCACGACGACTCCAAACACATAATAGCAAAATATAATTCGGGGCATGAGACTAGCCTGCAGCAGTTTGCAGGGGGACCCTGACAAAAGATATTGATTGAAGTGGAAGGGTGTAGGAGGGCGGGAGGGAGGGAGGGAGGGAGGGAGGGGAAGGAAAGAATTATTTTCTGGTTCCTGACGAAGAACTTGTCGTATCAAGTAGTCGGTGGTTGGACGCGGCGAGTACTATAAGAGGGCAATCACCTCCCATTATGTATGGCAAATATATGTTGGTGAGGTTGAGGGTGAGTTGTGGTGTTGCTCTCACCCACTGGTTCTATTAAATTAACAGGCTCGCTCCCACAAAAATTCAATTCAATTCGAGCTTACCTCTTCAACCACGACTCTACAATATCCATACCCAGACACAAGAACTCCCTACAAGTATCCTACCCTTCAACAACGAGCCTCCCGCATCTATCAATAAATTCCCTTGACCCGTCCAAATGCCTCCATCCGTGACGACATCTTTACCCCTCAGTGCCGCCTACTGGCACCCATGGCCTGTCTCTGATGAAACACTTGGAGACACTTCCTCCTCCCCCTCCTCCTCTTTTTCTTCCCCATGCAATTCGCCTGGCGCCTTCTGTCACCCCGCCTCAGTGCTCCCCTATGAAGCACAAGTCTCGGATTTTAATAGCCCTCCAATCGATGAAGAATCAAACGGGCCTACAAACCTCACAACCTTTAATGGTAATCCACCCCCTCCACACACAAACCCTCATCTAGAGGTCATGTGCTTGAACAACTCTTCCGACACCAAAGAAAAGAAAAGAAGGCCGTTTTCTGACGAGAAGGTAGAGTGGGTGGGCGGTCCTTGGGACATCATCTTGGACGAAGGTACTACGAACGACGAACCTATAGATCTTCAGCCTCAAACAATCCAATATGATAATCAAGAAGACGCAGCTTACGCAGCTATTGTGAACGATTTGGATACCTCCTTTCACACTCACTCCGATCCTTCACCTACACCCCTAAAGAGGTTAGTTGCCTGAATGATAAACAAGCCAGAGCTTAGGATATTGTGTGTGCTGAAAGCTCCTAGTTCACCTAAGCAATTGATCTCTAGTACTCGGAGAAGGAGCGGCCGAAAGGGCTCATCAAAAAGAAATAAGACAAAGGCTCAAGGTGGAGAGTGAGTCTCCCCGCACTCGAAATAGTTAATTTCTTGTGACTAATTGTGTGGGTGAACAGATCGAGAACTGAAGAGCCTAAGTCCAAACCTAAGAGGAAGCTTTTCTTCTGTGAACTTGGCTGTGGAAAAAGTTTCTTTCGAAATACTGACCAGTACCGTCACCGTAAGACCGCCTCTATTCACAACTCCGAGAAACAGTGGGAGTGCAAGATCTGTAGAACCGGTTTCAGTCGCCTTGATAACTTTTATCAGCACACTGATCACCGACGAAAAAAATGTCTACGGATTCAAGAGGAAAGTGAGGAATTGACTCAACCGAGCTCTTACATCTCTACCTCTCAGCACTGGCTTCAAAATCTTCAACACTCCTATTGAATTAAGATTGATGGAAACCGGTATGTTCTCTCTGGGCTGGGCCACGTGGTTGAGGTGTATTATTTCTCTCTCTCCCTTATCCTTGTATCCGGCTTAGTTTTGTTAGTTTTTTTGCCTACCCACTCAAGTGGGCATGGGTGGGTCTGGCAAGGCAGGGAGCTGTAGAAAGTAATAGCAGTAGGTAGATATTGATGGAACTGAGGAACGATTTGGGCTGGGCTGGCTCCTGGTGGAATTGGGTTGAGGCAGTGGAATTTCATTGGCGAATTATGACTTTGTCTCTTTAGTCCCGAAATGCGAGCAACATGGAGAAGCCTTGCTCCTCAATTTTGAAAGGAGAACTGTGAAAAAGAGAGTCTAGAACGTACAGACATATTAGCTAGCCCACTAAGAAAGCAATCAAGGCAATTTAGCTTTTAGACCTGCTGAATCTCCCCTACATCCTTGACAAGTCACTTGCGGGATATCCGTCTTAAAAACTGCTTAAATTCCTGATCCCAAGCCATCGCCGCCTGTCATCAAACCCCATATCCAATAGTATCATAAGAACCGAGATTAGTATGGAACATGAAGGACCACTCAAATATTGTTTCTTGCCAAAAATCCTCACCCAAAGGTCTCATCGAAGTCCATAAAAAAAACAAGTCCAGTTCGTCATCATCCTGACTTCGCCCTGCCAGTCGATACTCCGCCTCATGCAAAGACTTAATCCCTCCATCACTCACTACCAAATAACCTTTTCTATCATATACTGCCCTCCGCAGCTATGTTCCGAAGTAAGTGCGACGGCTCCTTCAAGACGCAGTGGTGGCATATGGATTGACGACCTTCGCGTTCTCAGGACATTATCCTTCCAGAATCCGTTCCACAAGGACGACGGGTGGACAAAGAAATCAAGAAAGAACAGTGCATTACGCCAGAAGTTAGAGAAGAGTTGAGAAACGAGTCGCTACTGTGCTGACCTAGCAGCAGTAATGGGACGCTTTCGTTCGGTGAGTATGAGAATCCAAGACGATCTGGGCTCTATGAGACTCTAATACTCTGACAATTCCAGCGAACACGCGCAGGACAAGCCCTGTCACCCTGATAGCCTCGCCTTGTCTACTAAGGAGGCGGCTACCGAAAACCTTGCCCCACAAGCTCCATTTTTGTGTGAACTGCGCACACAGGACCCTCGTGTACCCAAGCGCCATAAAAAACTCTACGTCGAAGCATCGGACGAGGTTTTTTTAGGCAGTCACCTTGTTTAGCGATAGAAGGCCGGGTAAGAGGTTATTGGACAGTTATTCAAGGTTAACCACCCAAATATATCCTTGTCTGTTCTGGTTGAATAACCCTGTGAAGTTTAGAGTAGTACACCTAACCTTAAACCCTCTAGCTCGCCCGAGAGTTAACATTTCCAAAATGCCTTCCTATTCTCCGAATCTACATCTTGTTTTCTATGGAAGAATAGAGAAAAAGCTAGATAGGAGTTGTCGAGGGGCCTTAGCCGCCAGAAATTTGGCATTTGTTTTTTTGAATCCGGAGCACTCCGGTAAAAGAACACCCCTGCCATATGATACAGTCGCACCTTGTTATAAGGAACGGCAAGAGCTCGGTATTTTTCGTTCGTTATGGGGAGGTTTTGGAAGAAATTCTCTATAGCAAAGACTGTTTGTACGGGGGCAAGGGCATAAATTCCCGAGGATTCATCCGAAGTAGTGAGGTTTCCCGTGCAAAGAGTTCCATTATACAGCCTCCGGTCGAAAAAATCGGGAATGTGGAAATTAAAAGTTAGAAACACGGCCGCTCAACTGGCTCGAGCACACCGAACCCTCCAATCAAACCCCAGAAGACCGATCCCCTTTTTCCGATTTTTTCTACCAGAGGCTGTAACGAGGTGTGACCATAGCGTTTGCCAAACTGAATTCTGGTCATATTTGAACTCCCAAAAGAGTTGTGTTTGAGGGCATTCGATCTCAGGAGGCGAGTATAAATCGCACCGGCGGGGTTCCACAGCCTCTTAGCGAGGTCGTCTACTAGAGGTACTTGTACTTGAGTACTTGTATTCTCATCGTGTATTCGGAATGCGGTTCCTATAAAAGTGCAGCAAGGTGTGTCAGAATTATGTGAAATATCGAAGATATGATGGGTTTAATACAAAGAGGACAATATAGCCGATTGGGCACCCGCTTTGGCATAGCCATCACGAACCCATAAAAAATAGTGTTCGTGCTGTTTGAAAGATTGCGGTGAATAGTGCTAGTAATCGGTGCGAGTCATATATGAGAATGACCTTATACTTTAAAATTTACTGTCGTGCTGGAGAAAAGCAGCATCAAGGCTATCCTCCGGTGTGGTTAAAATAAAACAAAAGAGAAGAAGCTTGACCTAATACGAGAATTAATGATGCAAGTAATAGTAATTACTGCTAGCCACGTTTGGTTATAGTACTAGGGCGTAAGTCTTTGGTAGTACCTGATTCCGAATACACGATGAAATTACAAGTACTCGTATAGTAGTCTCTTTCTTTTAGGCGGGGAACTAAAATAGGAAGTTGGCGGGGCTGATTTTCTCGAATAGGGATGTACGGCCCCGCCCTCGCCTGTAAAATCCTACTACTCTCTTCTACCCTCAACGAGGTGAAAACAAAGAAGTGGGGAACGCCTCCCCAACTGCACACTTTCGGTTTGGGTACGGTACTGTAGCAGTGTATATTCGAGCTATCATGTACACTATTACTCAACCGGGGTATATTATCAACAATGTTGTAAAGGCTTTCGGTGATAGAACCCCGTGGCTAGAAGGGGACTGGATCAGGACTTCCGAAAATTGGGCCCAAAGTTGGGGTTTAGTATCCTAGCAATCGAAAATAGGAGGAAATATCTTCTGTTCGGAGGCGGGAAAGAGGCAAAATATTCGAGCGCACGGAATAGTCCGAGTTGTTTTATAGTGGAATTCAGACCCACCATCCCTCCCATCCCTAGAGACACTAGAAATAATAAATACGATCAGAAAAAGAGCCAGCAGCACCACCTTTTTTTGGTGTTTAGGGTGCATTATAACACTATGCAAAAGTATAAGTACTGAAAGAAAGATACAGAATCCAAGGAAGAGAACAGAGATGAAGGCAATCGACCTTTTCGCAAGTCGTTGGACGGTATCCGGGTTGGCCTTCAGTTGAACGTTCCCGAACAGGATGTGCTCGCATAAGTTTTCAAGACAAACACACAGTAGAAAGAGGAAAAGAAGGAAAAGAAGGAAAGAAATCAATTATCGTCCCCGTCGTGTTGGTGTTCGTCGCCCTCCTTCTCGTCTTAGAGGATGCTGGCATTGCCCTCGTTGTCTGCCTTCGCCTCCCGAGAGGGAGGTGGAGAAAAACCGCGCTCTCAAAATTTTCTCCCACAAACACTTTCTCTCACAAACGTGGTGGGCGGCAGTCACATAACCCTATAGAATACGAACTATCATACCACTGCAATACCCCATTAACTGGCGAGAACCTGCAGACACTTTTACGTTGAAATAAGGAGCGGCTAAGATGAAACTTACAACTGTGTCAAATTAGAGCCTCAAAAAGCTTAGTCCTAGCTATAAAGAGTTGGCATATGACGTTTTATTGCGATTTCGAGACATAGCTAGGATAAAAACCTTATTTGAACGTACTAGGTTCTCGCCAGTTAATGCCTATCATACACAAATGAAATGCGAGTATCCTCAAAAAACTATAAGCTCTATTCTCTGTCCCACAGCAGGGATAAGCAACAGGAGTACGGGGCCCAAATACAGACAGTAGTAGAACGTTTGAAAAATGTCTACAAGACTTCATTATATATACAAGTTTAGCTGCTTCTTTCGCTACCTTTTGCTTCCCTTCGCTATTTAAGATGTTTCCTTGCTTCCAACTACCGCCTCCAGACAGCCTCACCCCCCTTTTTTAGTTTCCATTTCGTTGTCAAATCTTTCAAGTTCAATTGTTTAAAGGTGCACTTTCCGTCTCCGTCTAACTTCTGTACTAGTACAAGGGTAGGAGGAACTGTTAGCCAGAACAGAGAGGGATATATTTAGCTCATTAACCTTAAATAAATATTCTATATATCCTTGCCCGACCTTGTATCGCGGGGTGGCAAATAAACGTGAACAGCTTGGTCTCAACCAAGTACTCCGGCTGAATACCAGTGAAAATAATTCGGGCGTATCAACAACTGAAGCGAGGAATGAAATACACTTAAAATCTTGAACACCATTCTACAAAATCAATGTAAGCCATCATCTTCTTGGGCCTGCTCCTTGCCAGACTGCTAAAATACTCTAAGTCTTGTAACCACTAGCAGAAATCAATAGTATCCTGGATTTCTTGCCTCAACCCCAATCCTTAGTATTCTGAGTAGCGTAAATAGGGATACATTATCTCAAAAAAGTAGCTTCACCTGCGTCTACATAGTAGCTTGGGAGGCGCGAGTCTCTTTGCTAATTTGATTTGTCGACGCTACGGCATCACAAAGCGAAAGGGTGCATCTGTAGGGGTGGGAAATCCACAGGACCATCCTAGCTCGGTTGCGATGTGTGGTACTGTAATCGGAGGAAATACTTTGACAGATTTTCAGCTCGGCCACTTTGTTGCAACGCAAGGCGTTCACGTTTGACACTTGCAGCATTCTCGAGTGATATCTAATGCTGCATCGTGCCTGGAACGGAAGCTATCACATTAATTAAATTTTACAAACAAAATGATGAATAGATAGGCAGCAGATCAAGATTTCATCCATTATAAAACATGAATTATGTTTTTTCGAAGTTTCTTCCTTTTATTTCCTAGCCGTGTGGAAGGTAGGATAATGCTCTTTGGAGGTGTTCCCCCTGTGCCACAACCAGAATTGTCACATTGTGAGAAATCCAGCAAAGGGTGCAGTCTTGCGAAACCATAGCACCCGCCAAGAATGCCATGAGAAATGGCATAGCCAAATCCGGCAGCCCCAAACTTTCTAGGTACAGATCCGGCCAAGGTAGATGGTCTTTTTTTTCTTTTTCGTTTTTTTTATCATGCGCAGCGCCAAATTAATCATGGCCCACAGCCCGGTTACTGCGAGAGGCTCTGCCACAGGGGGGGAGCAGACACCAGCGGTCCCTGTGCAAGTGTGCATCAAAAAGACGAAAACCATAATTATCACTCAAGCCCATATTACCTAGTTCTGTTGTAACAGCCCAAGCGTGAACACTTAACTAATACCCTCTCCTCCATCCCCCACCTGGATTTCTCATTAACACCCAAACACCTAGGGGTGAACTACGACGGTGCCAGTGAGCACCGAACGAACAAGGCTGAGAGTGTACTACTCCCACTTGAAAACTCTTCGAAACCACACTGGTTACGAAGACTTTTCAAACGGGAATATACAAAGCTTAACCAAGAATCGTCCCCAAAAAGCGACTCTGGCCCGCTCCCGCGCCTTTGAAATGGAAGGTTGCCCCGCTTAGAGTTCCTCTCCTCGCACCTACTTTCGGTTATCTATACGATAGTGATAGGCAACCCCTCTATTAGAACAAGCTTAAGCCCCCGGCCTTCCCAGCCCCAAGCCTTGGTTACACCTTTGGACTATCATATCCTATTCCTTCTGGCTGAATGCTCAGTCCGGCATGGCCCCCACCCACTGAACAGCTCTGGGCCAATATAGCACACGCAAGCTCTCAAAACACCACTTCACACTCTCTCCACAGAAGATCCTCTCTTGTGCGATCAGACTTTCATCGTCACCCACCTCCATCCCCACAGCAAGCAGGGCTATATGCATGCAAGCTAACTTTCTCATTCATTCCTTCGATCATCTAACTGCATTGATGGTAAGTTCTGTGTTGTCAATACAGCTGGGCTGCAGACAGAGTTTGCTAAAAACAGTGCTCACCAGCCTATTGCCCTTCTCTCGCCCTAGGCCTCCTTGATTGGGGCAATTCTCCAATCACCAGTTGCCGGCAGACCAACATCCTCCCCCCCGGCTAAAAAAAAACCGGTCCTGCAACGAAGAGAGAGAAGAAAAACGCAACAAAGAAGGCACCCCGGCAACAAGAGCCCTTCTTCCGCCCTGTCTAGTAATATTTCCCTCATGTCCACCCGCAAGGCGCATTGCCAGTTGTCAACGCTAATCCCATGTAGCCTAACACCCTAGGTTTTTCCAATCGATAGCATATCTAACACCCTTCGGCGACCCCATCCTAGTCGATGCACCTCTTCATGCAACTTCGGTCACTCCTTCACCGCAAAAGCAGCTCGTAATCACCCCTGCGGGATAGCTGCCGCAAGAAACTGGGCTGTCCTCGTGGCCTAGTAAGCTCGTTCTGTATGGCCTGATGGCTTTACAAACCTGGAACCTCTGCAAGTGCCATGCCCAAGCTAGCCCCTCTTTTCCCTCCTTGAGTTCGCCGATATGGAGTTTCCTTCGCACAGGGTGACGGGGAACTCCTGCCAACAGTCTACAGGCGTCCAATCGTAACATCCGATAAGGTTGAAGGTGTCTAATAGCTAACCGGCTTTTGAACGATAGATCCCTGGAGGAGCTCTCTCAATCTACGTGGGGGGACATGATTCCGCCCCAAAACCTCATTCAATCTCGACCGCCGGGAAGGTCACATGCTCGGTTTTCCAGTTATCGAATGGCCGAGTGATCGATCGTGATTGATCGTGATTTAGTCAACACCCCTTGGAAGATAATCGCTGTAGGTAATAACGTTCCCGGGTTCTTAGAGCATGAAGATGCAAACACAGGCCACCAGCCTTAGTACTGAAGGTCATATTTCCAGCCGGCTAGCTCGGGGCATCCACAGGGTGCTACTCCACGACCCGATGTATACCCGGGATTCCCATTGGAGTTTTTTTTCAAAAGCCCTGCAGGGCGCAATTGGACAATTCACCCCCAAAACTCCTACCCACTTCTTCCTTGAGCATATATTTTCAATCTCAATACAATCACGGACCAAGAAAATATACACCCTTAGCAAATATACCCTTCACGGCTGATTAGTCGGACCTCAGCAACCCTGGCCTACAAGCCAATCAATGGAGACTGTATATTTGGACGGAGTGTATATTTTCCTGGCTTGCGATCGTATGGCTGGTAATTCTCGGGATCCATCGGGCTATGGTCCCAGCATTAGTTCGTTCAGGTTATGTGGATCTATTCTTGCGCAGAAGCGCCGATCTTTGCCTCTCTCCCGGCCCACCTCTGACATCCACGCCATGGAGTTGAGGAAGCAGTCTTTGTCTAGGGATTATGCCGCCTCTATAGGAGAAATCATCATACCTTATGTCCTGGACATGGAGATCCTGCATTGCGGGTCCGTCCTCGTTTCCCTCAAATTTGTAAGTCCCCAGCATTGGATTTACCCCTCCACCGCTCTTCGGCATTTTAGGGCTCATACCACACGTAGTCGAAATTGCAGGGCCATTGCCGCGGCCCCCTATAAGTCTTTATCAATTCCTATAATTCAAACCATCCGGTGAGATAGGGATTACCAATCGCAGCTAGCGAAGCAAGCGAAGCATAGCCAGCAATTTACAATACCCCCTATACTAAACACAATGTCCTGATAACCAATATTAGTTAACTCCTAGATAAGAGGGGACAAAAATAAATTACCCGCTCGCTTCCGGCTCCCTCCTGTGGCTTGTATAAGACCCGGTGATAAGGAGCAGATCTTTAGAGTATCTCGGTCGAAGCTCTATCGACTTGGAGGTACTGGCTGGTCGGGGAGCGGCCCGCTCCCCACCCCTCTCTAATGCAATGTTGTCAATTAAACTGTCGAGGTTCATACAACCAACTCAACCAATTAGCTTAGGAAAGATCATCCGAGGCCATAGATACGTCGACATGTCTCCCCAGGGCAATTTAGGTCGATCGACCAGTACGGCGGCTAAGTTGATCATCATTGGGTAAGATCTAGAGACGCTTTTACCTATACCAAGGCCGGCGGTCCCCCTTGCCACCCTCTGCTTATAAAGATTCTGGCCAGTGGTGCTTTGTTCAAAACTGGCCACCATCGGAAGCGCACTTATACTGCAGAAGGTTCAAGTTCACCAATGGAACTTAGGGCTCACATTCTCGCAAAACCGATCTCTCTAACTCTGCGTTGCCAACAAAGAGCAATATGGCAAGGCCTGAGCTGGCCAGCGTTGCAGTGGGGGTAAGGCTAGCATATACAGGCAAATGAGGTATAGATCTGGGACCAAGGCTTCCCCGGGGATATCCGAGTTTCCCACATCAAAACTCCCCGGATTGTCGATTGCTATCCGGCAATATCTTTTTTTTTTTTGTTTTCCCTTTTATATCTCTTTCCCTCGCTTCCCCTGTGGCTGACGCTCATTTCGAAAGTATCTTCTATTATTTAGCAGTACCTACACAATCTTCCTTTTACGATTTTTCCTTCCAGCGTTGTCGGTCATGCACCCTTTTACTTTCCGGCTGCCCATCCCAGTCTGTTTTAGCTTCATTGAATTAGTTTCCCAGCACCTTTCAAACGGTAAGACTCTTTCTAGTGTAGGTTGTTTAGTTACCTATCTTAGCTATACGAGTTAGTTCTTCTGGAGTGCCATGCTAAATTTCCTGTCTTCTGCAATTATCCATGTCTTAACCCTTCTACGAGAACTTGCAACCTAGCAATATCCATTATTACTTCAACCGGAACAAGACATTTCTGGCTCTGAGCACTCGCAATTGCCGTGGTCATAGCGCTGCTGCTTACGCCCACAAAAAGTCACCCGAGAGACAATCTCGGCAACCACCCACCAAACCGAATCCACTTCAAGTCAACAAACTCTGTTACCGTGACAACCAGGGCGATAACCTCTCGGGCTTCCAGCCCGATAAGCGTTCCCTCAGCCTCAGAAGTACTATTACAGTGCTGATCTCAGAGTGAAATTTCACAATGTGAGCGCAGCGGTTCCGGCGGCCGGTCGGGGCTAAGCGCGGGCTCGCTTCGTGTGCCAGGCGGGCGCTTTATGGGTGCACAATACTTGCCCATTCCAAAAGTATCCGGACGACTTGGCGCCAAGATTCACCTATCCAGGCGCAGACTGGGACGTCTTGGAGCCAGGGCATCCGGATACTTTTTAGTATTCCTAGGGGAGTGTTACGCGACAAATTCAATCTCCAACACCCACTTGTAGTCAGTTGTGCTGGAGTAGATCAGGTGGTCTGGCTATACTAGTACTCGGGGGAGGGGTAGGGTGTTGGGATAGCATGTTGTCTGGGCCTAATTGCTTTGTTTGGAGGATGGGGATCGAGTTGGGTATTTCCCTGAGTTTCCAATTCAGATCCTACACGCTTAAGCGATATCCGGCGATAATTAATACTCCTCCCGAGAGGTTAGCGTGATTGACCACTGATTCACTCCCATACCAAATCCCTTCTGGGTCCCAACACTTAGCCCATGCCCCGAGTGCCGTAATTAGGAAAATACTCTAGGTTAAACTGTGTTTATATGCTGCACTCTCCTCGTGCGTTTTCTCGGGCGAAGCGAGTAATTAATAGTGGTGCCGTTTGGCCCATCACGAGCTCATAGATCTGAGTACAGTACCAGTATTAAAGCACCAGTGCAGGTAGGGGTTAAATTACCGTGGCCAGATACCGTAGCTCAAGCATCATATCTAAGTCAGAGCTTGTTTACACTCTGGGCTGGCACATTGCTTTTTTCCCGAATGCCTGTACGGTAATCACATTTCGTGTCTCACGGCTTGTCGCACTGTTGTAAAGGCTGTTCAGGTCTCGATACAAGTACCCGCGGAGGTGGCTCTGCCCGCCTATATGCCACTGTTGGTTGGCTCGGGGGTGTCTTTGGCCGTGCCAAACACAAGGAAGAGGCCACCCGCCCGCTATGACAACAGTTCTCCGGCGGTTTAGACTTACGCGTCTTTGCCGGGAATACCTCCACCGGCCAATATTTTGGGGGAGCTCTCGTCAATACATTGCCAAGGGCAACAAACAATGCCAAGCCGCACCATGCCCTTCCGCGAAGGTCGCCCTAGTTTCCCCACAACAATCTTGCTAGCTTCCTACCTCTTCATCTCAGCTTCCTCGCACAACCTATAACATCCCGCACCCATAAGAAACACCACACATATCATCGCAAATCACAATGGCTCCAACTGAAGCTCAGGTGGAGGAAGCTGAGGCCCTAAAAAAACAGGGTAACGCTGCCTTTGGCAAAAAGTAATCCATCCCCCCCCCGGAAAAAGAGGAAGAGCGGAGCCCAAATCAGCACGGTATCTCACCTGATGAATTTAGGGAGTTCTCTGCCGCGTATGCTCTCTACACGCAAGCAATTCATTTGAATCCTGCCTCGCCAACTCTCTATTCCAATAGATCCGCTGCACTTCTGTCTATGAATAAGTTGCCTCTTGCGTTAAACGATGCAAATCAAGCTATCAAGCTCGAACCCACTTGGTCGAAGGCCTACCGTCGGAAAGCGAGTGTTCTTGAGGCGCAGAAGGAGCTCGACAAGGCAAAAGGAGTGTTCGAAGAGTCCCTCAAAGTGGCACTAGCAGACCTGAAGGCCAGTCCCGAGCAAAAAAAAAAGGAAGAGGTAGAGATTAAGAAGTTGATCGAAGGTGAGCGCCACAAGCGGCGGAGTTCAAAGCCATTGCTTACATATTGATTATAGCTATCGATAAGAAGATTGCAGAGCGTCCGAGTTATCACCAGCATCTTATGAAGGATGCGGAGGTTACCGTTGGGCAACGTGTAATGCAGGAATTTGAGCGGAGGTGTGCCGCGGGGGAGCCGATGGGCAGTTGGCCACCAAATGGAACCTGCCTGCGTAGGATATGGATCGCGTAAGTTTCTCACCATGCATCAACTGACTGTTTGCTAAAGTGATAGTGAAATGCAATTTCAAAATGCGCTTTCGAACCTCCTTCAGTATCACCGTCGCCAAATACCGGGCGCACCCCCGGGCGTGCTCGGGATATTTGGCCGTCTTCAGACCCTCGAGGAGCTTACGACTGCCCTATTGGAGGACAGTCGCGTCCTTCGCCTAGACGGGGCTGCTATCGACAAACTCCAGCTATGCTATCAACTCGAGCAGCACCAACGAAACGCAATTGGCCCGCACTTATCCCCTAAAGAAACCATCATAGAATACAATAGGCGTCTTAGTCAGCCGCCCCAAGGCGGAACAGTGGTTAATAACACTGGCGCTAGTTTTTACATGGGTCCCTCTAAGCCTCTGGCTGGTTGGGATCTGGTTCGCCCGGCGCTCCAACTTTCCATTCGTTCCGCACTCATGAATGGATGTCTCGCTGGCATTCTTGATCCTGGAAATGACGAGAAGGAGTTCAGGCGTGCTGCGGAGCTTATTGAAGAAGCGTGGAAAATGT
>Ga0307507_10004755_pt1 | contig 23447 bp, 7 predicted proteins | sample 7_EM_MG_FD_207223 | JGI IMG/M metagenome (GOLD analysis project Ga0307507, IMG submission 207223) | Populus trichocarpa ectomycorrhiza microbial communities from riparian zone in the Pacific Northwest, United States - 7_EM | ecosystem: Host-associated > Plants > Roots > Unclassified | place...
TACTTTAGCTCCTTTCTCTCCCTTGTTATTGTCTTTACTGGCCTCTTACGGGTCTCCCTTTCTTCTCTATATAGGCCTGGGCCCTAGCGCCGTACTATTCTTCTTCTGCTTTCTCTACCTGTTTTCCTAATATATCTTCCCTACTTTAGGGTTGTTGGTTCCTTCTCCTATAGGGCACCCTAGGGTCCCTCTATAGTTTATTTAGGCGTGTCTTAATATACTTTATAACGTTAAAATTGCGTTCCTTTTACACCCTTTACATTACATCGGCTTCAATATATAGTTATAGGGGGGGAATATTGGCTTCCTTCTTAAGCAGTGCTGTGGCCGTTCGCTTATACCCGCCTGTTATACTCCTAAGGCAGGCTATTTGGACCTTTTGGAGTGGTTTAAGGAGTAATTTAGGGGGGCCTTTCTCGGTTTCTCTAGTGGCCCAAATGCTAGATCTATACGTTATGGTTAGCCGGACAACTGCTATGTATAGTAGGCGTAACCTCTAGAAGTATAGACCCCATATAGAATTAACAATCCTAGATATGGCGATATACTATACTTAGCCCTTATAGGCCGCTTACACCGTATATACGCTCTACTGGAGCTTGCTGTCTACCCACACTCCCAATACCCTTAGGCCTTAAACTGGTTAACCCCTAAGGCCTTAAATATAGATTGTATACTAAAGATCTGCAGATTAGTTACGTTTTCTTATAAAATAGATTAGCTGGTATTTCTCTAGTGAGAATTAAACTCTATATCGTCTTGCCTATTCTATATAGGTGTTGTAGGCTTTCTCTAGTGTCCTATAGTTCTCTGCGGCTGTTGGCCTATATATAATTAGGTTTATATTATTAATAAAGCCTATCCCCTAGGTCACCCCTTTCTTAAAGGTGTTAAGCAGGTTGCTTATAAAGAAGAGGAAGAGTATAGGCAATAGAGGTGGTTCTTATGGTATTCCTATTATAACTGTAATAGGGGGGCTCTAGTATCTGCTAAAGACTAGTAACATTTCTTTCTAGCCTATAAATCCTTAAATAAACTAAATGATCTATTCTAGGAAGCCCTTTGCCCTAAGGATGTATAGGAGACGCTTATAGGGTACATTATTATAGGCGCCGCTAATATCTAGGCTAAGTATTAATACTATAAAGTCCTTTCGCATAGCCTATACAGTTTTAATAGTAGTAGCGAGTAGTATAAGTGCTAATAGCGTTAAGCGATTCTTTCTTGCCCCTATTTAGCTTTATAGTAGTAGGGTATGTTCCTCTGCTATATCTATTATATAGTCCGCTATAACCTTTTCTAAGATCTTGCTTAGGGTGTTTTCTAAGGCAATAGGGCAGTAGCTTCCTGGGATTAAGTAGTCTGCTTTACCTTCTTTTTATAAGATAACCGTTGTTATAGATCTTCTAAGTTATGGGTAGTAGCCTATTACAAAGCATGCTCTGGCTATGTCTGTAAGCCAAGGTGCTATAAGTGGTCCACAGGTCTTTAGGGCTTTATTTAGGATCCTATCTGGTCCTAGTACTGTGTTATTTAAGAGGCGGCTAATGGTTCTAGCTATTTCTTTAGTTGTTATATCGCTATTAACCCTTAGGCAAGTCACCAGTGTTTTACTAGTAATATCGCTAAGGTCTACTAGAGCTGGTTAAGGGAAAAATCTTTCTATAAGGATCTTTGCCTTCTTATTATTGTTGCTTGTAGCCTATAATTCGCCTGCTCTTTATAGGGGTAGTAGGTATAGATCTTCTACTAGGCGTCCCGCCTTTTTCTTTATCTATTTTGCTATGGTCCAAAGGCCCTTATTATAGGGGAGACTTAGGTTAGTAGTGTGTTTATTTATAAACTGTCTCTAGTTATTCCTTACTTTTTTTCTTAGGGTATTCTTTAGCTGGTTTCTTATATCTTTATATTATCTCTTGTCCTTAGAATTGTGGCTACTTGTATATTTCCTCCTTGCTCATTATTGGCCGGCTATAAAGGCCGCGTACTGTGTAAACCATGCGTGTCGCGCATAGGGGCCTGGTTTTAAAACTAGGCAGTGCTCTTCTAGCCCACTTTTAATTACTGCCTAAATACTTTCTAGTCTTTAATTAATTTCCTTAGGGGTAGCCAATAAGCCTTACTTGTTTAGTATTAGGTGGATTTCTTTTAGGTCTTAGAGTTATTGTTTAATTATATTAAGGAAGCTATCTACGTTAAGCTTCCTTATTGCGTATCTTTTACTATTTAGTTGTGCCTTAATGTCCAGATCTAGTTATATCTAGATAGGGATATAGTCTAAGGTAAGTGCCTATTCTTCTTTAGGGGAGCACCTTTTAAGTCTCTAGTATAGGTTTTCGTCCATAATTATAAGGTTAATTATACTTTTGGCGGTGCCCTATTGCCATATAATTGCACCTAGGGGGGTAGCTAGCTTAAGGCCCCTATTATCTATAGCTCTTAGTAGGCACTCTACCTGTCAATCAGCAGTAACATAGATGCCCCCCTACCATAGGTAGTGGAGGTTTATGTCTCCTAGTAGAATAGACTCCGCGTGTTTAGTTTCTAGCAAGCTTATTACAGATATAATATTCTCTATCTATGCTACCCCTTTGACCCTAGGGTTATAGATATTAATAATTTGTACTAGTCCCCTATATGTCTAAATAGTTATAACTATAATATCTGGGTTAACTACCTGCTATAACCATAAGGTAAGGCTAATATTTTTGCTAATTATAAAGCATACGTATATAGCTGCTTTTGGTTTATACAGGAGCTAAAATCCTTAGGGGCAGTATATTAATTATATATAGGTATTATAATACGGCTCTTATATGGTAAGAATATGGTGTTTCTCTAGGTCTAGACTATCTAGTAGGGGCCTTACTAGACGGTAGTTCGTATTGCCGCAGTTATACTATATAATGGTTAAGTAGCGGACCCCTGGCGGGGGTCCTTCGCCTTTCCTTCGCTCCTTACTTCTTCCATTTCTACTTTCTCTAAAATGTTTAGAACTTCTGTCTCCTGTATTTACTCCCTGGCCACTACTTATTTTATATAGAGCTTTCTATTCCTATATCTTATATTCCTACTAGCCTTTCTAAATCTAAGTCTGTTATTGCCTCCGGTTCTTCCCCTGTTCTTGCTAGTTAGCTATATGCCCCTTATAAGCCAGCTATATATATTGTGTTTACCGCGTTAAATCTAATTCTTAATTATCCCGGCCTTAAACTTGCTATAGCTGTCTATAGGGGTCTTCCTACTGGGCGTCCTCTCCCTTATATCCTATATGTCCCTTATATCCCTATTCGGTCTGGTAATATTATATAGCGTTGCTTTTAGCCTATTAAGGCTTAGGATAGCTAGCTTAGCCCCCTAGTATTAAAGGTAGGAAACGCTAGGAAGACACCTATATCCCCCTAGCTTATCACCTGTTGTTTCCATTTATATAACCTAGTGTGCAGTTATTCCTATAGCTATTAAGCCCTTTCCTTCTATCTTTTATATTTAATGCAGTCTTCTCTCTCCTACGCCTTATGTGTGCTTTAGTAACAGTTTACGCATTTTATTTAGTCTTAATTTATATATTATCTTATATTATAGGGGCCTGCATAATGGCCGTAGCATACCTGTACTGCGTATATGGATTGGGTGTGTCCCTATTATATACAGCGATAACATCATTCCAGGTATAGTCTATGGTTATAGAGCCTTGTGTTGTATATAAGGCCATTTATAATTATTCCTTTTTAGATAAGGAGTTTTTGCATTCCTAGTGTATATACGCTAACAATAAGGAAGCTATGCATTTATCTATTATCTCCCTAGCGAGTCTCTGGCGCCCTTTATGTCCTCTTATTATTCTTATTATATACTTGGTTTGTATTTTTCTGTTAAAGCCATTAGATCTGGGTAATTACGAGTCCTAGTATAAGGCGTTCCGTTTGTTTTACTATCTCCTGTATAGTTACTATATTATCCGCTTGGCGTCCCCTTTCTACCCTAAGGCTTATGGGAACCAACAGGACTTTAACTGGGTGATCTTTACAAAGCACTTTTATGCCAATACGCTCTCCTAGCCTGTCCCCTACCCTTATGGCCCGTTCCTTTGCCTATTGGTCCTTTAGGGTGACTCTAATATCTCCACTCCTAAGGTGTTAGACTATAATAGTGTTATAGACCTCCTTATAAATCTCTATAAGAAATTCTATTTCTAATTGTCCCTTAAGTTCCTCTGCCTTTTTTATATTTAGTTATATTATAATTATATGCCCGGTTGTTATTTTTAGGGGGGTAGGTTCCCTGTGCTATAAGAGCGCAGCTATGGCGGCCTAGGTGCGGTTCGCCTATAGGAGGTGTTTTTATTTATCTTTAATTTTGTTTAGCTGTTAGAGGATTTAATTAAGGGTTTACTAAAGGGGCACCTAAGGTTCGCTAGACTGGAGCCATTCTGCTAGCTATATTAGTTTGTAATAGCTAACAGATGCTCCCCCATAGTTCCGGATACTAGACGCGTCCAATAGGCTTTGTATTTTGTTAGATGCCTTCTTAATTGGGGTATTTCCGCTTTCTAGTGTGGTATTCGCCCGTCCTTGTTGTTGTTATAGGGGGCCATTGTTGGGTATGGGTCTGGCGGTCACGCGCGACTGCGTACCACCGTCGTTCCACCTGTGCCTCCCCTGTGATGCCAGTACTATTTATACTAAAGAAGAATAGAAAACTTAGGCTATGTATTAATTATAGATAGTTAAATAGTATTATATAGAAGGATAGGTATTCTTTATCCTTAATTAGCGAAATCTAGGATAGAATTGGTAATGCGTAAACCTTTATAAAGATAGATCTAAGATAGGCGTACTATTAGATTAGGATTAAGGAAGGCAATAAATAAAAGGCGGCCTTTAGGTTAAAGGAAGGACTATATAAACCGTTAGTTATATAGTTTAGACTTATAAATGCACCGGCAATATTTTAGAAGTGAATTAATAGGATATTAAAAGAATACCTTAACGAACTTATTATAGCATGCCTTAACGATATTATTATCTACTTAATAAGTAAGGAAGAATACGGAGAATATATTAAATGGATCTTAAAGAGACTATAAAAAGAAAAGATACTAGTAGTAATTAAAAAATGCGAGTTCTTTATAAAGAAGACCAATTTTATTAGATTTATTATTAAATTAGGTAAGATCTGTATAGATCTAAAAAAAAGTTAAAGCTATAATAAGTTAGTAAGAACTAGAAAACGTTATATAGTTAAAATTATTTTTAGGGTTTTATAACTACTATAAAAGGTTTATTATATAGTAGTTAAAGAATATAGAACTATTTATAAAACTTATAAAAAAGGAGAAACTGTAGATATGGAGCAGTAAATAAAAGAAGCTGTTTAAGGAACTTAAAAAACCATTTACCTAGGATCCAATCCTTAAGATCTACTAACTAAGGTTAGAGACAGTTATAGAAATAAACGTATTAGACTTTGTACTAGAAGCATATTTACTATAAAAGCACTAGGACGCGTAGCACCTAGTAGCATACTATAATTAGAAGATAACACTACCGGAACTAAATTATAATATCTATAATAAAGAATTGTTAGGTATAGTTATAGCACTTAAGGAGTAGAGAGTATTATTATAATATATAAAGAAACTATTTATAGTTAAAATGGATTATAAGAACCTAATAGGGTTCCCAATATTAAAAGAACTTAATTAAAAATAGGTTAGATAGGTGGAAATGCTTATAGAATATTATTTTAAAAATTTGTATACTAAAGGTACTAAAAATGCAAGAGTAGACGCGCTTAGTAGAAAGGCTAAACTATAGAATAACAAAAAACTATTAGGAGTAACATTACGTAAAGACGAGAATAGATTAATTAGATATAATTATCTAAAGGTTATAGCAACTAAAGAGGAAAAGATCTATAAAGTATTAGAGAGTAATTAGTTATAAAAGATCTAAAAGGTATAGAGCAAGAATGTAGACTTAGAGCAGTACAAGTACTAAAAGGCTATATATATATATACCAAAAGCAATTATAAAAAAGTTTATAAGAGAATTCTGTAAGGGGATAATCTAAGGACATAATAGAGCTATGGGTTTAGTATTAAGACTTTAAAAAGAGTATATTATTTAAGGAACCTAGAGACTAGTAAGATAAGTCACTAAGAAGTGTTTAGATTACTAAAAAAAATAAACTAATAAGGTATAAGCTGTATAGAGGGCTATAACCTGTTAAAGTACTAGAGAAACTATAGGAGGTTATATTATAGGACTTTATTATAAAGTTACTAAAGTCTAAAGACCCTATTACCGGATAGAATTATAATGTAATCCTTATGATAATAGATAAGTTAACTAAGTAGGGCTACTTTATAGTATATATGGAAAAAATCTTAGCAGAGGACGTGGCTAAAGTCTATATTAAAAAAGTGTTTATAAGATATAGAGCACTAATAAAAACCGTATTAGATAGAGATTTAAGACTTATAGTAGTATTTTAGGAGATACTTTTAGCAAAATAAGGGGTTTACGCAGTAACTTTAATAGTATATTTCCTATAAATAGATAGTTAAATAGAGAGACTAAACTAAAGGTTAGAATAGTATCTAAGGTATTATATTAATTATACACAAAACAACTACGTATTGTTATTACTAGTTATATAGTTTATATATAATATAATGCCATAGAAAGGAACAGGCATATTACTATTTAAGGCGAACTATAAATATAAGCTAAGAACATCGCTGTTGCTATATTAAGTAAAGAAAATAAATAGCATAGCTAAGTAAAGAATGGAGAACTTAATAATCCTTTATATATACCTTAAAGAAATAGCTAAACTAGTATAAAAAGAGTAAAAAGGTACTATAACGCTAAGAGATCTACGGGACTAGATTTCAAGGAGGGGGATAAAGTATGGCTACTATATAAAAGTCTTAAGAGTTAACGACTAAGTAAAAAGTTAGATTATATTAGACTAGGACCATTTGCAATTAAAGTAAAAATCTTAGAAGTTATATATAAGTTAGACTTACTAGAAAAGGTAAAGATCTACCCTATATAGCATATAGAAATATTAAACCGCCAGTTTATAAGGCAAATACGTATAAAGGCTAAGAAGAAGATAAATGGGAGATTTTAAAGATTATTAGTTATAAAAATATTAATAATAAAATATAGTATAAGGTTAAGTAAATAGGCTATAATAAGACTACTTAGGAGCTACTATATAACCTAAAAAACGCTACAAGAAAGGTGTAGAAGTATTAAAAGAAATTAGGTTAGGTAGCGTTAATAAAAAATAATTACTAAAAAACGAGTATCTAAGAGGAACTTAAAAGAAGTAACTACTACGTTACTTAGAGTTGTTTCTATATTTATTAAATAAGAATTCTTTTTTTTATCTTCTTTTATTTTATAAAGACCCTATTTAGTAAGATAAAATTCCTTTAAGCGAACCTTTTTATAAACCTTTTTAAAACGGACTAACTGAGTAAAGGCGTTTATTTAATTCTTTAGGGCTTTATATTTATAAATAAAGGCAGTAAAATAAATAGAGGCAGCTTCTAGTTCTACTATATAAGCATAGCATAGTTCTTTAAGGGCAGCTAATAGCTTACTATTAAGCTTTTTAGTAGCGGATTAAATCTAAGACCCATAATAAATTAAATAAGACACTAGACGCCTATAGAAAGTAATAAGACGCGTATATTTAGCATTAAAGACAGATCTAACATTATAAGATAACTATATATTTAATTTCGTATACTTAATATAAAAGGAAGGTTGGTGACTAGATGGAGCCGCAATTATAACGCATACTAATTTCTTCTCCGTATAACAAAAATAGAAAGGTATAATTTTACCTAGTAAAAGAATTATTAAAATTATGTACGCATAATAATTAGATATAGAGGATTTAATAGGAGGTACTAGGAATAATAAAGGTTACTAAGTTAAAGATAGGAATGCTATACTACTAGTAGATAACTTAGAGATATAAAATATCTTTAAGGACGAAAATAAAGAGGAGGGGAATGTTACGGACAGCTTAAGTATAATATTACGACTACTTAGAGAGGAGTTGGCGGAAGCTAGTTAGTTAATACAGGTACGGTCTAGGATAGATCTGGTGGAACTATATAACAAGGAATAGTAGCCAAGGTCACGTGATGTAATTTATATAATCTGTGTAATCTATATAATCTATAACGGAGTAGATAGAGCACATATACCTTATAGAGCGAAGGGATTTCTTAGGCGTATGGTTATATATTTAAAGGACTACAGTCCCTACCCAGATAGTTCTCTCTTTATAGTAAATCTTAGAATATAATTAGAGTTAATCTGTTAGGTAACCACTCTACTAGTTATTATTACGTTGTTAACCTATTTATATCTATATACCCAGCCTAATAACAGGACCTACCGTAGTTCTTGCTATAAGGTTCTATTATACATTTACTACTAAGGTTACGGTATTAAATAAAGTCGAATAATATGCTACCCAAAGTACCAGTTATAACACTATTAACGGCAGCTACTACCTCAGGCGGAGATACTAGTATAGCAGATATGGATTCTTAGTTAATTACGCAAGGTTAGTTACAGGAAATAGTTAATCACTTACAAGACAATAATAGGATACTTAAAGAACGCATTAATAGAATTAGAGCAGTAAAGGTTAAGTTACCTTTAATTAAACAATTCTTAGGAGAGAAGTTAAAGCTTAAGGGGTTCCTTACGTAGATATATTTTAAGATTATACAGGAAGGAGCGAAGTTGGTAATATCGTTAGACTAAGTGGCATATATAGGGTTATTCCTAATAGGACGAGTACTTAAGTAGTTTAAACCTTATCTTACCGAAATATAGGTAAATAGTATAATAACCACTAACCAAGATGTACAGTATATATTTGCCAGTTAGAACGGGTTTATAGAACGGTTAACGCAGATATTTGGAAACCTGGAGGCAATAACTACAGTAGAACAAAAGCTTTAGAACCTAGCATAATAAACCTTAGCAATAGAGTATACAACATAGTTTTAGACGCTAGCTATATAGGTTAAGTGGAACAACAAGGCGCTTATAGCATAGTATAAATAGGGACTTAAGGCTAAAGTCTAGGACGTAATTATCCTAATAGAAGATGCGGAAAGTCTATAAGACTTAATAGATTAGTTAATAAAGATTAATAATAGGATCTATTAAAGGGAACAAGCTAAGAAAGGGCAAAATAGAGTTACATAGTTATATAAGGCGCAGAGCACGTATTAGCAAACATAGAGCTAAAAACTATAAAATGGCGCAGAGCTAATAGACCTAAGCGGTACTAAAGAATCTAAGAGATGGATAAAGAAACTATAGAAACCTAAAGGTTAAGGATTAAGAGGGCTTAAAGGAACTAGAGAGTTAGACAAAGAATAAGATTAACTCTACGAGCTAGATTAAGATATTAGAGTAATATGCGGATAAAGATTAGTAACAATAATAATGGAGTTAGAGTATTTATTAATTAATAGCGACGAGGAAAAAAATAAGGCTAACTGGGAGTACTTATACCTTGGTAACGCAACAAAAGTAAAGACTAAAACCACTATAGAACGCGGATTAGTAACGGGTATTATGACACCATTAGATATAATATCTATTGCTTTATAAGATAGAAGGAGTAATATCTAGAGATGATTAAGTAAGTAAACGACTACTAGTGCTAGCTTACCACTTGTAAAAGGCAAAAGGCCATAGGTCTAAGATTCTTAAAAAGAGATAAGAAAAGCTCTAGACTTATAGGACGCGATAAGGACAGCTTAAGAGCCTACAACGGATGAAAAGCGATGGGAAAGAGCAGCAACTTAGTTTAAGAACTATAAGTTTGGGGAACAAATAAGAACGTTATTAGGAAGCTAAGATTTTAAGAAACGAATAAGGACTATAGCAGTTTTAGGTGAATATAGTGTTTAGCCTAAAGATTAAAAAGTTAATACTAAGATTAGGAAGTAAGACGACTTTAAGGATCTAGCTGCAAGACGTAGAAAATAGAAAACTATAGATGAGTTTAGACAAAGAATTATTATATAGCAAGAGCAAAAGCTAGACAAGAGGTTAGCTATACTAGGTTATATAAGGAATAGAGTACCTATATAAAGAATTACTAATAGGCCTAGTGTAGGGACGCCTAGAGTAAAGTGGTTAGATAAACTAGAATAAGAAGAAAATCTAAACATTCTAGTTAGGTTTAAAGAAAGACACACTAAAGGATGTCACGACGTAGTAATAATAAGGTACTTTCTTATAGACAGACTATATACACTAAACTAGTTGTATGGAAAGTGGTATAAGTAATAACACAACGACGAATAGGAAGACTTTTATATATAGCTAGACAAAAAAGTTGTTTAAGACTAACCTATTACGAAAAAACGTATAATTTATATTAAAGGAGTATTAATTATAACGTTAAGGAACCTAGAAGAGGGATCTAGGGACTGGAGAAGTAAATAATAAATTTTAGTACCCGCAGCAGAGATACTAGTGGTTAGGTTAACTAGGTATAGGTTTAAACTTAAGGATAAAAATAAGCTAAGAGTTAACCTAAGTCACCTAACGTATTATACACTATCGTAGATAGCTTATATGGATAATGTGTATAACATACACTAGGCACTAAAAGATAAGAACCGAAAGTACCTAGTAAGGATATATTGGGCACCAGAGGAAAAGTGGTTTAGGGATACTAAGTATATATATAGATGGCACCTAGTAGAAGTATAGAGTTAAGGGGACCTAATACTTTAACCTAGAAGATTCCTTATAGAAGAATGCCTAAACGGATAACAGTGGTGGGACTGCCTAGAGAATACTTGTTTATGGCATGTAGAGGAAAAGAAATAAACTAAGTATTAGCTAAAAGTGGACCAAGTATAAACAGGATCTAGCAGCCAATAGTTAGGAAAAGGGGAGGCCTATAGGACCAGAGGGAACTAGTATTAGAGCCTTAGACTCTTAAAGGAATTTAAGGATAATACCTAAATTTACGTATCTAGAGGCAAGATTAGTAGTTTAAAGCGTTAATAGATAGTGGAGCAATAAGGAACTATATATCACTAGTAGCAGTAGAAAGGATAGGGTTACTGCATAGATAAAAAAAACACCCGTATCCACTTATAACGATTTTAGGAGATTAGATAGCCTATAGAGGAGGCACCATTAATCTTAAAATAGGACCTATTTAGTTAACTATTAAAGAGAGACCAGTTAGAATGTCTTTTAATATCTTACTATTAGGAAAAGACGAGGCGATACTAGGAATGCCTTAGTTACAGGAATATAATCTAAAGATTGATTGGTCAGGTTAATATTAAAGATACTTAACAACGCAAGATGCAATAGCAAACCAAGTTAGTATAATACTAAGTTGGAGCGACGTATAAAGAGACTAAGTGAGGCTTAAGTTATGTACTAAAGAGATACCATAAGTATGGTAAAAAGTTATGGTTATTAGAAAGTGAAAAGCTGTTAGAATATATAGCATGGGACCACAAGATAGAGTTAGAAGAGGGAACTAGTCTAAAGTTCTTTTTAATCTATAAGCTTACTAAAGTAGAGTTAGTGGCGCTTAAGGAGTTTATCTAGGAGAACTTATAAAAGGGATATATTAGACTATTATAGTCGTTAGTAGGATATCTAGTACTATTTATCCCAAAGAAAAACAGAAAACTTGGGATGTGTATAGACTATAGATAGTTAAACAGTATTACTAGAAAGGATAGGTATTCTTTACCCCTAATTAGCGAAATCTAAGATAGGATAAGTAACGCGAAGATCTTTACAAAGATAGATCTAAGGTAGGCGTACTATTAGATTAGGATTAAGGAAGGCGATGAATAGAAGGCAGCCTTTAGGTCAAAGGAAGGACTATATAAGCTATTAGTTATATAGTTTGGGCTTATAAACGCACTAGCAACGTTCTAGAAGCAAATTAATAGTGTATTAGGAGAACACCTTAATGAGTTTATTATGGTATACCTTAACGATATTATTATCTACTTAGAGAGTAAGAGAGAATATAGAGAACACGTTAAATGGGTCTTAGAGAGACTATAAGAAGAACAGATGCTAGTAGTAATTAAGAAATGCGAGTTCTTTATAAGGAAGACTAATTTTATAGAATTTATTATTAAACTAGGAAGAATTAGCATAGACCTAAAGAAAGTTAAAGCTATAGTAAGTTGGCAAGAACTAGAAAATATTACGCAGTTAAGGTTGTTTCTAGGGTTTTGCAACTACTATAGGAGGTTTATAGCACAATGGTTAAAGAGTATTAAGCTATTTATAAGGTTAACAAAAAAGAAGAAACTGTAGGTTTAGGGTAGTAAGCAAAAGAAGCTATTCTAAGAACTTAAAGAGTTGTTTACCTAGGAACCAGTCCTTAAGATCTATTAACCAAAGTTAGAAACAGTTGTTAAGATAGATATATTAGACTTTACACTAGGAGTATGTTTGCTATAAAAGCATTAGGACGCATGGCATCTAGTAGCGTACTATAGTTAAAAGATAACACTACTAAAACTAAACTATGACATCTATAACAAGGAGTTGTTAGGTATAGTTATAGCGTTAAAGGAATAGAGAGCATTCTTATAAGGCATAGAGAAACTATTTATAGTTAAAACGGACTATAAGAACCTTATAGGATTCCTAATAACAAAGAAACTCAACTAAAGACAGGTTAGATGGGCGGAAATGCTTGCAGAATACTATTTTAAAATTTAGCATACTAAGGGTACAGACAATGCACGAGTAGATGCTCTAAGTAGGAAAGCTAAACTACAAAATAACAAAAAGCCGTTAGGGGCTTTGTTATGAAAGGATTAAGATAGGTTAATTAGGTATAACTATCCTAAGATAGCAGTAATAAGAGAAAGCTAGATTTATGAGTTACTAGAGAGTGATTGGATATAGAAGATCTAAGAAGCATAGGCAGAGGATCTAGATATGGAATAGTATAAGAATAGAGAAGCAACCTATATTCCAAGGTTTATTGCAAAAGAGTTTATTAAGTTATTCTATAAGGGACTAACTTAAGGACACAACGGAGCTATAGGCTTAGTGTTAAGACTTTAAAAAGAGTATATTATTTAAGGAATCTGGGGACTAGCGAGATAAGTTATAAGAGAATATCTAAATTGCTAAAGAAATAAACTAATAAGGCATAAGCTATACAGAGGGCTATAACCTATTAAAACACTAGAAAGACTATAGGAAGTTATATAATAGGACTTTATTATTAAATTACTAAAGTTAAAAGATCCTATTATAGGATAAGATTATAATGCGATCTTAGTAATAGTGGATAAGCTTATAAAGTAGGGATACTTTATAGCGTGTACAGAAGAAATGTTAGTAGAAGATATTGCTAGAATCTATATTAAGGAAGTGTTTGTAAGATATAGAGTACTAAGTAAGATTATATTAGATAGAGATCTGAGATTTATAGCAGCATTCTAGGAGGTATTCTTAGCGGAATAGGGAGTTCGCGCAGTAACCTTAATAGTATATTATCCGTAGACGGATGGATAAACAGAAAGATTAAACTAGATACTAGAACAGTATCTAAGGCACTATATTAATTATGCATAAAACAATTGGGTATTATTATTACCAGTTACACAGTTTATATATAATGCAACACTATAAGAAGGAATAGGAACGTTACTATTTAAGGCGAATTATGGATACGAGCTAAGATTATTATTATTGCTACGTTAAGCAAAGAAGACGAGTAGTATAGCTAAAGAAAGAATAGAGACTTTAATAAATCTTTATGCAGACCTTAAAGAAACAGCTAAACTAGTATAAGAGCGAATAAAAAGGTACTATAATGCTAAGAGATCTAAGGGACCAGATCTTAAGGAGGGAGATAAAGTATAGCTACTATATAAAAATTTTAAGAGTTAACAACCAAGTAAAAAATTGGACTACGTTAGACTAGGACCTTTTGAAATCACGTAAAGGATTTTATTGGTTATGTTTAAGTTAAACCTATTAGCTAAAATAAAAATTTACCCTATATAGTATATCGCAATGCTAGAGCCAGTATATAGGAATATTAAGCTACTAGTCTACGAGGCAGACATGTATAGAGGGCAAGAAGAAGATAAATAGCAAGTTTTGAAGATTATTAGTTATAAGGACGTAGATAACAAAATATGGTATAAAGTAAAGTGGATAGGCTATAGTAAGACTACCTAGGAACTACTAAGCAATCTAGAGAACGCTATAGGAAAGGTATAGGAGTATTAAAAGAAAGCAGGTTAGGTAGTATTAATAAAGAAGGATTGCTAAAGAATAAGCTACCTAAGGGGGACCTAAGAGGAGCAATTGCCGAGCTACTTAGAGTTGTTTCCCTTGTAGGAGAAAAGTCCGTTCTTTTGTTACCTAGCTTAGACAGACCCTATTAAATAAGTTTCTACTTTTTAGAACGAACCTTCTCGCGAACACATTTAAGGCGTTAAAGACGAGCGTAAGCTAGACGCTAAGCTTTAAGGATATATGCGGACTCTTTTAAGACACGTTAAACCTTAAGCAGCGCGGAGGCTAGCTTACCGTTAAGCTTCTTAGCGGTAGATTAAATATAAGACCCTATAATAAGTTACTTAGGGAACTTAAAGACTATTAAGAGTTATAGAACGCGTACACTTAGCATTAGAGATAGAGTGAATATTATAAGACAATTAAACGTTTGCTTTAGTGCACTCTAAGTAAGAGGAAGGTTGTTAAAATAAAGGACTTGCTAGCACGATATAGACTAACCCCTCTTTCGCATAACGAGAACATGGAGACGGTATTATTTTACCTAGAGATAATATTGTAGCAATAGTGCAAGACTAATAAGCTGTAGAAGAAAAAGAGGATGCTTTAGGTATAATAAGTAAGGATATTAACTAGATTAATTAAACGGACATTATACCTCTAGTAGACAACTTGGAGATATTAGGAATCTTTAAGGATAAAGATAAAGAGGAGGGAGATAGTGTTACGGATAGCTTAAGTATAATATTATAACTACTTAGAGAGGAGTTAGCAGAAGCTAGTTAGTTAATATAGGTATAGTCTAGAATAGATCCGGTAGAACTATATAATAAGAAATAGTAGCTAAGGTCACGTAATATAATCTATATAATCTGTGTAATCTATATAATCTGTAATGGAGTAAATAGAGCATATATACCTTACGGAGCGAAGGGATTTCTTAGGCGTATAGTTGTATATTTAAAGGACCATAGTTCCTACCTAGATAGTTCTCTCTTCGTAGTAAATCTTAGAATATAATTAGAGTTAATCTATTAGGCAACCACTTCACCAGTTATTATTACGTTGTTGACCTGTTTATATCTATATACCTAGCCTAATAATAGGACCTACCGTAGTTCTTGCTACAAGGTTCCGTTACAGGGGATGGTATTATAGACCTTATATTAGTAGTAGTACAACTACTTAAAAAAGACGTAAATAAACTAGTAGTAGTAGCGTAGGAGGTGTTAAAACTAGTTAAACTATAGGGTAAGAGGTAACTAAGTTATATAATAAATTACGTTACTGTTTTGGTATATAAGATCTATAGGATCTATAAGAAACATTATATACTAAATATACTAAATATACCTTACGTACTTAGTATTTCTTAGGCGTAGTTTATATATTTAAAGGACTATAGTCCCTACCTAGATAGTTCTTCTCTTTATAGTAAATCTTAGAATATAAGTAGAGTTAATCTATTAGATAACTACTCTACTAGTTATTATTATATTATTGACTTCTTGTTTACCTATATACCCAGTCTAATAATAAGTTTACCATAGTGTTTCCTATAAGGCTTTATTACAACTACTCTAAAAACTTACTAAAAAAAACCAAAAATCATTCTTTAATATCTTAACAATAGCTTAATAAAAATTATAAAAAATTATAATTGGACTCTTATAATTACATTAAGACCTCTATTAAAGTTTTAAAGTAATTAGTTTAGCTATTATTAAGATTTATTAGGATTTGGCTTTTAATTTAAGCTTAATTATAATATCTTAAAAACTACTTAATGTTACAGCACTGGTGGAAAACGGTGGATTATAGTAGACGTTATGGTAGACGCCAAGTCATGTGAGTCCACGTGACTAGAGGACCGCATAAAACTTTACATAGCGCTGCTATTCTTCTCCCTTCCTTTCTCTAGCTTTGGATCCTTGTTTATAGACTACCAATTATATAGGCTTGCGCGTCCCTTATGCCGTGCTTATGCCTTGATTAACTGAGTCGCTAACATTATCTAAAGCTTAACTACTCTTTCTTCCTAAGAAGGAACTTAAATATATCTATAAAGGACACAGAACAGGACCCTAAGGACATTACTAGAACCATAAGGATAGGACAGACCCCTAAGAACTAAAAAAATATAAACAGAACGCGAAACCTAAGAATAGGACACATATAGACCAGAACCCCTAGAAAATAAACAAACACTGGAAATTACCTAATATCCCTACCACCATGCTAAGAAATACAGCAGCCGGTAAAGCCGCTATAGGACCCGCAAATACCTCTAATAGTAAAACAGTCGCCGTCTTAACCCCCTAGGAAGAGCTTGTAGCAGCTAATGCCGAAATTAAACGGCTTTAAGAGCTGCTTAAAACTAGAAACACCCCTATACCTAGTAAGGAGTTATTAGACACCTAGAGACTTGCTATAGTCCTTAAGACCCTAGCCCAACGTATAGCATTAGCATTGTTGCGGTCTGCGAAGGTTGCGGACCCCCTATTGCTTATAGATGGAACTGACCCTATATTTAACAATTGGAAGCTTTAACTATAAGACAAGCTTAAAGTTAATATGGACTACTTCCCTACTACCTAAGCTAAAATGGCCTACGTCTTCGGCCGTACTGGTGGGGACGCACAGACGTATCTACGTCCGTAATACGCCCAGGACTCGGCAGACCCCTTCCTCTTTAAAGAAGAGATAGTTAACCACCTATCTTCTATTTATAAGGACCCCTTTAAGATATAAAACGCCTACCTTAATTATAAAGCTTTTAATATAAAGACGACGGAGACCTTTTTAGCCTTCTAGACCCGCTTTCTGCACCTAGCCAGCTAAGCCTAAATTCCCCATAAAGACCTAATGCCAGACCTCTTTAACAAGCTTACCCTAGACCTATAGCGCGCTATACTACCAGTTTTTACTACTGTATAGACGCTAAAGGTACTTAAGGACTACTGCCTAGCTATTAACTAAGGCCTTTATTAAATTAAGGCATAATCTAAGCGGTATAAAGCTAGAAACTCTCCAAACTAGACTATAAGCACTTTATAAATAGCCTATAACACCCTAACACGATCTGTAACTCCTATAGCACCAGCCATACAGCCCGCCGTTAATTCAGCAGCTAGCTGTGTAGCTAGTCCTATTGTAGGTCTAGCGTATACTTAGCCCACATACAACAACCCCTATAAATAGGCCCTTAGCAATCAAGGAGCTTGCTTCTTATACAGCCAGAAAGACCACTTTGCAAAGAATTGCCAGACAAAGGCAAAAACGGGCAAGGTTCTGTTAATTTAGGAGGACAGTACAGAGTTAAAAAAAGAGGAACCCTAGAGAAAGACTTCTCTCTAGGGTTAAAAGGGATTAATATATTATATATTAATCTAGGTCGGCTAGTTAGTAAAAGAAGCTACACTATCCCTTATATCTTATTCCGCAATAGATATTAAGTTTTAACCTCTGCTTTAGCTAACTCTAGAGCAAATATTTTTGCCTTAATAGACACCCAGTATGCTATAAAGCTAGCTAACTTTTTAAATGCACCCCTTAAAGAACTACCTAAACCAATTCCTATTCGCGGGTACAACGGACAAATAGGGCCACCTATTATAACTATCTTACGGATTCACCTCCGCATTAACAGACAAAGGTAGTATAATATCCCCTTTCTTATTACAGACCTCAGGAGCTACGATATAATTATAGAGAGAAAATGGCTAGCCTATTTAGGCTTACAGCTTAACGTACGGAATAGACGGCTTATCTAGCCTAAAACCCTACCCCCAACCCCTTCCTTTATAAAAGAAATTAGCATTACAATAGAAAACCTTATACAGCCCCAGATTAATACTATTTACCAGGCCAATGCTATGCGCAGAGACCAGGCCTTTAAGAAGGATATATATCTTAATCCTTAACGGATCCGTATACTACGCCGCCCCCAAACTATATATGTTACGCTATCCACACCAAAGACCTAGAAAGTTAGTAGTAACCTAGCTAAGCCCCCTACGGAGAACCTAGGCCCTACACAGCCCCAAAGGAAAACTAGGGATATCGGACGCCATACTAAGCTAATAAATAGGAAGGATAACTTATAGAAAATGGAACATAAGCTAAGGAAGACTATACACCCTATACCGCAAGATACGGCCCAATAAGCGTCTGTAAAGAAACCTATAGACCTCCCACCAGTCAATATCTGCTGTATTGGCGCTGTAGGATTCTACCAGAACTTAGTTCAGCCTAATACTATTACCTTTATAACTAGCCTATACAAAATTAATTAAATGCTTAAGGAAAAGGAAAGCAAGCTTAGCGGACAGGAAAGCGAGCTTATAGATAAGGAACTAGTAGAACAAAAACTACCTAATCAACACTAGAAATTCAAGGATGTATTCTCTAAGGCAGCGTTAGATATACTTCCGCCTTACTAACCATATAACCACAAGATCGAGATCGATTAAGGCAAGGGAAGCACCCTTAGCTTTAGCCCTCTCTACCCACAGTCTATCGCCAAATTGCAGGCTATAAAGTAGTACCTTATCAACAACCTTAATAAGGGCTTTATTAAGCCTAGCTAAGCCCCTTTTAACTCACCTATTCTCTTTACTAAAAAACCAAATGGAGGACTGCGCTTCTGCATTAACTACTATAAGCTAAATAACATAACCCGCAAGGACCGCTATCTACTACCCTTACTTAATAAGACTCTTGCCTAAATAAGTAGAGCTAGGGTCTTTATAAAGCTTAATATCCGCCAGGCCTTCTACTAAATTAGGATAGACCCTAGGTTTAAGAAGCTTACTACATTTCAAACCCATTACAGAACGTATAAATGCAAGGTACTCCCTTTTAGACTAACCAACAGACCAGCTACGTACCAGCGGTATATAAATAATGTACTCTTTAACTACCTTAACAACTTCTATACAGCCTACCTAGATAATATTATAATTTACTCTAAGAATAAGCTAGAACACAAGAAGCACGTCTATAAAGTCCTATAATAGCTCCGTAAGGCTAGTCTCCAGGCCAATATTAAGAAGTTAGAATTTAGTATTAAGCGTATAAAGTACCTAGGTTTTATTATTAGTATAAACAGAATTAAGGCCGACCTAGAGAAAACAGCCGCAATTAACCAGTGGACACCCCCACGGACTATAAAGGGGGTATAATTATTTTTAGGTTTCTGTAACTTCTACTAACGCTTTATTAAGAACTATAGCAGGATTGCCCAGCCTCTTAACCGCCTTACTAGGAAAGACCAGCCATTCCACTTTAACGCCATATATATGCAGGCCTTTAATAAGCTTAAAAAGCGGCTAGTATTGGCTCCCCTACTTGCCCACTTTAACCTAGAACGGCCCTTAATGCTAGAAACTAATGCCTTAGATAGTATAATAGCCAGTGTTTTTTCCTAGAAGTAACTGGACAGAGAATAGTACCCTATTATATACTATTTAAAGACTATAATAGATGCCAAGCTAAACTACTATATCCATAACAAAGAAATGCTGGCTATTATCTCTAGCTTTTAGCACTGGCGTATACAGCTAGAGGGGACCCCTAAGCCTATTAAGGTAGTTTTGGATTATAAGGCCCTAGAATACTTCATAACAACTAAGGCCCTTACGGCCTACCAGGCACGCTAGGTGGATATCCTATCTTAGTTTAACTTCTTAATTATATATAGACCAGGCGCTATAAACTGTGCGGATGCTCTTATAAGGTATAAACAGGACCTAGGTAACTAGGCAGCTATAAAGATCTTATTATAGACCTAGGCACTACTATAACCAGAGCACCTTAACCCCTAGATATAGGCAGAACTAAATACGGACCCTTTAGACGCTAAGATATACCCCATTAACTCCATGGAACTTAACCTTATTAATAAACTACTGTAGGCAAACTATATAGCCCCTTCTCTACAGGAGTGCTGCGAAAAGGTAAAGGATGCTACTAGCCTATAGTCCCTTAAAAACGGACTACTTAAGCACTAGGAACGGCTGGTAGTAGCAAAGGAACAGAATTTATAGACTTGGCTTATCACTAAAGCATATACTTAGGTCTCTACGGCCCACCCTAAAAAAAATAAGACCCGCAGAATTATTGGCAACCGCTACTACTGGCCCAAAATGGTTACGGATATTAACCGCTATGTATAGAACTGCAACAACTGCCATAGGTCTATAATTCCACGAGATAAGACCCTAGGGCTATTAAAGCCACTCCCAATACCAGAACGCCCCTGGTAGCATATCTCTATAGACTTCCATAAGTTACCTACAGACCGCGACAGATATAATATAGTTATAATCCTAGTTAACCGCTTTAGCAAGCGCCTATTCTTAATCCCCTATTATAAGAATATTAATGCTAAAGAGGCGGCCTAACTATATATCTACTATGTCTACCGAATTTACGGACTACTAGATACTATCATATCCAACTATAGGCCGTAGTTTATATCGGCCTTCTAAAACGAGTTCACCTAGATCCTAGGTATTAGGCTAAAGCTCTCTATAGTATACCATCCCTAGACAGACGGTTAAACGGAGATTATAAATTAGTACTTAGACTAGAGACTCTGGCCCTTTATTAACTACTTTTAGGATAACTAGAGTGGACTACTACCTATAATAGACTACGCCTAGGCAACCCTACCCTATAACTCTACAGGGTTTGCACCTATTTAGCTAGAAATAGGATACTTACCCTATATAAGCTTTAACTGGAAGAGACCAGAAGGACCACAGACTATACGCAAAAAACTATCTTATAAGGAAGCACAGCAGTATGCTAGACACTTAGAAGAAGTATAGATAGTAGCCTATAAGAACCTAGAGAAGGCCCAGAAATCAATAGAACAGTAGGTAAATAAGCACAGGCGCGAGCCCAAATTTACTATAGGTGATAAGGTCTAGGTTACAACAAAGAACTAAAAAATAGAACGGCCTAGCCATAAGCTAGACTATAAAATAGTAGGACCGTATAAGATCCTTAATAAAGAAGGCAACTTATATAAGGTTAAACTCCTAGACTTAATTAAAGTCCACCCTGTTTTCTTACCAGATAAGTTACAGAAAGCTACAAATAACCCACTACCTAGATAAAAGAATAAGCCTCCACTACCAATTTAAGTTAATAGCGACGATGAATGGGAAGTTAATAAAATACTAGCCTATAAACTAGTACAAGGAACGCTAAAATACCGTATCTAATAGAAAGGTTATAATCTAGACCCAACCTAGTACCCTACCTGGAACTTTATAGGTTACCCCCAGAAGCTTAAAGAATTCCATAACTAATACCCTAACAAGCCAGGACTCCCAAAGTATCTAAACAAGTGGATAGAGTGCTAGTATAGCGAAGATAATAAGCTACCTGTTAAGCATACAGATAAGAACACCCCATGGACATAATACGGACATATAAAGCCTGAGGGCAGGCTTTTTTGGAGGGGGGGGTAATGTTACGGCGCTAATAGAAAATGGTGGATTATAGTAGACGTTATAGTAGACGCCGAGTCACGTAAGTCCACGTAACTAGAGGACCGCATAAAACTTCACACGGCGCTGCTATTCTTCTCCCTTCCTTTCTCTAGCTTTGGATCCTTGTTTATAGACTACCAATTGTATAGGCTTGCGCGTCCCTTATACCATGCTCGTGCCTTGATTGACTAAGTCGCTAACACTTAACGTGATCTACAAGCTAGTGGCCTATATTGTGGTTTGCAAAAGTATTGCGAAAATCAAATTAAGCGAGCCACGCACACACAACATCGACTTTTGGTGAGTTTACTATACAAATCATATACCTACCACGCCTGCACGTATTAGTTTTACTTCCAAAATAGTAAGGTTTTATATTTATATTATATTATCTATCTAGGTTAATTTTTAAGTGTTATAGGCGCTATAGTAGCCTATAAGAGCCTCTGGAAACAAGCCGCTAGTTAATCTATATAAGGTTCTTAACCAATTAAGCGGAATATTATTACTTAACCTATTTATATGGGCCTACGTACAGTTCTAGCGCGCTACCCGCCTCCGCAGCCTAAGGACGTTGAGGAAGAAGAAGAGGAGGAGGAGGAGGAAGAGGTAGTAGAGGAAGAGGTAGTAGAGGAAGAGGTAGAGTTAAAGTCACAGGAGTTAAATAAGGACTTAGATAAGGAAAATAATAAGGATAAGAATATAGAGCTAGTTAATCCAACTATTAAGCAAAAGCCTTATAAGCCTCTAAAGGAAGAGAAAGGCTTTTAAACAGCTAGTAGGCATATAGTTCGTCTAACTAGAGAAGCTATAGAAGCTCTTATAGCTACTAGAGTTACCTAATCTACTAAGGCTACTAAAGTCTCTAAGTTAAATTAACGTACTTAGAAGCCTGCTAGGCGTTTAAGCCAGAATAGTTTAAATCTAAAGTTAACATCTAGAAAGAAGTCTAAAGCTGTTAAGCCCTTAAGGCCTCCGCTAAGACGTAAAAATACACCCAATTAAGTTATTAGCGTAGATTTAAGCTTACCAACTCCCTTAGAGCCCGATATAGTATAGATATACTATATAGTAATTTAGAAAGCTTATATAGCAGAGGTAGATCTTGCTTTAACTTCTACGCAGTATATTATAGGTAGAGAGCTTTTTACTAAAATTAACTATTAGGTTAATAAAGTTAAAGCTAATTATCCAAGCAGATCCTTTAAGGATAAATACTTTATTAGGGCGGCTGCTTCCTATAATCATATAATAGCTTATGATATTGTCCCACAAGATATCTATACTAAAGTACATGTTTATAAGCTTAATAATATTATAAGGACCTAGCATATAAATAAGAAGAAAGGACTACGTATAGAAGTAGTAGTTATATTAACTAAAACGCCTCCACCTGCTCTAAAATATACCTCTCTTTATACTTCTAGTATTACCTTACTAGCCAGTACACAGATAAGCGCGTATCTATTAAATATTCTTAACCTAGGTGCATCTAATACACCTAAGAAGAAGAAGGGTAATATAAGTATAACTATTACCCAACGTCTTGCCTTACCTAAAAGCATTTTAGTAGAGGTCCTTTTAGGTAATCTAGCTCCTTTAGTAGCCTTCCAGTAGTTTTGTACTA
>Ga0307507_10004757_pt1 | contig 23445 bp, 13 predicted proteins | sample 7_EM_MG_FD_207223 | JGI IMG/M metagenome (GOLD analysis project Ga0307507, IMG submission 207223) | Populus trichocarpa ectomycorrhiza microbial communities from riparian zone in the Pacific Northwest, United States - 7_EM | ecosystem: Host-associated > Plants > Roots > Unclassified | place...
CGTAAGGAGGTGATATACCTACGCGTAGCTGACGTAAGCTGTACGCGAGGTGTACGCGAGAGCACGGGGCTCTCCTATGGAGGCCCCTGCGGTGTGGTTCCGTGACACTTTTACTAATGGTTTATTAATAACTTCTCCGCCCTGGTTTTACCCCTTATAGCTCTAATCTAAAAAGATAAAGCCTTTATCTTTAATAAGGAATATAAGAAAGATTTTACTTATCTAAAAGTTATATTTACTACTGTACCTATACTCTAACACATTAACCTAAACTAAATAAGTATTATAGAAGTTAACTTATCTAACTACGTTACTAAAGGTATTCTGTTTTAATATAATAAGAAAGGAGTATTGCACCCTATAGTATACTTTTTAAAATGACTAAGTTTAGCTGAATGTAATTATAAGATCTATAATAAAGAACTATTAGCTATTATTAAATGTTTTAAATAATGGCGTTCTAAACTAGAAGGCTCTGGATTTCTAATTAAGGTTCTTAGTAATTATAAGAACCTATAATACTTTATAACTATAAAATAGCTAAGCCACTATTAGGCCTATTGGTTAAAATATCTGTTCTATTTCCAATTTTTAATTATATACCACTTAGGCATTTAAGGCTAGAAGCCTAATACCCTAACCTAATATTTATAAGACGTACTAGCTTAAAAAGAAGCACACTTCTACTGTAATTAGACCCTGCTCCGCCTTAAGCTATTTAAACCCCCTACTAAGGACCTTATAGTATACGTTCTTAAAATAACCAATTAAACTATTAAATAGATTGTAACTAATAAATACCTAAACAATGAGTTTATCTAAGAGACGCTTAAGCTAATTTAAGATGGCGCTAGATGCTCTAAAAGGATTTTTCTAAGTAAATATAAAGCCTATAGAAACTACCTATACTGTAGGAACCGCCTAGTTATACCTAACCACGACAAACTTAAGCTTAAGCTCCTTAAATATATATATAACCTACTAGTAGCTAGCTACCCAGGCTAAGGAAAAATCCTAGAACTGCTCTAATAAGAATACTACTAGCTAAATATATATAATATAATATAAAGGTATGTCTCTAGCTACTATACCTACTAATAAGCTAAAGCTTTATATAAGATGTATAATAGCTTTCTAAAACCCCTGCCCATTCTAAACCGAAGATAGAAGGATATTTTAATTAACTTTGTTGTTAATCTTCCTAAAAGTAAAAGCTATATAAATATTATAGTAGTTATAGACTAACTATCTAAGATGAAATACCTAATTGCCTACCCTAATATATTAGCGCCTACTATTGCCTAACTGTTCCTAGATTATGTATAGAAACTCCATAGACTTCCTAAAACAATTATCTCTAATAGAGGCAGATAGTGTGTCTCTATATTTTAGAAAGAACTAACTACCTAACTCTATATTAAAGCACTATTGTTTATGGTATACTACCTAGAAACAGATAGTTAAATGAAATATATAAATGCTATAATAGAACAATATATTTGGATATACACGTCATATTTATAGGACAACTGGATGGACTGGCTTATATTTACTAAGTTTACCGTAAATAACTCTATCTTAGAAACTATAAAGGTCTCCCTATTTCTAGCTAACTACGGCTAGTATGTTACGGACAGCTTAAGTACGATGTTACGACTACTTGGAGAAGAGTTAGCGGAAGCTAGTTGGTTAATATAGGCACGGTCCAGGATGGATCCGGTGGAACCATGTAATAAGGAATGGTAGCCGAGGTCACATAATATAATCTATATAATCTGTGTAATCTATATAATCTATAATAGAGCAGATAGAGCACACATACCTCACAGAGCGAAGGGATTTCTTAGGCGTATAGTTATGTATTTAAAGGACCACAGTCCCTACCCAGATAGTTCTCTCTTTGTAGTAAATCTCAGAATACAATTAGAGCTAATCTATTAGGCAACCACTCCACTAGTTATTATTACATTGTTGACCTATTCATATCTATATACCTAGCCTAATAATAGGACCTATCATAGTTCTTACTACAAGGTTCCGTTACACATTCACTACTAAGGTTATAGTATTAAATAAAGTTGAATAACATGCCACCTAAAGCACCAGTTATAACACTATTGACGGCAGCTACTACCTTAGGCAGAGATACCAGCATAGCAGACACGGATTCTTAGATAGTTACGTAAGGTCAGTTACAGGAAATAGTTAATTACTTATAGGACAATAATAGGATACTTAAAGAACGCATTAATAGAATCAGAGCAGTAAAGGTTAAGTTACTATTAATTAAACAATTCTTAGGAGAGAAGTTAAAGCTTAAGGGATTTCTTATGCAAATGTATTTTAAGGTTATGCAGGAGGGAGTAAAGTTAGCAACATTATTAAACCAAGTGATGTACGTAGGATTATTTCTAATAGGATAAGTACTTAAGTGGTTTAAACCTTATCTTATCAAAATATAGGCTAATGGCATAACAACTACTAACCAAGATGTACAGTATATATTTACCAGTTAGAACGGGTTCGCGGAATAGTTAACGCAAATATTTGGAGACCTAAAGGCTATAACTATAGCAAAACAAAAGCTTTAGAACCTAGTACAACAAACCTCAGCAATAGAGTATATAATATAGTTTCAAACGCTGTCCACATAGGTTAAATGGAACGACAAGGCGCTTATAGCACAGTACAAATAAGGACTTAAGGCTAAAGTCTAGGACGCAATTATCCTAATAGAAGATGCGGATACTCTAAGAAAGTTAATAGATTAAGTGATAAAGATTAATAATAGGATCTATTAAAGGGAACAAGCTAAGAAAGGGCAAGATAGAGTTCTATAGTTATATAAGGCGCAGAGCACGTATTAGCAAACACAGAGCTAAAAACTATAAAATAGCGCAGAGCTAATAAACCTAAGCAGTACTAAAGAGTCTAAGAGATAGATAAAGAAACTATAGAAACCCAAAGGTTAAGGATTAAGTAATTATAGAACCAGAAAGCAGAGGCCAAACTAGAGATCTTAGCAGCAGAAGACGTTTAGGCGGACTCTATAACAAGAAAAATAGTTTAAAGATAGAGCTTATATAAATTGCGGAAAACAAGGTCATTTCGCTAAAGACTATAAAGGTAGTTAGAGTAACTACGCAGTAAAAGGCACTAGGTCGTTAGAGTACAATAATATAGATATAAAGATATTACGCGGGACCAAGGAGTGTTTAATTAAACACTTCGCGTTTTATTACAACAACACGTGCCAAATTTATAAAAACGCTAAGTATGGCGCAAGCTATTAGCCGTAAGAGCTAGAGTTAAGAGGGCTTAAAGAAACCACAGAGTTAGACAAAGAACAAGATCGACTCTATAAGCTAGATTAAGATATTAAAGCAATATACGGACAAAGATCAGCAATAATAACAATAAAGTTAGAGTACTTATTAATTAACAGCAATAAGGAAAAAGGGGAGGCTAACTAGGAGTACTTATACCTTAATAACGCAATAGAAGTAGAAACTAAAACCACTATAAAATACGGATTAGTAACGGGTATTATAACACCATTAGATACAATTTCTATCGCTTTATAAGATAGAAGGAGCAATATCTAGAGATGGTTAAGTAAGCAGACAACTGCTAGTGCTAGCTTACCACTTATAAAAGGCAAAAGGCCATAGGTCCAAGATTCTTAAAAAGAGATAAGAAAGGCTCTAGACTTACAAGATATAACAAAGACAGCTTAGAAACCCATAACGGACAATAACTAATAGGAAAAAGCAGCGACTTAGTTTAGTAATAAATAAATAAGTATAGAACGCAAGTTTAAGAACTATAAGTTTAGGGAATAAATAAGAACATTAATAGGGAGCCAAGATTTCGAAGAACAAATAAAGTCTATAGCAGTTCTAGGTAAACGTAGTATTTAGCCTAAAGATTAAAAAGTTAATATAGAGATTAAGAAGTAAAACGACTTTAAGAATCCAGCTGCAAGACGCAGAAAATAAGAAACTATAGATAAGTTTAGACAAAGAATTATCATATAGTAAGAGCAAAAGCTAGACAAGAGGTTAGCTATACTAGGTTATATAAGGGACAGAGCACCCATATAAAGAGTTACTAATAGGCCTAGTGCAGGGATACCTAGAGCAAAGTGGTTGGACAAACTAGAACAAGAAGAGGATCTAAATATTCCAGTTAGGTTTAAAGAAAGACACACCAAAGGATATTATAATACAGCAATAACAAGGTACTTTCTTATAGATAGACTATACACACTAAACCAGTTATACGGAAAGTAGTATAGGCAACAACACAATAATAAATAGGAAGACTTTTATATATGGCTTGTCACGGGACGGGGGCAATGGCTATAGAGCGTATGTATTCGAGGAGTCTACAAGACGTTACGCGATCGATCGTAAGGATTGAGGGCGTAGGAAGGTGATATACTACGCGTGGCTGACGTAAGCTGTACGCGAAGCGTACGCGAGGGCATGGGGTTCCGCTAGGGAGTCTCCCATAGAGGCTCCTACGGTGGCGTTCTGTGACACTACCCCCCCTCTTATAGAGGCGGAGCTCCGGCGACGCTGTGGTTACTATATATATATAGAAGGAACGCTTAAGGCATAGAGAAGGAAAAGAAATAATGCTAAAGGGGTTAGTGGTGTGGAGTTCTACTAGCTCTAATTGTTAAATGGACCAATTAGGATTTTCTATCCCCGGGATAGAAAATCGCTATTAGCTTAGTAGAAGGCGGTAAGCTAAACTAACATCTTTACAGTCCGCAGCGATATTATGTAATAAGGCTTGGCACCCAAGAATTTAACCAATTAGATAACTTTAACCGGCGGTTAAAGTTCTTGGACATTTTAACAATTTTTTGGTTATGTAATAGCAATCTGCGGCAATCTGACGGCAATTTGCCCTTACGTAGTAGTATACAACGATTAAACTCTATAAGGGCTCCTATAGAGGATTAGGCATGAAATCTCTGCTTAGGCCCGGTTTCTATGGATTTGTGTAGTAAAAGTTGCTAATTAGGTCCTTTGCATTTTTAAAGTCTTCCTATAGTTGCTATTCTGGCTAATCTATGTCAAATCCTGTGTAGATAGCTCTGTAGTAGAGCCGCCGTCCTCTGCCTTTGCTAAAGTATTTAGAGTTAATAATTTGTTTAATAGTCCACTTCTTGTAGTTCTCGTCTTTGTTCTCGTCTCGGATTAGTACTAGTGGGGGTTTAGGCTATATCTGTCCCAGTAAGGGGTTAGGCTAGTAAAGGTATAGTAGCTATAGGTAAAATATAGGCCATATCCCGCGGGTGGCTAGGGCTGGCAGGAGCTCTAGCTTATATATGGCTCCCCTATTAATAACTTATTTGATCTGATAGGGGCTAAGGTTTTTATAATTAAGTGACTTTATAGGCCTCTATGTAGAGATATTGTGTGTATCTAGCCATACCCAGTCGCCAACACGCATCTCTGGTAGTGGCGTTCTATGACGGTTGGCGAAGTAGGCCTGCTTTGCTTAAGCCCAGGCCATTTCTCCCCTATAGTAGTTGAGTAGATTTTTCATGCGGTCTGTATACTGGTCGGCAAGTAGCATCTTAAGGCGTTTTCCATATAGCAGTTTCTTATTAATAGGTTCTGGTGGCTCTATGCTAGATTAGGGGTGATAACCCTTGTTTATAAAGAACGGAGTAAGTCCTATAGTGGCTAAGACGTGGTTATTGGCTGTAAACTCGCCTAGTAGGAGGTAATCTACCTAGTTATCCTAGCTGTAGGCAACGACCTATTATAAGTATGCCTTTATACTAGTGTTAGTGTTTTCTAGCTGTCCCGCAGTCTCGTAGTGGAAGGATATAGACATCTTAACGGAGATACTAAGACGTTAATAGATCCGTCTCTATAGGTCGGAGTCGAATTGCGTGCCCTAGTTGGACGTAATGGAGTCAGGTATCCTATATAGTCAGTAAACTTTACAAAGAAAAGCGTCTGCGATGTCGTTAACGGCTATGCCTTTGGTTAGGACGTAGTAACGTTCCTTTATAAGTTGGTATATTATTATTAGGATGTTCTTGTAGGTATAACCGTGCCGTTTATAGGGTGGTAGGTTAGTAATAAAGTCTATAGCTATATCTACCCACCGCCGTATAGGGATTGGTAGCGGGTGTAGTAGTCCTTAGTACTTAGTGCGAAAGGCCTTAGCGCGCTTGCAGCCGTGGTAGGCGCTTGTAAAGCGTTTAACTGAGTCTATTATCTTAGGCTAGAAGTAGTATTGGCTAAGGAGTTTATAAGTTCCTTCTCTGCCTAGGTAACTGCTTAACTGGAGGTTATAGGCCATTTAGATCAGTTGCCGTTATAGGTCTTCTAAATTAGGGACAAATAGATAGCCTCTATAGTAGAGTCTGTTCTCCTTTACTTCTAAGGCTATTATATTAATTTGGCCTAAGTTTTAGAGGCTAGTAGGTGGCTTATAGGCGCTAGCAGTTTTTGTGGCAATAAGTTAGTATAATAACGGGTTAATAGAGATGTTATATACAGTAGTAATAAGCTTATTAATTTTAGGGGGCGGCTCTAAGTCCGTAGCATAAAGCTAAGGTGTGGATGGTTCTATTATAGGTAGCATACTAGGGGCCAGGTTCCTTACTTTTAGGATTATCTGCTATTGGAACTAATTATAGGGGTTATCCTCTAACTAAGGAAGATCTTATAAGTGGTGTGTTAGGCTATTAGGTTTTATGCCTTATACTTCTAGCCTATATGTGATTTTAAAGTTAAAACCAGAGAAAAACTCGTTCTAATATGTTTAGTATTGGTTTAGCTGCTTTATGGTTATAAAGTATTGAAGGTTGCGATAATCCGTAAGGACTTTAGTTGGCTGGTTAGGTTCTGCTAAAGAGAGTTTTAATTAGAATTCTTTAAACGCTTATATAATTGTAAGGAGTTCTTTGTTATAGATCTTATAGTTATACTCTTATGGTGTAAGCTTAGATAAGTAGAATGCGACTAGATAGAGGAGACCGTTATTGCCTATCTAGGAGAGGACGCCTGCGTTAATATAGTCTAAGGAGTTGGTTTTAAGATAGAGTTGTTGTCCTAGTATAAAGTAAGCTAGGATAGGTGCTTTAGTAAAGGCATTTTTAAGGTCTTAGAATGCCTTCTCGCAGTTAGGCGTTTAGGTAAAGCGTAGGTGCGTTTTTCTTCCTTTTACAGAAAGGCCCTTTGTTTGTATTATTACTGTAAGTAGTGCTACTACGCCTAAGAAGTTATATATAAATTTTTAATAGAAGTTGGCGAAACTAAGGAAGGCTTATACATCCTTAATGTAGTTAGGGGCTTACTATTTAGTAATTATACGTACCTTTTTGGGGTCTATATAGACACCCTTAGTAGTAATAATTAGTTTAAGGTATTTTACTTCTATAACTAAGAATTTATATTTCTTTAAATTAATATAGAGTCCTGCTTCCCTAAGGTGCTATAGGACCTTTTAAACGTGCTTAGTATACTTAGAAGGGTTATTGCTATAAATAAGTATGTCGTCTAGGTACGCCGAGTAGAAGTCGTTAAGGTAGTCCTATAAGGCGTTATTAATATAGCTTTGGAAGGTGCCTGGGCCGTTATATACGCTAAAGGGCATAATGGTATATTCGAATTGGCTAAAGCGCGATATAAATGCGGTTTTCCATTTGTTGCCTTCCTGTATTTGGAGATAGTTAAAGGCGGCGATAATATTAAGCTTAGTATAGATTTTGGCTTAACTAAGCCGCTTAAGGGTCTTATATATAAGCGGTACTAGGTATTGGTTCTTAATTATAATAGCGTTAAGTCCTTTATAGTTAATGTAGAATTAGATACCTCCTCTAGGCTTCTTAGCAAGAAGGATAGGGGCGGCTGCTGGTAATATGCTGGGATAAATAAACCCTTTATTAAGGTGCTTGTTGATATACTTTTTTATAACTAGAAGTTTGTCTTTTAATATTAAGTAAGGTCTCTTATAAGGTAGCATTTTTCCTTATTTAATATTAATGGCATAGTTATTAGGTTAATATGGGGGGAGTATATCTACGCCCTTTTATAAGTATATGTTGATAAAGTTGTGGTACCTCTTAGGGAGGAGCTTGCGGAGTTCCTTGTTAGTAAGTCCCTTTTTAAGCTTTATAAACTTCTTAAAGTCTAAGGTTGAGAGTTTATTGAGTTTTATAGGCGTGTTATCCTCTAGGAGGTCTACCAGATCTATCCTATTACTATAGAGGACGTGATCCTGTTCTTTATTAAGTTTATATAGCTGTAAGTGGGAGGCTGCTGTAATAACCCAGCTCTTCCTTTATGCTATGCGATAGAAGGCTGCGGCACTAACGTGGTAATAGTTGGTCGTGGGTGGTGTAATTAGAGGTTCTTTGGGTTGATATCCTAGGGAGTAGGTAGAGGCGGCTAGGCTATGCCCTAGGCAGGTCTCTTTATAGTAGTTAGAGTTAAAGGTTACTTCTCTTTTCTTCTAGTTAATGATGGGGTTATGCTACTTGAGCCAGTTTATTCTAAGGATAATAGGGTAATTGGTAAGTGGTATAATATAGGCCTAGAGCTCTTTTTAGTGTCCGTTTATATCTAGGTAGAGTTATGCTATATAAGTAATCTTTTATGCAGTATAACTACCGTTAGCGAGTTGTAGGGCGCGGGCTTTAGTAAGGGGTAAGGTTGGTAGGTTATATTTACGCACAAATTAGGTATCTATAAATTTATTAGTAGCTCTATAGTTAATTATAGAATGGTCTTTATATTGTTTTTTAGCAGTTGTTCCTATTATAGGTAAAACTATCTATTTCTGTCTGTCTATTTTTACTAAGTTATCTATTAAGTAGGCCGATATATAGATCCCTCTATTATTAGGGTGTCCTAGCTCGCAACTTAGGGCTAGGACTAAGTATTTCCTATTGCTTTTGCTGCTGCTGCTTCTTCATCTTATACGGTAATGGTGCGTAGCGAGGTATTTGGTGTTTAAGGTATAAAGTTAGGTATTAGGCGGCGATTACTAAACCTAGCTATTAGGCAGTTTGGGTTTTTATAATAATAGCCTTTTTAACGGTATTTATAGCAGCGCCCTAGCTTCTAAAGTAGCTTACGCTCTCTGTCTAGGAGTTTACGTAAGAAGGTTAGAATGGAGAGGTTAATATTGGCTCCGGTAATAGTATTAGTAGTAGGCGTTGGTGACCTAGTATATATAGGTGTGGTTAGTCCGGAGGGCTTTTATATAGGAGCCTTTAGGTAAGGGTTAGCAGTGGAGATCTAATTTAGCCGTCGTTTAATTTTCTATAGGGCTGCCACTATGCTATAAATATTATTGTAATTGTGACTAGCGGCAGCGTAACTAAGACGATAGGTGACCTTTTTAAGGAGGTCTTTCTAGTCTTTAGCGTTATCTTAGGAGAGGACTCTAGTATATTCCTAAAACTTGATATAGAACTTGTTAAATAACTTAGTGGGACTTATCTTTAGGGCGTATAGTTTAGCTCGACTGGTAGCCACTAGGTTATAATCGCGATATATTAGGTTAAGATTGTTAAGGACCTTATAGTGGGACTGCCACTTCTAGGGGCTATTAGTCTCCTATTAGGCGAAGAGTCTGTTAAATAGGGTACCCTTTATACGCCTAATAATGTAACCAATCTTGGTATCCTCCTTAGGAAAAAGGTAGGCGCTCTAGGTTAGTTTTTTATGGATTTATATCTTCTAGTGGCTGTATTCCTTGCGGTCTCCCTAGAAGACTAGGGAATTGGGGTATTGTATATTAGACCCCACAATTATGGCTTAAGTTTGGTTACTGTTATAGGGGTTGTCCCTGTTAGGTAAAGCTGCTTAACGCTGACTTTTGGCCAAGTGTTAGGTGGGTAAGGTTGCTGGAGGTATAGGGACTTAGGTGGTATAGTGCGTAGTAGGGAGGTACTTAGTATTGTTATAGATGTGCTTGTTAAGCTAAGACTGTAGGTATTTAATTATGCCCTCCTTCTTAGTAACCTGGGCAATAAGTATAATCTTAGCTTTCTTTAATCATTAAATATCGCGCTTAGATATATGGAGGTTATCTTTGGTTTCTTAGCATGTATTATTAGCAAGTGCCTTACTAGCTTGTAAGTCTTGGATAATATTATAATCTTAGGCAGTACGCAGTTCAGCTTGCGTAAGCTTTAGGTGGTAGTTCTATAGAAGGTAGTAGTATTTATTAGGTTCTCGTGCTACCATTTATATAAATATCTTAGCGTCTTGTATTTTGATCTTGATAGGTAGCTGCCCTTCTAGTTGCTTTTCCGTGGCTATGTAATTAATAAAGGATGAGATGTTGCCGGTGTCTATCTTGTTAAGGTCGTCGCTGTGGCCACCTATACTAATAGGGGTGTACCTATCCTGCTAGGCTGGTTAACTTTTATTGTTTTCTAAGCCGCTAGGCTTGCCCTTAGGGGTTAAGGCTAGGGTTAATAAATTAAATTCTCCTGGGATTAATTGGCGTTGTAGGTTGGGTTGAGGTATTAGGTTACTCTTTGGGCTTGACATAGTGGCTAGTAAGGAATATCGTCTTACTATTGTAGTGCGGAGGTTGCTCGTAGACACGCTGCTTCTGGCAGCGCCTATAGTATCGTAGAGACGTAGAATTGGTCGTAGGCTAGGTGTCGGTGGTAAAAAAAAAAGGCGCAACATAATGTCACGGGACGGGGGCAATGGCTACAGAGCGTATATATTTGAGGAGTCTACAAGACGTTGCGCGATCGATCGTAAGGATCGAGGGCGTAGGAAGGTGATATACTACGCGTGGCTGACGTAAGCTGTACGCGAAGCGTACGCGAGGGCACGGGGTTCCGCTAGGGAGTCTCCCATGGAGGCTCCTGCGGCGGCGTTCCGTGACATGGCTAAACAAAAAAGTTATCCAAGACCAACCCATTACAGAAAAACGCATAAATCACATCAAAGGAGCATTAATTATAATATTAAGGAACCTAGAAGAAGGATCTAGGGACTAGAGAAGCGAGCAATAAATCTTAGTACCTATAGCAGAAATACCAGTGGTTAGGTTAACTAGGTATTAGTTTAAACTTAAAAACAAAAATAAGCTAAAAGTTAACCCAAGTTACCTAGCACACCATATATTATCGTAGGTAGCTTATATAGATGACGTATACAATATATATAGAGCACCAAAGGATAAGAACCGGAAGTACCTAGTAAGGATATATTAGGCACCAGAGGAGAAATAGTTTAGGGATACTAAGTATATATATAGATGGCACCTAGTAGAAGTATAGAGTTAAGGGGACCTAATACTTTAACCTAGAAAGTTCCTTACAGAAGAATGCCTAGATAGATAATAGTGGTGGGACTGCCTAGAGAACACTTATCTATAGCACGTAGAGGAAAAGAAGTAAACTAAGTATTAGCTAAAAGTAGACTAAGTATAAATAGGATCTAGTAGCCAACAGTTAAGAAAAGGGGAGGCCTATAAAACTAGAGGGAACTAGTAGTAGAGCCTTAGACCCTTAAAGAAATTTAAGGACAATACCTAAACTTATAAGTTAAATAGCAAGATCAGCAGTTTAAAGCATTAATAGATAGTAGAGTAACTAGAAACCATATATCACTAATAGTAGTGGAAAGGATAGGGTTACTATATAGACAAAAGAAATACCTATATCCACTTATAACGATTTTAGGAGACTAGATAGCCTATAGAGGAGGCATTATTAATCTTAAAATAGGACCTATTTAGTTAACTATTAAAGGGAGACCAGTTAAAGTGTCTTTTAATATTCTACCATTAGGTAATAATAAGGCGATACTAGGAATACCTTAGTTACAGGAATATAATCTAAAGATCAATTGGGTTATAGGTTAGGTTAATATTAGAGGTACTTAATAACACAAAATACAATAGTAAACTAAGTTGGTATAGTACTAAGTCGGAGTAATATATAAAGAGACTAAGCGAAGCTTAAGTTATATACCAAAGAGATACCACAAGTATAGTAAAAAGTTATGGTCACTAGAAAGTAAAAAGCTGTTAGAGTATACAGCATAGAACTATAAGATAGAGTTAAAAAAGGGAATAAGTCTAAAGTTCTTTCCAATCTATAAGCTTACTAAAACAGAGTTAGTGGCGCTTAAGGAGTTTATCTAGGAGAACTTATAAAAGGGATATATTAGACTATTACAGTTATTAGCAGGATATCCAGTATTGTTTATCCTAAAGAAAAACGGAAAACTTAGAATGTGTATAAACTATAGACAGTTAAACAGCATTACTAGGAAGGATAGGTATCCTTTACCCTTAATTAGCGAAATCCAAGATAAGGTTGGCAATACGCAAATCTTTATAAAGATAGATCTAAGGTGGGCATACTATTAGATTAGAATTAAGGAAGGCAACAAGTAGAATGCAGCCTTTAGGTCAAAGGAAGGACTATACAAACCATTAGTTATACAGTTTAGGCTTATAAACGCACTAGTAATGTTCCAGAAACAAATTAATAGTGTGTTAAGAGAACACCTTAATAAGTTTGTTATAGTATACCTTAATAACATTATTATCTACTTAGAGAGTGAGAAAGAACATAAGGAATATGTTAAATAGGTCTTAAAGAGACTATAAGAAGAATAGATGCCAGTAGTAATTAAGAAATGCGAGTTCTTTATAAAAAAGACTAATTTTGTAGAATTTATTATAGAACTAGAAAAAATTAGTATAGACCTAAAGAAAGTTAAAGCTATAGTAAATTAGCAGGAACTAGAGAATATTACGCAGTTAAGATTGTTCCTAGGGTTTTACAATTACTATAGGAGGTTTATGGCACAGTAGTTAAAAAGTATTAAGCCATTTATAAGGTTAACAAAAAAGGAGGAACTATAGATTTAGGGTAGTAAGTAGAAAAAGCTATTCCAAGAACTTAAAGAGTTATTTACCTAGAAACCAATCCTTAAAATCTACTAACCAAAGTTAGAAACAGTTGTTGAGACAAATATATTAGACTTCGCACTAGAAGCATATTTGCTATAAAGACATTAGGATATATAGTATCTAGTGGCGTATTATAGTTGGAAGATAACACTACTAGAACTAAACTATAATATTTACAACAAGGAGTTGTTAGGTATAGTTATAGTATTAAAGAAATAGAGAGCATTCTTACAAGGCATAGAGAAATCATTTATAGTTAAGACAGACTATAAGAACCTTATAGGATTCCTAACAATAAAGGAACTTAACTAAAGACAGGTTAAATAGGCGGAAATACTTATAGAATACCATTTCAAGATTTAGCATACTAAGGGTATAAATAATGCATGAGCAGATGCTCTAAGTAGGAAGGCTAAACTATAAAGTAATGAAAAGCCATTAGGAGCTTTATTACGAAAGGATTAAAACGGATTAATTAGGTATAATTATCTAAAGATTATAGCAACTAGAGAAGGGTAGATCCATAAATTACTAGAGAGTAATTAGATGTAAAAGATCTAAGTAGTATAGGTAGAGGATCTAGATACGGAATAGTATAAGAATAGAGAAGCAACCTATATTCCAAGGTCTATTATAAAAGAGTTTGTTAAGTCATTCTATAAGGGACTAACTTAAGGACATAACAGAGCTATAGGCTTAGTGTTAAGACTTTAAGAGGAATATATTATTTAAGGAATCTGGGGACTAGTAAAATAAGTTATAAGAAAATATTTAGATTTCTAAAGGAACAAACTAATAAGGTAGAAGCTATATAAAGGGCTACAACCTATTAAAATACCAGAAAGACTGTGGGAAGTTATATTATAAGACTTTATTATTAAGTTACCAAAGTTAAAAGATCCTATTATAGGACAAGATTATAATATAATCTTAGTAATAGTGGACAAGCTTATAAAGTAGGGATACTTTATAGTATGCACAGAGGAAATATTAGCAGAAGATATTGCTAGAATCTATATTAAGGAAGTATTTATAAGACATAGAGCACTAAGTAAGGTTATATTAGATAGAGATCTAAGATTTATAGCAGTATTCTAGGAGGTATTTTTAGCGGAATAAGAAGTTCGCGCAGTAACCTTAACAGCGTATTATCCGCAGACGGACGGATAAATAAAAAGGTTAAACTATATACTAAAACAGTATCTAAGGCACTATATCAATTATATATAGAACAATTCGGTATTATTATTACCAGTTATATAGTTTGCATACAATACAACACTATAAGAAGGAATAGGAACGTTACCATTTAAGGCAAATTACGGATATAAGCTAAGGTTATTATTATTGCCATGTTAAGTAAAGAAGACGAGTAGCACAGCTAAAGAAAGAATGGAGACTTTAGTAAATCTTTATATAGACCTTAAAGAAACAGCTAAGCTAGTACAAGAGCAAATAAAAAGGTACTATAATACTAAAAGATCTAAGGGACCAGATCTTAAGGAGGGAGATAAAGTATAGCTACTATATAAAAATTTTAAAAGTTAACAACTAAGCAAGAAATTGGACTATATTAGACTAGGACCTTTTAAAATCACGTAGGGGATTTTATTAGTTATATTTAAGTTAAACCTACTAGCCAGAATAAAAATCTACCCTATATAGCATATTGCAATACTAAAGCCAGCATATAGGAATATTAAGCCACCGATCTATAAGGCAGACATATATAGAGGGCAGAAAAAAGATAAATAGTAAGTTTTAAAGATTATTAGTTATAAGGACGTAGATAACGAAACATAGTATAAAGTAAAGTAGATAGGCTATAACAAGACTACCTAGGAACCACTAAGCAACCTAGAAAACGCTATAGGAAAGGTATAAGAGTATTAAAAGAAAGTAGGTTAGGTAGCATTAACAAAAAAGGATCGCCAAAGAATAAGTTACTTAAAGGGGACCTAAGAGGAGCAATTACTGAGCTACTTAGAGTTATTTCCCTTGCGGGAGGTAGGTCTGTTTTTTTATTACCTAGCTTAAACAGACCCTATTAAATAAGTTTCTACTCCTTAGAATAAACCTTCTCACGAATATATTTAAGACGTTAAAGATAGGCGTAAGCTAGACGCTAAGCTTTAAGGATATATGCAGACTCTTCTAAGACACATTAAATCTTAAGTAGCGCGGAGGCTAGCTTACTATTAAGCTTTTTAGCGGTAGATTAAATATAAGACCCTATAATAAGTTACTAAGGGAACCTAAAGACTATTAAGAGTTATAGAACGCATATATTTAGCGTTAGAGATAGAGCGAACGTTATAGGATAATTAAACGTTTACTTTAGTGCACTCTAAGCAAGAGGAAGGTTGTTAAGACAAAGGACTACTAGCGCGATATAAACCAACCCCTCTTTTACATAATAAGAATACGGAGACGGCATTATCTCACCCAGAGATAATATTGTAGTAATAGTACAAGACCGACGAGCTGTAGAAGAAGAAGAGGAGGCTTTAGGTATAATAAGTAAGAATATTAACCAAATTAATTAAACGGACATTACACCTCTAGTAGACGACTTGGAGATATTAGAAATCTTTAAGGACAAAGATAAAGAGGAGGGAAATAGTATTACAGACAGTTTAAGTATAATATTATAACTACTTAGAGAAGAGTTGGCGGAAGCTAGTTAGTTAATATAGGTATAGTTTAGGATAAATCCAGTAGAACCATATAATGAGGAATAGTAGCCGAGGTTATATAATATAATCTATATAATCTGTGTAATCTGTGTAATCTATAATAGAGTAGATAGAGCACACGTACCTTATAGAGCGAAGGGATTTCTTAGGCGTATAGTTATGTATTTAAAGGACTACAGTCCCTACCCAAATAGTTCTCTCTTTATAGTAAATCTTAGAATACAATTAGAGTTAATCTATTAGGCAACCACTCTACTAGTTATTATTACGTTGTTAACCTGTTTATATCTACATACCCGGCCCAATAATAGGACCTATTGTAGTTCTTGCTACAAGGTTCCGTTACATAGTACCCGCGAATAGGTTTTAAACCCTTTAATAATATTTCTTGCCTAGCTTACTAGGCTTTATAAGTTGTAGAAGTAAATAAATTTATAAAAAAGATAAAAGAACTATAAGAGTTCCTTACTAATAAAATAATATAGGCCTAATCTATTTATAAAGCCGTAGTAAATAAGAACTAAACCCTAGTACTAGCTTACTAAATTAGTAACTTTATCTGGCTAAATACAAGAAATCTAAACACAAAATAACCTATTAAGAAACTTAATTAGAAGAACGCCGGCCCTTATAAGGTTAAAAAGGTTGTTTTTCCCTATGCTTACTAACTAAAGCTTTTTAATACGGTTAAAATCCACCCTATATTCTATACGTCAGTCCTCTGCCCTACTGCCCCTATATTAGATGCCCTGCTTAGATAGATCTAGGACCCTCCCCCACTAGTTAAAGTAGATGGTGAGGATAAGTATTTTATTAAAAGAGTTAATGATATTAAGTATGATAAATGGAAACGCAAATATATATACCTTACAAAATGGAGAGGCTTTACTAAGCCTATATAGGAACCCGTTAACTCTATAGGACTTATATAAGCCGTAGAAGACTTTCACAAACTCTACTTAGAACTACCACAGCCCCATCTTGCAGAAGCTCGAGTTTAAAGGGGGGGTACTGTTATAGGACACCTCCGTGACACCTTATATACGTCTACCTATTTCCACCGACTTGTCCACCTGTTTCCACTGACTCGTCCACCTGTTTCCACCGACTCGTCTACCTGTTTCCACCGACTTAGTAAGAAGAGACCGACCGCAATCTACGGCAATCTGACGGCGTTCTGCCATGTTCTACCAAGTCTACTAAATTCTACCAAGTTCTGCTAGGACTATGACCCGAAGCCTATTCTGCCCCGTGCACGTGTTAACCAAGCAACCAAGTTAACGATATATACCCCTTTCTTCCTGTTTCCTTACCTTCTCTCCTTACGCAACGTCTTAATCTTATTACACAGTTCATGTACATAGCTTAATAATATCTACTTCGCTATATATTATTACCACTTGTACTCGCTCCGTGACAAACACCAAAATATTAAAAATCGTCTCAACTATAGTATCTAGATGGTTTTCTGCCTTAATTAAACTACTATAATGGGCTATAAGCGCTTTTCTAATAATATAGATCTTGTCTAACCTAACTAATATATATAGAGGCAGAAAGCTATCTAGATACTAGAGTTGAGACGATTTTTGATATTTTTCAGCTAGGTAGGTATCACGAATGACATAAGCTAGCTGATAGGTAGAAACACAGAATTGAACGAGTGATCTGTTTTATTTAAGGTGGCTCTAAGAGCCCTAATATACATAAGGAAATAACCCTAGTTCGACCTTCGGTGTCCGTAGTCGTTTGGAGTCTGATACCTCAGTAGTAAAGCTACCGCTACCTCCGCGGCCAACAATATTTTGGTGTTCGCGCATAGGCCACATTTCCTAACTGACCTCAACGGCGCATGGGATAGCTAGAGTTTAGTATAGATTTAGGTTTTTTTATAATTTAGGGTAACTAAGGCACCTTAGGGTACCTCTTAAGTTTAGATTTAGGTATAGGAATTAGTATATTTCTTCTTATAGCGGAGGTCTATAAATATAAGCTTAAAGTTATTTTAATTAATAGTTGCCTTATATAACCTTATCTAAGGCTGCTTAAGGATTATATAGTATCCTAGAGTAGTAACAAAGAGCATAATTGGTTCTTTATAGTCTAGATATTATAGTTTTAGGGTTACTATATAAGTAATATAACTTAAGATAGTACGTTTATTATTAAATCTAAATATATTAATATACCGGTTAAGAGGTTTTAGTGAAAAACCGTTACCCTATATAAAGGCCTTATTAATAGCCTATCAATCGCCCTACTAAAGGTAGCGGGCTTGGTGTTGAGTATGTATGAATTTTAGAATTCAAGTAGTCCTGGCTGCAGCAGCAATCCCCGCCTTTCCATCCCAGGAAGATAATGGATGGCTACAGACGAAATAATTCTCTATGGAGATAACCACAGTAGAGAATGTCTAAAACACAAGTTTTGAGGTTGAGGCGAGGTGCAGGACTTTTGGATACGGAGGTCTTATCGATAAGCCCGTCATAATTTTTGCTCTACCACAAGAAATGCCATTAGGACAACACAAATGGCAGACTACGATAGCGACTCCTCCGGAGGCGAGGACGACTACACCGGGACGAACGTTCTCCTAGGATTTACATCCAAGGATCCCACCGGCGATTCCATAAGCCATCTTGGAGGATATCCAGTTCGTTGCCCCGCCTCCAAATCCCGTTTTATTACTCCGTAGACTAACAGGCGGCAGACATGGCTAGACGACTCGACTGCCCCATCTGGCGTTCTATCTAAGTGTAAAGTGTGTAACGATCTCCTTACTCTTCTTCTTGAGCTCAATGGCGACCTACCGGAGCATTTCCCTGGTCACGAACGGCGACTCTATATTTTTAGCTGTAGGCGGAAGACCTGTCGGAGGAAGGAGGGGAGTATAAGGGGAATTAGGGCGACGAGGATAGCTAAAGGACAAGAAGGGAAGAGTGTGCCTAAAGCACAAGAAGCTACGGCGTCACAAAAAGAAGAGAAGAAACCACAAGCCAACATCGGCGAATCGCTCTTCGGCGTCACAGCACCCAGCACGTCTTCCACAGCAGCAAGCCCGTTCGCGAATCCCTTCTCCGCCCCCTCGGCAGCAAAGGCGCCCGCAAACCCATTCGCAGTGCCATCGGTAACAGGGGTGAACCCTTTCTCTACCCCCTCATCACCTCTCGCGACAACCAAACCAACATCACCAACCGACACCGCTACCACAGTATCCACTCTCTCCGAGACCTTCGCCCAAAAAGCCCGCCTCAACTCCCCATCCGTCTCCACCACAACGCCCACCCCGCCCCGCCCGCACGCCCCGTGGCCCTCTCAATCCGCCTTCCCCCCACCCTACCCAACCTACCACCTAGACGCAGACTACGAAACGCTCTCGGCGCCCTCCACGCCCGCGATCCCGCCGACCGCCCGCATGGACATCGACAGCGACGCCAGCAGCGCCGGAGCCAGCAGCAGCAAAGAAGACAAAGAAGCCTTCGAAAGCACGCTCGACAAGACGTTCCAGCGCTTCGCCGACCGCCTCGCCCACAACCCGGGGCAGGTCCTGCGCTACGAGTTCCGCGGCGCCCCGCTGCTGTACTCCAAGACAGACGCCGTGGGGAGGCTGCTGGCGCCGGCGGTGGAGGCGGGCGCGGGGAAGGTCGCGACGAGTGGGGGCAGCGCGTCGGGGATGCCGCGGTGCGCGAATTGTGGCGCTGGGAGGGTGTTTGAGGTGCAGCTTACGCCCCATGCGATTGCGGAGTTGGAAGCTGAGGAGATGGGACTGGAGGGGATGGAGTGGGGGACTGTGGTTTTGGGGGTTTGTGGAAGGGATTGTGCAGTGAGAGATGTGGGTGAAGGAGAAGTTGGGTATCTGGAAGAATGGGTTGGTGTGCAGTGGGAGGAAGTTGCCAAGAGGGGATGATGGATGTGTGGGTTGGTATATCAGGAATGTGATGTATTTTGCGGCGTAGTAGGGACAGCATTATTCGGGGAAAAGACCTCAAATCAGTTAGAGCGACAGGAGTATTTGGAACGAAATATGGCTTGATGATTAGATTGCCATTTCATAAAAGCATTTTCAGCGTCGGGATATCTCTCGACTTTCGTATCCTCTCGTAACGCCATTGCCTCCCGAACCCCCAAGGCATGCCTACTTCATGCTGTCGTTCCAAGCGTACAACCATTGAAGGAATATTAGCACAAATCTCCCACGCAGCGCTATGCCGGCTGTTCATAAGCCCGTTTAATCAACCTCGAGAACTCTGCAAACGTAGATGTTAGTCGTAGTATGCAAAGCAAAGCCCGTATTTTCGAGGGCTAGGAATAGACAAGAAAACTTACGATCAAACTTCACATTCTCCCTCACAACCGTCCCCTTAGCTTCATTCTCCTTGTTCAACGGCACCCTTATTTTCCTGCCATCAATCTCCCACCCACACACAGTCCCGACAAAGTGCTCAAATTCGCCTCCATGCAGATTCAGCCACGATTCTAGGATCGACCGCTCAACCTCCCTTACAGCTTGGCTGACAGTTACCGCAATTCGCACCCGCATGAGCTCTTCGAACCCGCTAACATCGGCGACTAGATCTGCATACAAGTCATCGGAGTCGAGCATATTCCAGAATGCTGTGTAATCTGCTCCGCCTAGGAGGCTGTTGAGTATGTTGAGCTTCTGGACGGCTTCGGATAGGGGAGCGTCACCGGCTGCGGGCGCAGAGGCTGATGTGGAGAGAGGTGCGAGGGTATGTGTTGGGAGGAGAGAGAGGCAGAGAGAAAAGTCTGCGTTGGGGAAGACGGTAAGGGATTTGACTAGGATGTTGGTGATGGTTTCGTCACGAGTGAGGTGGGGGTTAAATTGGTATCTGGAGCAGTAAAATATAACTTTGTTAGTTAGATTTTCGTATGAAAGAACACGAGACTAGATTAGAAAGAGTTGCATTCAGATAGAGCTAATATTTCGGCTTCAACGGGCGGCGGGAGTGATTCAAGCTCCCTAGTGCCCTCGGGTAATAGGAAACGTTGTGGTTTGTTGTTCATCATAGAGCAGATTCACCTTGGAGGTTTGGAGAGGGCATAAAATAGAGAACGTACAGTTTCAGGAGAGCAAGATTGGCGTAACAGTCATATGTCTGGTTTTCACATTGCTGCATCACATAATCCTGGAACACAGCCGTTGTCTCCGGGTTGTAACGGTCGAGGCCATTTAGAATGGCATCAATGTGCTCCGGCCGGTCTGGCGCGTAGTCGAAGGGGTAACCCATGGTGGAGGTTCTGAGTGGAGTGCCAAAGTGACAGTGGATGTTGGTGATGGCGATTTTGAGTGTGGAAGAAATTCCCCCGATATTTTGCCGTGTACGGGACCCATGTCGTGCCAAGATGGAATATGCAACATCTTCTGCGCAGTTCCAGTTCCTTGATATTCGTCTTCCTTTAATAGAATTTCTGTACTTTTGCCCTATCATACACGGATTTTATGCAAGGCGATCATTTGACCCTAAGCCATCCCCCGTAGGCCACAATTCCTTATAGGTGCACACTACGCTCTATGGAAGAACATGTTTCTAGATCGAACGGAATTTGTTCATTAAAGTTCTTCCTTATCTTAGAATACCCTTCTACTTTGATACCTAGGGGATCTGGCAAATAGTCTCCCAAAGGTCCAAGCCCCTGGAGGAGGATTGGGTTGGTGCCCAATGATCTTGTATCAAGTATCTACCTCCCCATGCCCCCACCCCTGAATGCCCTTCAAGACTTCCAGCTTGGGTCCTTCTGTTCTCCTCAACCCTGGGCTTGGTCTGGGCTCCTCGAGTTTGAGGTGATGCTCTGGGTGGGCGCCATGAATAAAATGTTGGCTTTCAGGCTGGGACGTCGCGTCGTAATCACTCTCCTTCAAGCGGCAAAAGCATAGCTTCCAAGCATAGCATACACCGCCCATGGATTGACGTCTACCCCTTTTTCGAGTATTTGGCAGATAAGTTCTGCGTTTCGGATGCCAAAATGGCTACCTATGTGGTGCAGCTGTTTGATGACCCACGGTTTAAGAGTACTCGGAGAGCCCCTCGACCGCCCAGCAACGTAGAGAGGGAAGATGAGAGTATAGCAGTCCAATTTCTGGGAAGGAGGGTGCAGATGGCCGGCTCCACCAAAAGTGGTGGTGGCTGACTCTGAAATCGGTAGCTTGCTTCGGGCTGCACCAAGACAGTCAACATATTGTGGAACAGAGGCACAAATCTCGCATGCTAATATTTCGATATTATGACTTGCCGTACTCATCAATAGTGAACAGCTATTCGCTGTAACATCTGCAGCAGGCTCCAAGTAGCATTCGAGAACGTACTCATTGAGAAGGATTCTGACGAGCCGGGAAACATTCCATGTCTGAGTTACATGTCGGTCATAAATCATTTCCGAATCGTGGTTTACGGCTGTCGTCTTATACTGCCATGATGCTGGAACATTGAGAGCGAGTGCTTGGAGTTTTGCATGAAGATCCATTGACATCCTAATACAATCATCAGAAGATAAGCGGCCGTTCCGGATATCACTACGTAGGTTGGCGTAATGTACCATCAGATTCGTTAGTCGCCACTTAGGATCTCCTGCGTTCAGACGCTCCCCAGCATAAGCTCGAAGCGCGCTCACTTCGTCAGGTACTCTTGTATCAGTGGCAACACTGCTAATGAGGAAGTTGGTGCTGAGACGCACTAGGAGTCGAAGGGCAGAAGGATCCTGAAATTGCTCCAGATCACGCAGTCTAACGAGAGCAAGCGCACCTTTCACATGGCTCTTCCATGACTCGCTATGTCGCGATTTGCCATTAGTGAACTTTTCGAAGAGATCTAGAAGGAGTGAGGCGAGTAATGTGCTGTCCTTTACAGCGACTTCGGGAGACTGTAGGGCCTTGTTTGTCATATGCAAAGCTGAGACATACTTCTCTCTAGCAGTTGAAAGTGCAACATTTGAGTATGCCTGATGTGAGAGATATGCTAGGCTGACAGCATCAATGCTCAACTTCAGATGCTCTGGTGAGTGCGTTGGTTTGCAGAATGGCTTCAGGAAATCCCGGGTCTTCGAAAAGCCAGTGACGTAATAAGTAAAGAATACATGTCGTGCTTGTAACTCGAGCGAAAGTGCAAGGGAACTTGGCCCGGAATAAGCTGCTTTTCTCAGGAGTGCTTTTTTCCGAACGTCCTGGCTTTCATTCCTGACGCGGAGTTGCTGCGTATCCCGGTATCCTGTGCAAGCCACGCTGGCTCTGATGCATTGGCCACAAGAACCGCTGCGAAGATCACACTACAAAGGGTTATTGACGTCGCTCGTCGAAGAACCCGGGGCTTACTTTTAACTTTCGATCTCTGCATCTCTGGCAAGCTTTTGAGGGTTTCCCACAGAACACCATAGTAACTCAATGAGGTATCGTTGAAGGGAACAGATGGAGTCGGCGTAAATGCCTTTCTTTAAGTAGGCGACTCTTGCGACTCTTGCAGTACTCATACTTGTACTCATACACATTTTATTTATAGTGGTGCGCAGCGCTTCGGACCGTAGGCTGACAGAGCGATAAGCTTGAGGAGAGGGTCGAGAGGGACACGGGGGTGTGCTACAAGACATATCCCTTGCAACAGTATTCGTCCTATGGTTATCGATAAGATCCAGCCCAATGGAACCAATCGGATTAGGTTGGGATGCTCAATTGTTATTTTGCCAGTGCACGAATCACTTGATGGTAGGACTTATCTCAGTAAGCGACTCAGACGGCAAGGGCAGACTGAAGGCGCACTCACTAATACTAAAGTGTTACTAGTCTCCACCTAAAAAAACGCCACTTTCT
>Ga0307507_10004758_pt1 | contig 23444 bp, 7 predicted proteins | sample 7_EM_MG_FD_207223 | JGI IMG/M metagenome (GOLD analysis project Ga0307507, IMG submission 207223) | Populus trichocarpa ectomycorrhiza microbial communities from riparian zone in the Pacific Northwest, United States - 7_EM | ecosystem: Host-associated > Plants > Roots > Unclassified | place...
TACCTACCTACCTACCTACCTACCTACCTACCTACCTACCTACCTACCTACCTACCTACCTACCTGCCTGCCTGCCTGCCTGCCTGCCTGCCTGCCTGCCTGCCTGCCTGCCTGCCTGCCTGCCTGCCTGCCTGCCTACCTACCTGCCTGCCTGCCTACCTGCCTACCTGCCTACCTGCCTGCCTGCCTGCCCACCCGCCTATATTAGTATCTAATTCAATTTAGGGGAGGGGTCGGCCCAATTAAAGGCTCTAATTGATTCAGATCGTCCTCTATGGCCATTCGCTAGCTGTATATTCGAAAGGCGGTCATCTAAGGTGCCTCCCTAGGAGGCCTTAATTCGATTCGGTAACGGGCCGATATTGAATTCGGTCGATCGATTAATTAAATCGTTCGTGGTATTCGCTGGCTGGTTATTTAAAAGGTCGTCGTCTAGTTCTAGTAACGGTTGTCTAGCTCTAGGACGGTTATCTGGTTTTGGCGACGGTTGTCTGGTTCTAGTAACGGTTATCTGGTTCTGGCGCCGGTTATCTAATTCTAGCGACGGTCCTCTACTAGCTGCCAATCTAGTGCCTCCCTAGATAGGGAGGATGTAAGGAAGGAAGGATGGGTAAAAAATAAGGTGGCTATATAGGAGAGGCTATTGGAAATATAGCGGGGACCTGATGCAGAGCTAGGTGTTAAGCCTTTATACGCAGAGCTTTGCGCAGAGCCTTGTGCAGAACCTTTATACATAGATCTTTGTATAGAGCTTTGTATAGAACTTTGTGCAGAGCTTTATGCAGAGCTTTATATAGAGCTTTGTATAGAGCTTTGTGCAGAGCCTTGTGTAGAGCCTTGTACAGAGCCCCATATAAAGCTTTATATAGAGCTTTATGCAGAGATTTGTATAAAGCCCTATGTAGAGCTTTATATAGAGCTTCGTATAAAGCTTTATACAGAGCCTCTTGCGCAATTGGCATATAACTTTAAAATAATATATTATATTACCTTAATTGCATGTCAAGGAATATACAGTTGGCTTTTAAAGTTATTAAGTTAGTTAACTATGTATTATTTAACTTTTAAATATATTAAGTTGGTTAATTACTTATTATTTAACTTTTAAATATGTTAAGTTGGTTAATTGCATATTAATTACGCGAAACGCGCTTAATAAAGTCTAATTAAATCCCAGCCTGTGAATAGTTTCCCGATATAGGGCGATCGCCTATAGAGTATACGGTCACTCGCCAATAACCTCACTATACTACCTGGCAGCCTAGATAGCGACTATACGGTTTTACGGTCTCCTTTTAATGGACTGGTAGCCCCTAAAGAGGGCCTAGTAACTAGGGCCTAGGTGTAAAAGATACCTAAAGTATATAATATCTCCCTCGCCTTTTGGTATTACGGTTAGGAATAAATCCCCCTACGCCTTTAATATAGGATAGGCAAAAACCTAATCTTATCTTAATACGATCGACGATTGACAATTAATACGATATCTATTACATATTAGGGGGGCTAATTTGGCGCGGTTACAACCTGGGTTAATACGAGGTTAGGGCCACCCTTACTAATAACGCGCCTAAACCCCATATAAGGTCGCGTAGCGACCGCCCCCAAGTACTTTTGCACGCAATTTTAGGCGAAAAGGTACATAATTTAAGTTAAATTGGTACTTCTGGGCGGTCGCGTAATGTTACGCTAAATTTATAACACCTAAATGGGCTCTATTCCTACATTAAAGCATCTTAGTTACTATAGTGCAGTCCTATATTAAGACGTCTTAGTTACTGTAGTATAGTCCTATATTAAGGCGTCTTAGTTATTATAGTAAAATAACCATTTAAATATTCTTATAAAGCCAATCTAAAGAATGCCGGCCTTGTAGCTATTCTAGCTAGTTAATAGCCTATCTCTTATCTTTTACCATACCGTCTTCTATACACCATCTTATATCCTTAATTATCCTATAGCAACGGCTATAGAATACAGCCTCGCTATTAACCTACTAGCATACCCCCTAGCAGTAATTAAGAGTTTTAATTAATAGCCTACTTATTAGCCCTAAAGTCTACCTAGTCCAGAGCTAGAAGACTAAATTACCGCCTTAAAGCATTTTATATTTCCCTAGTAGCGCCTATAGGTTAAGGATAAATAGGAAAGATAGTTAAGTATTAACTTATGCCTGCGCTAGTAGGGGCGCTATAGATATAGTAGATGGCTAAGTAGGTGGTGCGGACATTATAGATAGCGATGCAGATATTATAGATAGTAGTATGGATATTATAAACGGTGGTGCGGATATTATAGACGGCTAAGTAGGTAGTGTGGATATTATAGACAGCTAAGTGGGCGGTATAAATATTATAGACAGCTAAGCGGGCGGTATAGATATAGTAGACATTATAGTAGACGGCGTAGGCTTGCCTAAAGGTGGATATATAGACTCTATAAGCCCTATCTAAATGCCCATCTTCCTTTACTAGATCTATATAGGTGCAAATAATGCTAATAACCTTTCTATTTCGCTAAGGCGTTCTAAAATCATCTACACGCGTAATTAAACCCCCTTTATTTTAGAGATTGCGGCCTTATATTTTAGCTTAGCTACGGCCTTATAGGCGGGCCAGTATTTCTATATTATTAGCTTATCTAGTATAACTACGTTAGCTAGTGAGCTTTCTACCTATATGGCAAACCTTTAGTACTCCTTATAGCTAAAAAGGATTTTTTTTATAGGGGGTGGAGCGGGAACTACTTATATAGAATTACTAAGTCCTGTAATAGGATTACCCTAAGCATATAGAGGAGGCGTAGAAATCCTAAGCCTATAAGGTTAAGCTGTACAACCTTATTATTGGCCTTACCTAGGTAGTAGGCCTCTATACGTTTTAGCTAGATATTAATCTTAGGCTATATCCTTAAACAGAGGGCCTTTTTTAGCACCTCCTATATATAGGGGAGAAAGTAGCCCTTTCCTTCCTTTAGGAAGCCGGTAATTAACTATATAAACGCATAGGGTAGGTAGCTAAGGTAAGCTCCTATTATTACATCCGTATTTCAGCATCTGGCCTATCTAATTTAGGTCTTCTTAACACCGCTAAGCTTAGTATATTAGACGCTCTACTTACAGGCGCTATAGGTCTTCTCCTTTAAGTAAATTCCTACCCCCTAGAATATCTTTTTATTTTATTTAAACTATATATAATAGCTTAGCAGCTATTATAGTACTTTAATACTGCTAGGGAAGATGTATAGGTTATCCCTTGCAACGGTGGAATTCGTCCTACTGTTATCGATAAGAGCTAGCCAATAGAATCAATAGGATCAAGGCTCCGTGACCATACGCGTACTTCTGATTCTGGTGTTCGCGCACGGTCCAATTCTCGTAGGACGTCACCGTTGCAAGGGATAGTAGTCCTCTAGCTACTAAAAGGATAGAAAGCTCTTAGCACTATCTTTACCCTAGCGGTTAAAGAAGTAAAAGGCTATTATAGAGAGGGGGCAGAGGATAGGGTTAGCGTTCTGTATATAGCCTATATACTTAACCTTACCATACTAATTCTACTTCCCTTATATTATTAATATAATTATACACAGCGCTAACTTATCTGGTTTAGGTCCTTTGTTCTCTAGTTTAATAAGAATAAGGTTAGCAAGCTAAATATCTTGTCTACTTTTACTATAGGTAACAGTAGTATGGCCTAAGGAACGGGTTAGAAAACGGTAGCTGTATAGACTAGATATATAAACTTAATAAATACTTAGCTATAGTTTAAAGATAAAACTTAACTAAACCTAGTATATTAAAGCCCGTTTCTTAGTACTAAGTAATTGCCTTTTTAAGCCCTTTAATATTATAGCCGCTAGTAATTATAAATAGGCCTTAGTTAATAAAGTTAACGCGTTAAATCTAGTCCTTATTGCGGCGGATACTATCTAGTACTACTAAGAGCTTTGCCCCCTATAGTGGCTATAAGGTCTTACCTTCTAACTACTATATATAAAGCTTAGTAATAGTGGAGACGTAGCTATTTATAACTAAGTATTAGACTATTTCGTTAAATAGGGCGTCTAGGGCCTCCTCGTCCTATGCCTCCTATTCCTCCTTTATAGCTTCCTCCCCTATACCTACAGCTGCTCCTATAAATACCCCCCCTATAGATGCCCCTATAGATACCCTCCCCCCTAGCTACTCTACCCGCTTAACTGGTTTCTATCTCTTCTTTACCCGCTTACTATCTTTTTATATCTCTTTCCGTTTTAACTTCCGTTTTTAATAGCTAGTAGCCTATAATTCTTAATTAATAACTTACTGCTCTAAAAATAGGCAAAGCTTATCTTCTGTTACCTAGGCGCTATCTATATTACCTTCCAGTCTTATATACTAGTCTTCCTACTTTTTCTACTTTGGCTTATACACCCTTATAGTATTTTTTAAGCGCTAGGCCTTATAAATATTATATAGCCGTGCTGTTTAGGCCTTAAATTTGTTCTAGAGGCTATGAGAGGAAAATACTAGGGGGGCTTTCTTTAACTGTAAAGTGGACTATAGGGTAAGAAGATTTTTAAAAGACTCTATATCTATAAATATCCGTAAAAGGTTAGAGGGAAGACGCGTAAGCGTAGTATGGATAAATAAAGCTACTAAACGCATAAATATTAAAGGGGGAGGAGAAGAAGAGAGCTCTATATTATAGAATTAGAATTACAGCAGGCCTTTCTATATAAAATTAGAAGCCCTATATAAGCCTATATAGGCATAAGAATAGAAAAGGGTTGGAAAATGGATTATTAAGGTAATGGTAAGGTCAAAGGCACGTTAAGGCCCTTTATACTAACCTAGTACTAACCTAGGCCTCAAAAACGTGTCTAAAAAGTAGGGGCCACCACTAAAGGAGGGGGGGTAATATTTGGACAATATATTGCGGACCTTAGGAGGTTGTATATAACCCAAGGTTACGCCAAGCTTAACCCCAACCTCTAATACCTATTACATATTAGGGGGGCTAATTTAGCGTGGTTATAACCTGGGTTAATACGAGGTTAAGGCCACCCCTACTAATAATATGCCTAAACCTCGCATAAAGTTGCGCAGCAACTACCCCTAAGTACTTTTACACGCAATTTTAGGCGAAAAGGCATATAATTTAAGTTAAATTGGTACTTCTGGGCGGTTGCATAATATTACTCTAAATTTATAACACCTAAATAGGCTCTATTTCTATATTAAGGCATCTTAGTTACTATAGTATAGTCCTATATTAAGACGTCTTAGTTACTATAGTATAGTCCTATATTAAGGCGTCTTAGTTAATATAGTGCAGTCCTATATTAAGGCGTTATAGTTATAGTCACTACAGTGTAGTTGTATATTAAGGCGTCTTGGTTACTATAGTAAAATAACTATTTAATTATTCTTATAAAGCTAATCTAAAGAATGTTGGCCTTATAGCTGTTCTAGCTAGTTAATAGCCTATCTCTTATCTCTTGTTATACCGTCTTCTATATACCATCTTATATCCTTAATTATCCTATAGCGACGGCTATAAAATATAGCCTCGCTATTAACCTACTAGTATACCCCCTAGCAGCAATTAAGAGCTTTAATTAATGGCCTATCTATTAGCCCTAAAGTCCACCTAGTTTAAAGCTAGAAGACTAAATTACTGCCTTAAAGCATTTTATATTTCCCTAGCAGCGCCTATAGGTTAAGGATAAATAGGAAAGATAGTTAAGTATTAGCTTATGCCTACGCTAGTAGGGGTAATATAGATATAGTAGATAGCTAAGTAGGCAGTGCAGATATAGTAAATGGCTAAGAAGGTGGTATAGATATTGTAAATAGTAGTGCGAATATTATAAACGGTAGTGCGGATATTATAAATAGCTAGGTAGGCGGTGCGGATATTATAGACAGCTAAGTAGGTGGTGTGGATATTATAGACAGCTAAGCAGGCGGTATAGATATGGTAGATATTATAGTAGATAGTATAGGCTTGCCTAAAGGTGGATATATAGACTCTATAGGCCTTATCTAGATACCCATCTTCCCTTACTAGATCTATATAGGTATAAATAATACTAATAACCTTTCTATCTTGCTAAGGCGTTTTAAAATTATCTATACGCGTAATTAAACCCCCTTTATCTTAGAGATCGCGGCCTTATATCTTAGCTTAGCTACGGCCTTATAGGCGGGCCAGTATTTCTATATTATTAGCTTATTTAGTGTAACTATATTAGCTAGCGAGCTTTCTACCTATATAGTAAACCTTTAGTACTCCTTATAGCTAAAAAGGGGGTCCATTTATAGGGGGTAGAGCGGGAACTGCTTATATAGAATTATTAAGTCCTATAATAGGATTACTCTAAGTATATAAAGGAGGTATAGAAATCCTAAGCCTATAAGGTTAAGCTATATAACCTTATTATTGGCCTTACCTAAGTAGGAGGCCTCTATATATTTTTATAAGGGCGCGAAGAGGCTTCGGGAAAGATTCGAAGGAATAATATAAATTCTATCTAAATCTGAGGGTATACAGCTCTTGCTAGGAATAAGACGTTGCGTAAAGAAGAGAAAGGAATAACGAGAGAATCTTGCAATTAAACAGTTTAGGGGTCTTGGTCGATGCGTGCGCACATACGCACGCGGACGGACTTCGGTAGTATTTGATTAATCTGGCAGAACTTGGCAGAAGTCGATCAAGCTAGCAGAATTTGGCAGAATTTGGTTAAAGCTTTAAGTTCTATCTGTCGAGTGTTTTACCGAGACATTCCTACTGTAACTAGGCTAGTCCCGTTACAATTTTAGCCAGATATTAATTTTAGGCTATATCTTTAAACAGAGGGCCTTTTCTAGCACCTCCTATATATAGGGGAGAAAGTAACCCTTTTCTTCCTTTAGGAAGCCGGTAATTAACTATATAAATATATAGGGTAGGTAGCTAAGGTAAGCTCCTATTATTACGTCTATATTCTAGTATCTGGCCTATCTAATTTAGGTCTCCTTAACACTACTAAGCTTAGTATATTAGACGCTCTACTTATAGGCGCTATAGGTTTTCTCCTTTAAGTAAATTCCTACCCCTTAAAATATCTTTTTATTTTATTTAAACTGTATATAATAGCTTAGCAGCTATTATAGTACTTTAATATTACTAGGGAAAATATATAGATTATAGTAGTCTTCTAGCTACTAAAAGGATAAGAAGCTCTTAGCGTTATCTTTACCCTAGCAGTTAAAGAAGTAAAAGGCTATTATAGAGAGGGGGCAGAGGATAGGGTTAGCGTTCTGTATATAGCCTATATACTTAACCTTACCGTACTAATTCTGCTTCCCTTATATTATTAACATAATTATATACAGCGCTAACTTATTTAGTTTAGGTCCTTTATTCTCTAGTTTAATAAGAATGAGATTAGCAAGCTAAATATCTTATCTACTTTTACTATAGGTAATAGTAGTATAGCTTAAGGAATGGGTTAGAAAACGGCAGCTATATAGACTAGATATATAAACCTAATAAATACTTAGCTATAGTTTAAAGATAAAACTTAACTAAACCTAGTATCTTAGAGCCCGTCACTTAGTACTAAGTAATTACCTTTTTAAGCTCTTTAATGTTATAGCCACTAGTAATTATAAATAGGCCTTAGTTAATAAAGTTAACGCATTAAATCTAGTCCTTATTGCGGCAGACACTATTTAGTACTACTAAGAGCTTTGCCCCCTATAGCGGCTGTAAGGTCTTGCCTTCTAACTGCTATATATAATGCTTGGTAATAGCGGAGACGTAGCTATTTATAACTAAGTATTAGACTATCTTGTTAAATAGGGCGTCTAGGGCCTCATCCTATGCCTCCCATCCCTCCTTTATAGCTTCCTCCCCTATACCTATAGCTGCCCCTATAAATGCCCCTATAGATATAGATGCCCCTGCGGATGCCCCTATAGATACCCCTATAGATACCCTTCCCCCTAACTGCCCTACCTGCTTAACCATCTTCTACCTCTTCTTTACCCACTTACTATCTTTCTATATCTCTTTCTATTTTAACTTCCGTTTTTAATAGCTAGCAGCCTATAATTCTTAGTTAATAACTTACTGCTCTAAAAATAGGCAAAGCTTATCTTCTGTTACCTAGGCGCTATCTATATTGCCTTCTAGTCTTATACACCAGTCTTCCCACTTTTTCTGCTTTGGCTTGTATACCCTTATAGTATTTTTTAAGCGTTAGGCCTTATAAATATTATATAGCCGTACTGTCTGGGCCTTAAATTTATTCTAGAGGCTATTAGAGAAGGATACTAGGGGGGCTTCCTTTAACTACAAAGTGGACTATAGGGTAAGAAGATTCTTAAAAGACTCTATATCTATAAATATCCGTAAGAGGTTAGGGGGAAGACATATAAGCGTAGTGTGGGTAAATAAAGCTACCAAACGCGTAAATATTAAAGGGGGAGGAGGAGAAGAGAGCTCTATATTATAGAATTAGAATTATAGTAGGCCTTTCTATATAAAATTAGAAGCCCTACGTGAGCCTACGCGGGCATAAGAACAGAAGAGGGTTGGAAAATAGATTATTAAGGCGACGGTAAGGTTAAAGGCGCGCTAAGGCCCTCCATACTAACCCAGTACTAACCTAGGCCTTAAAAACGCGTCTAAAAAGCAGGGGCCACCACCAAAGGGGGGGGTGATATTTAGACGATATGTCGCGGACCTTGGGGGGTCGTGCGTAACCCAAGATTACACCAAGCTTAACCCCGACCTCCAATACCTACTAACGCTCTATTGCGCTACTATATACCTTATAATAAGCTACAGCCTTTAATAACCTCCCACCTAAGCCTAGTAGTATTATTCACTTAACTTTATTATAGACCTCCCTAAGTTTAAGACACCTTTTTATCCTTATAGACCGTTTTATAAAGCTAGTATATACTACCTAGCCTTATAGCTAAAGCGTAAGCAAAAAGTAAGCGCTATTACTAAGATATAGCCTATACTAAAAAAAGGTAGAGGATGTTTTAAAGGATTAAGAAACAAGCTAAAGCTTATAGTAAGAGTTATAGTATATATATGGGGTAAAGCTTAATTTATTAATATCTTATATAAGCTATATTCTAACGCAACCCAGTAACTCTTTAGCAACTTACTAGTAACTTATAAGCGGAGCTATAGCATATAATAGGGATAAAGCTTAATTCATTAATATACTATATATACTATAACTCTAAAGTAATTAAAAATACTCTCTCTAGACCTAGTCTATTACTCTATACTATATTAGCAGACTATATATATATTAGACTCGGATACCGTATACGCGTATTATAACCCAACGTTAGATAGGAAGGAGGCTTAGACACTCTATACCCTAAATATATATTATACACAGGTATACCGCGACCTAATGTTAGAAGAAGACTAGGATAATATATACCCTAAACGTATATCGTGCGTAGGTATCTTATAATCCTATATTAGAAAATAAGACTAGGATACTATATACCCCTAAATATATACCTTATATAGGCGCATTACGACCTAATATTAGATAGGAAGAAGACTTAGATACTATATACCCCTAAATATATCTTATACAGGCGTATTACGACCTAATATCTATACCTATACTAATGATTTATATATATTATCCTACATCTGTTTATAACTGGGGTTCTTTAACTAGGGTCCTTTAACCTACTAGTAACCTACTAGTAATAACCTATACCAACAACTTATATACTACTCTATATATATACTATGCAGATAATATAAGGCTAAAGCATGGGTTAGTAGCAGATTTAATAGGTATATAGCCTTACTGTTTATAAATCTAGCTATATATAATTAACCTAGGATCTACCTGCGCTAGTATACCATAAGGCTAAAGTATAGGGTTAGCGGCGGCTATTAAATATACCGCTTTACCATCTATAAGTCTGGCTGTATATAAATAACCTATAATCTACCCGCAAGGTACTAGCGACCTACTTATATAAGTAAGCTTTAGAATTTAGCAGAAGTTAGCGGAATCTCTATATACCCATCTCTCTATATACAAAATTAGGGCGCTCTTTCCCTTCTAATTTTTTCCTTACTAAGGTTTTTTATAGGGTTTTATTAAGGCCTAAGTATATAAAGGATTGGGGACGACCCTTTTTAAAAGGAGGGGGGGCATTATTAGGTAAAACCTAAGTAGGTAGTTATATAGCTATAAAGCATAGACGACTTATATACAACTCGCCTATAAGGTATATGCGTTATACATACTTAGGGAAAACCCTTCCTTACCTCATACCTTAGACTCCTCCTTCCCCTTAAGGATTTGTCTGTCTATATAACATATCTTATTATCTTATTATTAAGCTCCCTATCTACATTTTTATCTTATATTACTACTAATTTCTAATTAAAAAAGTACGTAGATATTAACTAAAAGCGCCTTCTTAGCTATTATCTTTCTTATTTAATATTAGATAGACATTATAGGCCTATATAGAAGCATAGATATAATATTAAGTATAGTAAAATAGGTAAGCGGTATTAGCTCTATAGAATTTACTACAAGTAAAAGGCTTATTATAACGGCTTAAACTATTACATATATGCCTTAATAGAGGCTTAAATAAATACTTCTAAGGTAAAGTGAACAAATGCTATATAATAAAGATATTAAGCTAAGGAGTAAAAGAAGGTAGTAAGGCCACGTCTATATACACACGCTAAGTCTTAAGCGAACCCCTAACTAGGTAACATGCTCTAGTGCCGTTATACTTATATATTATATATATCTAGATTTAAGTACTATTAATTACTAGCTTTATATCTTAAGGCCTAAAAAAGACTAGTTTAAGCAATTAGAGCAACTTATCATATTTAGTTAAGGGGTTAATATATTTCTATATATCCTCTATTTAAGTTTAAAGCCTAATTAAGTTAATCCATTTATTGTAATTAGCTTAGTTTAACAATATCACCGTTATAGTAACAGCTTAGGTAGGTTAAAAAGTTATATTAAAAGGTGCTTATAAAAATAGATAAAAGATTTAATAATAGAACAGTAATTTAATAAGGGGTAGAATTAATCGAATTAATTAATTAAATTAATTAGTTAAATAGGTGTAATATAGTAAGTTACCTAGGCTTATAACTATTAACTGGAAAACAAAATAATAATAATAATAATAATAATAACTTAGTCTTGTTGCAAGAGGCTCTGGAGTCTTACTATATATACTATATTAGCATTTTGTTTGGGTGCTAAGATCCTAGAGGCCTCCTGCTAGGATTTTGATTTTTTTAATTGTCCTAGTTGTCCTAATAGGCTCCTGCTAGGAGCCTACTAAGATTTTAGTTATTCTAATTGTCCTAATAGGCTCCTAATAGGAAACTAGTATTTCCTAATCGTCCCATTAGGTTTCTGGCAGGATACCCCCCTAAAGCAATATCCTATACACACTCCTTAAGTAATACTACTAAGGCTCTACATAAGGCTTTATATAAAGCGCTATATAAAGCTCTGCACGAAGCTCTATATAAAGCTCTACACAAAGCTCTATATAAAGCTCTATACAAAGCTCTGTATAAAGCTTTACGCAAAGCTCTATACGAAGCTCTATATAAAGCTCTATGTATAAAGGTTCTATATAAGGCTCTACGCAAAGCTCTGCGTATAGAGGCTCTATATAAAGCTCCGTATAATACACATTACTATTAGGTCCCCGCTATATTCCTAATAGCCTACATATACCTCCGCTAAGTTACCCCTTTATAGCCACCTTATTTTTTACCCTTCCTTATATCCTCCCTACTTTAAAAGGTACTAGAATAGTAGCTAGTAGAGGACCATTACTAGAACTAGATAACCGTTACTAGAACTAGAAAACCATTGCTAGAACTAGATAACCGTCCTAGAGCTAGACAACTATCGCCAAAACTAAACAACCGTTGCTAGAACTAGATAATAACCGTTTAAATAACTAGCTAGCAAACACCATAAACAATTTAATTAATTAATTAATTAAATTAAACTAGAGCTTTAATATTGGCCCATTACCAAATTAAATTAAGGCCTTTTAGGGAGGCACCTTAAACAACTACCATTTAAATATATAGCTAGTAAACGGCTATAGAGAATAATTCGAATTAATTAAAGCCTTTAATTAGGCCGACTCCTCCCCTAAATTAAACTAGATACTAATATAGGTAAATAGGTAGGCAGGTGGGTAGGTAAATAGGTAGGTAGGTAGGTAGGTAGGTAGAAGAGGACCATCGCCAGAACTAGAGACCGTCGCTAAAACTAGACAACCGTCGCTAGAGCCAGACAATAATTGTTTAAACAACTAGCCAGTGAACACCACAATTAATTTAATTAATCGATTAAATTGAACCAGAGCCTTAATATTATCCTATTACCAAATTAAATTAAATTAAGGCCTCTTTAGAGAGGCAACCCAGACGACTACTATTTAAATATATAGCCAGCAAACGCCTATAGAGAACGATTTGAATTAATATAATTAATTATAATCGAATTAAGCAGAGCCTTTAATCGGGCCGACCTCTCCCCAAATTATAGATATAGATAGGTAGGTATAGATAAGTAGGTATAATAGATAGGCATAGATAGGCATAGAGAGGTAGGCATAAATAGGTAGGATAGTTAGATAGGTAGGATAGGTAGAATAGATAGGATAGGTAGGACAAGTAGACAGATAGGCAGGCAGGCAGGTACTAGGCCTAGTTAGGAAATTAGTATAGGCTAGCGGATTATTAGGAATACCGCCAATTAATGGTTTAGATCCTCTGCGAGAGCCTTACCCCTTATCTCCTTAATTAATTACTTAACGCCTAAATAGATACAGATATAGGTAGTAGGTAGAAAGCATTGATTTAGATTATTTAAATTACTTAAAGTATTGTGTATATAGGATAGGGCCTAAAAGTAACCTAATTTTTATATTTTAACTACTAAGCTTAGTGTTACAGTACTGGCAGATTGCCGTCAGATTGCCGTAACTTGCCATTACGTAACTAGAGGATTGTATATAGCTTTAGATCCTCGTTTATAGACAATCCAATTATATAGGCTTGTATGCGTCCTTCTTACTATGTTTATACCTTAATTAACTAAGTCGCTAATATTATCTAAAGCTTATACTACTCTTTTTTCCTAAGAAGGAACTTAAATATATCTATAAGGCCATAAATAGGACAAGGATATAGAATAGGACCCTAAGGATATTACTAGGACTATAAGGACAGGACAAACCCCTAAGAACTAAAAGAATATAAATAGAACGCGAAACTTAAGAATAGGATATATATGGACTAGAACCCCTAGGAAATAAACAAATACCAAAAATTACCCAATACTCCTACTACTATGCTAAGAAATATAGTAGCTAGTAAAGCCGCTATAGGACTCGTAAATACCTCTAATAGTGAAATGGTTGCTGTCTTAACCCCCTAAGAAGAGCTTACAGCAGTTAATGCCAAAATTAAATAGCTTTGAGAGCTGCTTAAAACTAGAGACACCCCTACACCTAGTAAGGAGTTATTAGATACCTAGAGACTTACTATAGTCCTTAAGGCCCTAGCCTAACGTATAGTATTAGCATTATTGCGGTCCGTAAAGGTTATGGACCCCTTATTACTTATAGACGGAACTAACCCTATATTTAATAATTGGAAGCTTTAACTATAAGATAAGCTTAAAGTTAATATGGACTACTTCCCTACTACCTAAGCTAAAATGGCCTATGTCTTTGGCCGTACTAGCAGGGACGTATAGATATATTTATGTCTATAATATGCCTAGGACTTAGCAGACTCCTTCCTCTCTAGAGAAGAGATAACTAACTACCTATCTTTTATTTATAAGGACCCCTTTAAGATATAGAACGCCCGCCTTAATTATAAAGCCCTTAATATAAAAACAATAGAGACCTTCTTAGTCTTCTAGACCCACTTTCTACACCTAGCCAGATAGGCTTAAATCTCCTAGGAAGATTTAATGCTAGACCTCTTTAATAAGCTTACCCTAGACCTATAGCGCGCTGTGCTGCTGGTTTATACTACTATATAGACGCTAAAGGAACTTATAGACTAGTGCCTAGCTATTAACTAGGGCCTCTATTAAATTAAGGTATATACCAAGCGGTATAAAACTAAAAGCTCTGCTAACTAGAATATAAGTACTATAAAAATAGGCTATAGCGCCCTAGTAAGATCTGCAACCCCTATAGCACTAACTATACCACCTACTATTAACCTAGCGGCTAGCTATACAGCTAGCCCTACTATAGGTCCGGTAAATACTTAACCTATATATAGTAACCCCTATAGATAGGCCCTTAGTAATTAAGAAGCCTACTTCCTATATAGCTAGAAAGACCACTTTATAAAAGACAACTTAATAGCGGCAAAGATAAACAAGGTCCTATTAATTTAGGAGGATAGTATAAAGTTGGAAAAAGAGGAACCTTAAAGCAAGACTCCTCTCTAGGGTTAAAAGGAATTAATATATTATATATTAATCTGGGTTAGCTAGTTAGAGAAAGAAGCTATACTATCCCTTATACTTTATTCCGCAATAAATATTAAGTTTTAACCTCTGCTTTAGCTGACTTAGGAGTAAATATCTTTACCTTAATTAATATAAAGTGCGCTATAAAACTGGCCAGCTTTTTAAATGCGCCTCTAAAAGAACTGCCTAAGCTAATCCCTTGTCACGGAGCGCGGAACAGTGGCAGCTGAACGTATGTATTCGAGGAGTCTACAAGACGTTACGCGATCGATCGTAAGGGTCGAGGGCGTAAGGAGGTGACATACCTACGCGTAGCTGACGTAAGCTGTACGCGAGGTGTACGCGAGAGCACGGGGCTCTCCTATAGAGGCCCCTACGGTGGGGTTCCGTGACACTACCCCCCCTCCTATAGAGGCGGAGCTCCGGCGACGCTGTGGTTGCTATATACATGTAGTAAGGTATAGAGAAGAAAAGGAAATATTACTAAAGGCTTGCAATAACGTTACGTAATAAGACTTAGCACCTAAAAATTCGACCAATTAGATAACTTTGACTGCCGGTTAAAGTTCCTGGACATCTCAACGATTTTCCAGTCACGTGATCGCACTTTGCCATTATATAATAGCAATCTGCGGCAATCTAACGGCAACCTAACGGCAATTTGCCCTTACGTAGCAATGTACGGTTTAACTCTATAAGGGCTCCCATAGAGGATTAGGCACGAAATCTCTGCTTAGGCCTAGTTTCTGTAGGTTCGCGTAGTAAAAATCGCTAATTAGATCCTTTGCATTTTTAAAGTCTTCCTATAGTTGCCATTCTGGCTGGTCTATATCAAATCCTGTGTAGATAGCTCTATAGTAGAGCCGCCGTCCCCTGCCTTTGCTATGGTATTTAGAGTTAATGATTTGTTTAATGGTCCACTCCTTATGGTTCTCGTCTTCGTTCTTATCTCGGATTAGTACTGGTAGAGGTTTAGGCTATATCTGTCCTAGTAAGGGGTTAGGCTAATAAAGGTGTAGTAGCTATAGGTAAAATACAGGCCATATCCTATGGGTGGCTAGGGCAGGCGGGAGCTCTAGCTTATATACAGCTCCCCTATTAATAACTTGTTTGATTTAATAGGGGCCGAGATTCTTATAATTAAGTAACTTTATGGGCCTCTATATAGAGATATTACGTACATCTAGCCATACCTAGTCGCCAACACGCATCTCTAGTGGTGGCGCTCTATAACAATCGGCGAAGTAGGCCTACTTTGCTTAAGCCCAGGCTATTTCTCCCTTGCAGTAGTTAAGTAGATTTTTCATGTGGTCTACATATTGGTTAGCAAGTAGCATCTTAAGGCGTTTTCTATATAGCAGTTTCTTATCAATAGGTTCTAGTGGCTCTATGCTAGATTAGGGGTGATAACCCTTGTTTGCGAAAAACGGGGTAAGTCCTATAGTGGTTAAGACATAGTTATTCGCTGCGAATTTACCTAGTAGAAGGTAATCTACCCAGTTATCCTAACTATAGGCAACTACCTATTATAGGTACGCTTTTATACTAGCATTAGCTTTTTTTAGTTGCCCGGCAGTTTTATAGTAAAAGGATGTAGATATCTTAATAGAGGTGCTAAGACGTTGGCAGATTCGTCTCCATACATTAGAGTTAAACTATATGCCTCGGTCGGACGTAATCAAGTTAGGTAGCCTATGTAATTAGTAAACTTTATAGAGAAAGGCGTTAGTGACGTCGCTAACGGCTACGCCTTCGGTAGGGACGTAGTGGCGCTCTTTTATAAGTCGGTATATTATCATAAGGATATTCTTATAGGTACGGCCGTGTTGTTTATAGGGTGGTAGGTCAATAATAAAATCTATAGCGATATCTGCCCATCGTCGTATAGGTACTGGTAGAGGGTGTAGTAGTCCTTGGTACTTTATATTAAAGGCCTTAGCGCGCTTATAACCGTAACAGGCACCTATAAAGCGTTTAACTAAGTCTATTATCTTAGGCCAGAAGTAGTATCGGCTAAGGAGCTTATAGGTCCCTCTTTTTCCTAGGTAGCCGCTTAACCGGAGGTTATAGGCCATTTGGATTAGTTGCCGTTGTAGGTTTTCTAAGTTAGGGATGAATAGGCGGCCTCTATAGTAGAGCCTGTTCTCTTTTACTTCTAGGGCTGCCATATCAATCTGGCCCAAGCTTCGGAGGTTTGTGGGCAGCGTACGGGTGCCGGCGGTCTTTACAGCAATAAGTTAATACAGTAGTGGGTCAACAGAGGTGTTATATACTACAGTAATAAGCTTGTTAATTTTATAAGGTAATTCTAGTTCTATGGTGTAAAGCTAAGGTACAGTCGGCTCTGTTATAGGTAGTATACCTAGGGCTAAGTTCCGTGCTTTTAGGATCGTCTGTTATTAGAACTAATTATAGGGGTCGTCTTCTAACTAAGGAAGGTCTTGCGAGCGGCGTATTAGGCTATTAGGCTTAGTGCCTTATACTCCTAGTCTATATGCGATTTTAAAGTTAAAACTAGAGAGGAACTCGTTCTAACATACTTAGCATTAGTTTAGCTGCTTTATAGTTATAAAGTACTTAAGGTTGCGATAATCTGTAAGGACTTTAGTTGGCTAGTTAGGTTCTGCTAAGGAAAGTTCCGGTCGGAATTCTTTAAATACTTATATAATCGCAAGGAGTTCCTTATTATAGATCTTATAGTTATACTCTTATAGTATAAGCTTAGACGAGTAGAATGCGACTAGGTAGAGGAGGCCGTTATTACCTATTTAGGAAAGGATGCCTGCGTTAACGTGGTCTAAGGAGTTGGTTTTAAGATAGAGTTGTCGTCCTAGTATAAAGTAAGCTAGAATAGGTGCTTTAGTAAAGGCATTTTTAAGGTCTTAGAACGCTTTCTCGCATTTAGGCATCTAAGCAAAATATAGGTACGTTTTTCTTCCTTTTACAGAAAGGCCCTTCGTTTGTATCATTGCTGTAAGTAGTGCTACTATGCCTAAGAAGTTGTATATAAATTTCCAATAGAAGTTAGCAAAACTAAGGAAGGCTTATACGTCCTTAATACAGTTAGGGGCTTGCTATTTGGCAATTATATATACCTTCTTAGGGTCCATATAGACACCCTTAGTAGTGACAATTAGTCCAAGGTATTTTACTTCTATAACTAAGAATTCATACTTCTTTAAATTAATATAAAGTCCTGCTTCCCTAAGGCGCTGTAGAACCTTTTAAACGTGCTCGGTATGCTTAGAAGGGTTATTGTTATAAATAAGTATATTGTCTAGGTACGCAGAGTAGAAGTCATTAAGATAGTCCCGTAAGGCGTTATTAATATAGCTTTAGAAGGCGCCTGGGCCGTTGCATACGCTAAAGGGCATAATAGTATATTCAAATTAGCCGAAGCGCAATGCGAATGCGGTTTTCCATTCATTACCTTTCCGTATTCGGAAATGGTTAAAGGTGGCGATGATATCAAGTTTAGTATAGATTTTGGCTTAACTAAGCCGCTTAAGGGTCTCGCGTATAAGCGGTACTGGGTATTAGTTCTTGATTATAATAGCGTTAAGTCCTCTATAGTTAGCGTAGAATTGGATACCTCCCCCTAGCTTTTTAGCGAGAAGGATAGGGGCGGCTGCTAGTAATATACTAGAATAAATAAACCCTTTATTAAGGTGCTCGTTAATATACTTTTTTATAACTAGGAGTTTATCTTTTAACATGAGGTAGGGTCTCTTATAAGGTAGCATTTTCCCTTATTCAATATTAATAGCATAGTCGTTAGGTCGATGTAGGGGGAGTATATCTGCGCCCTTTTGTAAGCATATGTTGATAAAGTCGTGGTACCTCTTAGGGAGGAGCTTACGGAGTTCCTCATTAGTAAGTCCTTTTTTAAGGTTTATAAACTTCTTAAAGTCTAAAGGTAAAAGTCCGTAGAGTTCCACAGGGGCGTCATCTTCTAGGAGGTTGACTATGTCTATTCTATTACTATAGAGAACGTGGTTCTATTCTTTATCAAGCTTATATAGTCGTGATCAGAAAGCTGCAGCAACGGTCTAGCCTTTCTTACATACTATGCGGTAGAAGGCCGCAGCACTTACATAGTGGCAGTTAGTTATAGGTGGGGTAATAAGGGGTTCCTTAGGTTGATATCCTAGGGAGTAAATAGAGGCGGCTAGGCTATGCCCTAGGCAAGTCTCTCTGCAGTATTTAGAGTTAAAGGTTACTTCTCTCTTTTTCCAGTTAATAGCGGGGTTATATTATTCGAGCCAGTTTATTCCAAGGATAATAGGGTAGTTAGTAAGTGGTATAATATAGGCCTAGAGCTCTTCCTGGTGCCCGTTCATATCTAGGTAGAGTTATGCCATATAGGTAATCCTCTATGCGGTACAATTACCATTAGCAAGTCGTAGGGCGCGGGCTTTAGTAAGGGGTAAGGTAGGTAGGTTATAAGTACGCACAAATTAGGTATCTACAAATTTATTAGTAGCTCCGCAATTAATTATAGAACGGCTTTTATATTGCTTTTTAGCAGTAGTTCCTATTATAGGTAAAACTATCTGTTTCCATCTATTTATCTTTACTAAGTTATCTATTAAGCAGGCTAATATATAGATCCCTCTATTATTAGGGCATCCCAACCCGCAACTTAGGGCTAGGACTTGGCGTTTTCCACTTCTATATCCAACTCTACTGCTGTTACTGCGTCTTCGTCTTGTACGGTGGCGGTGCGTAGCGAGGTATTTAGTGTTTAAGGTATAAAGTTAGGTATTAGGCGGCGATTACCAAACCTAGCTATTAGGCAGTTTAGGTTCTCGCAATAATAGCCTTCTTAACGGCATCTATAGCAGCGCCCTAGCTTCTAAAGTAGCTCGCGCTCTCCATCTAGGAGCTTACATAGGAAGGTTGGTATAGAGAGGTTAATATTGGCTCTAGTATTTATAGTAGGCATCGGTAACCTAGTGTATATAGGTGTGGTCGGCCCGGAGGGCTTCTATATAGGAGCCTTTGGGTAAGGGTTAGTAGTAGAGATCTAATTTAGCCGTCGTTTAATCTTCTATAGGGCTGCCACCATGCTATATATGTTATTGTAATTGTGACTAGCGGCAGCGTAACTAAGGCAATAGGTGACCTTTTTAAGGAGATCTTTCTGGTCTTTAGCGTTGTCTTAGGAGAGAACTCTAGTATATTCCTAGAACTTAACATAGAACTTATTAAATAACTTAGTGGGACTTATCTTTAGGGCGCGTAGTTTGGCTTAACTAGTGGCCACTAGGTCGTAGTCGCGATATATTAGGTTAAGATTGTTAAGGACCTCCTAGTAGGACTACTACTTCTAGGGGCTATTGGTCTCCTATTAGGCGAAGAGTCTATTAAATAGGGTACCCTTTGTACGCCTAATAATGTAACTAATCTTAGCATCCTCCCTAGGAAAAAGGTAGGCGCTCTAGGTTAGTTTCTCGCAGATTTACATCTTCTAGTAGCTATATTCCTTGCGGTCTCCCTAGAAGACTAGGGGATTAGGGTATTGTATATTAGACCCCGCAATTGTGGCTTAAGTTCGGTTACTGTTATAGAAGTTATCCCTATTAGGTAAAGCTGCTTAACGCTAACTTTCGGCCAAGCGTTAAGTGGGTAAGGTTGCCAGAGGCGTAGAGACTTAGGTGGTATAGTGCGTAGTAGGGAGATGCTTGGTGTTGTTACAGATGTGCTTATTAAGCTAAGACTGTAGGTATTTAATTATGCCCTCCTTTTTAGTAACCTAAGCAATAAGTATAATCTCAGCTTTCTTTAGTTGTTGGACATCGCGCTTAAATATACGGAGGTTATCTTTAGTCTTTTAGCGTGTGTTATTAGCAAGTGCCTTACTAGCTTATAAGTCTTGGATGATATCATAGTCTTAGGCAGCACGCAATTCGGCTTATATAAGCTTTAGGTGGTAGTTCTGTAGAAGGCAATAGTATTTGTTAGGTTCTTATGCTACCATTTATACAAACATCTCGGCGTCTCGTATTTCGATCTTAATAAGTGGCTGCCCTTCTGGTTGCTTTTCCGTGGCTATATAATTAATAAAGGATAAGACGTCGCCGGTATCTATCTCGTTAAGGTTATCGCTGTGACCACCTGTACTAATAGGGGTGTACCCATCCTGCTGGGCTGGTTGACTCTTATCATCTTTAAGGTGGTGCTGGGTACTTAGGGGTGCTTATAGTTATAACTCTTTTAAGCCGCTAGACTTGCCCTTAGGGGTTAAGGCTAGGGTTAATAAATTAAATTCTCCTGGAATTAATTGGCGTTGTAGGTTAGGTTAGGGTATTAGGTTGCTCTTTAGGCTTAACATAGTGGCTAGTAAGGAATATCGTCTTACTATCATAGTGCAAAGGTTGCTCGTAGACACGCTGCTTCTGGCAGCGCCTGTAGTATCGTAGACGTAGAATTGGTCGTAGGCTAGGTATCAGTGGTAAAAAAAAAAAGGCGCAACGTAATGTCACGGGGCGCGGAACAGTGGCAGCTAAACGTATATATTCGAGGAGTCTACAAGACGTTGCGCAATTGATCGTAAGGGTCGAGGGCGTAAGGAGGTGACATACCTACGCGTAGCTGACGTAAGCTGTACGCGAGGTGTACGCGAGAGCACGGGGCTCTCCTATGGAGGCCCCTGCGGTGGGGTTCCGTGACATCCCTATTTATACGTATAATAAATAAGTAGAACTACCTATTATAACTATCTTGCGGATTTATCTCTATGTTAACAGATAAAGGCAGTATAATATCCCCTTCATTATTACGGACCTTAAAAGCTATAATATAATCTTAGGAAGAAAATGGCTAGCCTATTTAGGCTTATAGCTCAATATACGGAACAGATGGCTTATTTAGCCCAAAACTATACCCCCAATACCTTCCTTTATAAAAGAAATTAGTATTATAATAGAGAACCTTATTCGGCTATAGATAAACACTATTTACTAGGCCGACGCTATATATAAGGACTAGGCTTTTAAAAAGGACGTATAGCTTAACCCGCAATAAATCCATATACTACACCGCTCCTAGACTACCTATATTATACCACCCGCACTAAAGATTAAAAAAGTTAGTAAAAAGCTAGTGGAGCTCCCTATAGGGAACTTAGGCCCTATATAGCTATAAAGAATAGCAAAGAGTATTAGATGCTATACTAAACGTATAAACTAGAAAGATAACTTATAGAAAATGGAACGTAAGCTAAGATTATAAACCCTATACTGTAAAATACGGCCTAATAAAAGTCTGTAAAGAAACTTATAGACCTTCTCCTAGTTAATATCTACTATATTAGCGCTATAGGATTCTACCAGAACTTAGTCTAACCTAATACTATTACCTTTACTACTAGCTTATATAAAATTAATTAAATAATTAAGGAAAAGGAAAGCAAGCTTAGTAAATAGAAAAGTAAGCTTATAGATAAGGAGCTGGTAGATCAGAAACTATCCTATTAACACTAAAAATTTAAGGATATATTTTCTAAGGTAGCGTTTAATATGCTCCCGCCTTACTAACTATATAACTATAAAATTAAAATTAAGCTAGATAGGGAAAACACACTTAGCTATAGCCCCCTTTGTTAGCAGTCCACTACCAAGTTATAAGCTATAAAGTAGTACCTTATTAATAACCTAAATAAGGGCTTTATTAAGCCTAGTTAAGCCCCTTTTAACTTGCCTATTCTCTTTACTAAAAAGCCAAATTAAGGACTTTGTTTCTGTATAGACCACCGCAAACCCAATAATATAACCCGTAAGGACCGCTACCTACTACCCTTACTTAATAAGACTTTGGCCCAAATAAGTAGAGCTAAGATCTTTATTAAGCTTAATATCCGTTAGGCCTTTTACCGGATTAGAAAAGACCCTAAATTAGAAGATCTTACTATATTTCGGACCTGTTACGGAATATATAAATATAAAGTACTTCTTTTTAGACTAACTAACGGACCAGCTATATACTAGCGATATATAAATAATATACTCTTTAAATACCTTAATAACTTCTATACAGCCTACCTGGATAATATTATAATCTACTCTAAAAATAAGTTAGAACACGAGAATCACATCCATAAAGTCTTATAACGGCTCCACAAGACCGGCCTCTAGGCCAATATTAGGAAATTGGAATTTAGTGTTAAGCGTATAAAGTACCTAGGGTTTATTATTAGTACGGACGGAATTAAGGCAGACCTAGAAAAGACAGCTATAATTAACTAATAGGTACCCCTAAGGACCGTAAAGGGGGTATAGTTATTCCTAGGGTTCTATAACTTCTACTAAGTCCGTCGCCTCCCCTTCGCTCCTCCGTCCGTCGCCTCCCCTTTGCTCCTCCGTCCGTCGCCTCCCCTTTGCTCCTCCGTCCGTCGCCTCCCCTTTGCTCCTCCGTCCGTCGTCGCCGCTTGGGCGCCGCCGGTTGTATACCCCCTAAAGACACGTCACCACGACGCTAGCCACCTCAACCAACGATTCCACCACAACCAGTCTGCCACAGAGTAGACGACCTCCTCCACTACAACCAGTCTGCCGTAGGGCAGACGACCTCCTCCTCTACAACTAGTCTGCCACAAGGCAGACGACCTCCTCAACCAGTCTGCCGCAAAGCAGACGACCTCCTCCTCAACCAGTCTGCCGCAAAGCAGACGACCTCCTCCTCTACAACCAGTCTGCCGCAGGGCAGACGACCTCCTCTACAACTAGTCTGCCGCAGGGTAGACGACCTCTACAACCAGTCTGCCGCAGGGCAGACGACCTCCTCCTCTACAACTAGTCTGCCGCAGGGTAGACGACCTCTACAACCAGTCTGCCGCAGGGCAGACGACCTCCTCTACAACCAGTCTGCCGCAGGGCAGACGACCTCCTCCTCTACAACCAGTCTGCCGCAGGGCAGAC
>Ga0307507_10004759_pt1 | contig 23437 bp, 10 predicted proteins | sample 7_EM_MG_FD_207223 | JGI IMG/M metagenome (GOLD analysis project Ga0307507, IMG submission 207223) | Populus trichocarpa ectomycorrhiza microbial communities from riparian zone in the Pacific Northwest, United States - 7_EM | ecosystem: Host-associated > Plants > Roots > Unclassified | place...
CGAAGTGACTGCCACGGAGTCCGGGGTAACTACTACGGACACCGACCAAAAGCGGAACAAAGGAAGTCTGCTTATGTAAGCAGGAAACCCGTGTGGAGGACTCTTCCAGAGCCATCGTCAACAATGGCAGATTTCGATGAGGCACATTGATTGATGCACCCATAAGGCGTTGATTGTACTGAGTATTAGAATCCGTGCCAAGATTCATATCACGCGACTCGAATGGACCGTGCACTCACTGCCCCGTCATCGAATTCAAGGATTGCAGGAGTATAGCAGCGATGCTGACTAGCCGAGGCAGATTTCGTCAAGGAGGGTTTTGGTCTATGATTATCCAGATCAGAAGCATTGAAAGCCTAGAGAAGTAGTTGTAAAGTCGGGTATCTTGTTTCCTATTACTACAAAACAAATATCATATCTGTATAAAAACACACTCACAAAACTCATTCAATCACGTGATATATAACATATTAGCCCCTTGAAAGAGCCAAGACAAGCCTAAAACGCCACTATTATTACTCCAACCTCTACTCAACCATCCAGAAGCAGATCTCCCTACCTCTTCCTCGCAGTCTCTGGATCCTTCTAAAACACCTTTCTCCACGTAACTTACTCTGCTGCCCCATTCTTTATTGACTGCCTTAAATCCTTCTTTACCTTCCTAACCTATACCTTAACCTCTAACACCTATTTCGCGTAGGTTATAGTCCTCTACCTAATTACTTTTAACACTGCCGCCTCTATTATGTCCCCCTTATACTATCCAGCTATAGAATAATATCCCTTAACCCGTTAAAATTCGTCCAACGATTATCAGCCAATTAAAGTATCTGGATTAACGAAAGATACCCAATGAAATCTAGTCGCGAACTTAAGCGAACTTAGTGTAGGACTCTAACGGGTTAAGGGATAAAGCCATGCCGCAGACACTATATCTTAAGATACGCGCGGAGCACCTCCAGATGCGGCAACTGCGCCAGCGAGAGCGCTATGCCGGGTATCTCCTTCCCCTTGCCCTTCTCCTTCTGTACGACTGCCGGCGTCCCAAACGACTCCGTATGGCGCTCGCACGTGCACCCCCGCACCTCCACCTCCTCCTGCTGCTGCTGCTCCCTCTCCTTCTCTTCCCCCACTTCCACCCCCTAATAACCTGCTTACTCGTCTTCACCCCCTTAATCAACGAGTGCGCCTAGACAGCACTAGCCCGCTAAAGGTTAGGATTAGGCTGACGTTAACGGTAGCAGTAAGCGGGAGCAGGGATAAGGCGATGACGGCGTCGCGCTGCGAGCAGGCGCGCGTGCGCAGGAGGGAGGCGCTAAATTCGGCACAGATGTCCGCCGGGGAGAGCGGGAACAAGGGCGGGTAGAGGAGGGTTAGGGAGTTGAGGCGTTTTGGGGTGGTATGGTGGAGGGGGTTTGGCATGCGGGAGCAGCTGGAGCTGATGCGGCGGGGGGAGCGGGGCGGGGTTCAATGAGGGTAGGGGAGGCGGGGCCGTCCGCGGGAATGCCGTGGTTGGTGGTTGAGGCCAAGTATCTCGGGCTTCCGAGCGAGGTCTGGGACTCGCGGGTGTTGCTGCTGTTAGCGCCGTCGGATAAGCGTCTTGATTGGCTTGTGCACGGACCCACCGCATGTACATCAAAATTGAAAAATATAAAACATTTAAAATATTATGACTTTGTGATTATAGATCTAATTAACGCCGCTTTTAAGCTTGTGGTTAAAGCCTAGTTATATTAAATTTTTAAAGAAAAATAGCAGGGGCTAGCCCTAAGCTAATCCAAGGCCTTTTTAACTAATTTATTTATTGTCGGGTGACGAGGTTGATCTACCAAACGGAAGGCTCAAACCTGTTCGATTTATTTGACCTGTTCGTTCCATTTCGAATTTTGGTGGTCGGAACAATGAAATCGAACAGGTGGAAAAAAGTTACCAAACGAGGCCTTAGCCAACCGGTTTAGAACTTCGAAAATATTCATCCTGTTGCTATAAAATCATTTTTCTACAATAGATGTTAAAAACCCGGCGCGTAATTTCAAAGAACTCTGTTCTTCTTTCAGAGTAAAGCTTGGATTTTCCGCAAGGAGTGGAACGCGAGAAATCTACGCCCTGCTTATATAGTAATAATTTTTCTACTACGAATTCGCTCTGTAACTTTATAGGTAACTCCCTTTTTCATGTAATGCGTCTAATCCGCGCCGCTCTACGAGCTATTGTGGTGGAGGAGCAGCGATTGATTGCGAGCTTCTGCAGAGGTGTAAAAGTGTAGAGCTTTGCAAAGAGTTTTGAGAGGGAGCTTAGGGGATAAGCTGTGTACGGAGCTCTGCACGGAGCTCTACAAAATCTCTACTAAACGCTCCGCGAGAGCTCTACTAAGTCCTACGCGGAGCTTCATTAAGAAACTTAAGACACCAACTCGTTGTATGATAGCACATGTACAGTCGTAGTATTATCAGCACTATCATCACAATCTCTCAAATTCAAGCTCCCAAACGTACTTTAACTTTACTTCGATCCTCAGAAATTCGAAACCTAAAATTGACAACCAGCCCCAAAATAAAAACCAGATTTCGTTGTCTACAGAGTGTCCAGATAGTTGAACTATGCAACAGTGCGATCGTCCTAACGATTCGCTCCAAGGAGGCAAAGCGGACATCAGAAAAAGGGTTAATCCTTGTGTCATCGCGGAATATTATAGGGTCGTTCTGAGAAGAGATGACACGTATGATGAAACCAAAATTATGCTCACTACAAGCGGCTCGGGCGTATCAAAACCAGCTGGAAGGAATCGAAAGACGAGATAACAAAATTTATTTGGTAAACTGTGTTGGAGATGCATTAGTGCTGCGATTCGGCGGAGAGAGGCTATAGGGAGAGGTTACGATCCAGGGGCTAGCAGTGCCTCGTAGATTTTGATTTCAGAAGCCCATATTCTTGGATGGTTTGTTGTGTTAGTCTAGCATCGAAGGATGGATCATCCATCTCTGGTATGTAGAATCTCGTGCTATATATCTTTCGAGGCGCACTATTTATGCTCCAACGTATGTCTACATAGCCCTGCAAGCGCGCCTGCTGCCCATCAACATTAACTAGTCCTCCTTTGTCAAGTGGGCGAGTTTCGATGCTCAATACTTCGTTAACGAGATTTCTGGAAATAAGGTTTAAATCGGAATCAGTGTCGAGAGATAAGGTTGCTAATCTTGAGGAGGGTGGATCGGTATCAAGATTGGTGTAGATGTCAATGGTAGGGTGGAGGTGGTTGTGATCACTGCGCTGAGAAACAGATAAGCAAACTTTGGGTCATCTCGGCCGGAATTAAAGAAATACCTTTGGACGTGGCCGGGCAAAACAAGAGCGTAGGGACGATATCCATCGCTGCATGATAGGGACACATGTATGGGGTGTAAGTGATCTTGTAAATGGTGACTTGCTACGACGAGGCACACTAAGGCTCGCTAAGTTGTTTAGAATTAGCCTTGGAAAAGGTGCAGATCGTCCTATTTATGAGTGTCTGTACTGGCGCGGGGGTCCAATTAGCTGAGACACACTCAAGGCAGAATGTGCTGACCCCTTCCTGCGCGCCCTCCTTCGGTTTCGCGCTGCCCTGCCTGCTTTTGTCGTACTGCGGCACGCCTCTGGTTTGTTAGCCTCTAACATCGAGTTGGCCTGTGTAGGAGCAGCACAGGGATTAAGCATATGCATGACATTATTCGCACAGCCAAGCCTAAGACACGAAAAGCCACCGCTATTATTGGTTCATCCGTCGCGGGCGCACAATTTTCTAATGTTTCCGCCTTCTGTCCACACAAACCGCGAGGCTGTCAGGAATAATTAGGTCTTCTATCGAAGAAATGGCTGCATCTGACCGGGGGGTAAAGCCGTCTCGCACTGATAAGATGCTCTTAGGTGTGGTTGGTGGTTGTTTGTAGATAATTTGCGATCCCTGAGATGCCCGCAGTCGGACCACTCCCTATGATGTTGCCGCAGCCGGATGTTTGAGCTTCTCGTACTTCCATGAGAGTCCGGTTTTCTAGCTTGAACAAGGTTGTCTAGTATAGCCTCTAATTAAGTAATTAATAGGTAGTTAATAATACTCTTACCCTAAGGATTTAACTAGCTATTAAATACTAGTATAAACCTACCCAGATATTAAGTAATTAAATTCTTTATTCTAACCTTAAGCTTCTTATATATTTAGTTAAAAAGAGAATTAGCTAGCTAGTAGTATAAGGGAGGTTTATAGGTAGGTTAAATTTAGTAAAGGAACTTAAGGAACAGCTTATTCTTAACCTAGATTAATTAATAAGTAATTAAAGTATTAATTAAGAGGCTACTTACTAAGCTTAGAGTAATTCTAGTACTAAAAAAGAACTTAGTAAGAAGCTTATTAAGTATAGCTACCTCTACTATCTTAATAATATTATATTAAGTTCCCTTATAACGTATTCCACTATCACCTCAGTCAACCCATTACCTCGGTTAGTCAAAAACATACCAAAAAATAAAAAATCTAACCCTAGCAATCTTAATAACAACGCTATAATAAATTATAAATATTTAAATATAAGCTATTGTATATATAAGTAGTCTTATTCTAAGATTATTAAACTTTTTATTTAGTAGGTCTAGAGAAATTAAGATTTTGTCTTATTTTAGCCCCCACTTTTATATATCTCTAGATCTACTAAATAAAAAACTTAATAATCTTAAGATAAGACTAGTTATATATACAATAGCTTATATTTAAATTTTTATAATTTATTATGGCGTTGTTGTTAAGATTGCTAGGGTTAGATTTTTAATTTTTTAGTATATTTTTAACTAACCGAGGTGATGGGTTGACTAAGGTGATGGTGGAATACGTTATAGTTACTTATAATTAGGCTTTAAAGCGCCCTTTAGAGCCTCTAATAAGTATAGTTAATATTTGGTATATAGGCGTTAAGGCAGTTCCTTATACTTTTTTAAGGAGGCGTGTTACGGACAGCTTAAGTACAATATTACAACTACTTGGAGAAGAGTCGGCGGAAGCTAGTTAGTTAATATAGGCACGGTCTAAGATAGATCCAGTGGAACTATATAACGAGGAATAGTAGCCAAGGTTATGTGATGTGATCTATATAATCTATATAATCTGTGTAATCTATAACGGAGTAGATAGAGCACACGTACCTTACAGAGTGAAGGGATTTCTTAGGCGTATAGTTATGTATTTAAAGAACCACAGTTCCTACCTAGATAGTTCTCTCTTTATAGTAAATCTTAAAATATAATTAGAGTTAATTTGTTGGGCAACCACTCTACTAGTTGTTATTATGTTGTTAACCTATTTATATCTATATACCTGGCCCAATAATAGGACCTACTATAGTTCTTGCTATAAGGTTCCGTTACACATTCACTACTAAGGTTACGGTATTAAATAAAGTCAAATAATATGCCACCTAAAGCACCAGTTATAATACCATCGACGGCAGCTACTACCTTAGGTAGAGATACCAGTATAGCAGATATAGATTCTTAGGTAATTACGCAAGGTTAGTTATAGGAAATGGTTAATTACTTATAAAATAATAATAGGATACTTAAAGAACGCATTAATAGAATTAGAGCAGCAAAGGTTAAGTTACCTTTAATTAAACAGTTCTTAGGAGAGAAGTTAAAGCTTAAGGAGTTCCTTACGCAGATATATTTTAAGGTTATATAGGAGGGAGCAAAGTTGGTAACATTATTAGACTAAATAGTGTATACAGGATTATTCCTAGCAGAATAAGCACTTAAGTGGTTTAAACCTTATCTTACTAAGATATAGGCTAATGGTATAACAACTACTAACTAAGACATATGGTATATATTTGCCAGTTGGAACGGGTTCGCAGAACAGTTAATATAGATATTTAAAGACCTGGAGGCTATAACCATAGCAGAATAAAAGCTTTAGAACCTAGCATAATAAACCTTAGCAATAGAGTATATAACCTAGTTTTAAACGCTAGCTATATAGATTAAATGGAACAATAAGGCGCTTATAGCATAGTATAAATAGGGACTTAAGGCTAAAGTCCAGGATACAATTATCCTAATAGAAGATGCGGATACTCTAAGAGAGTTAATAGATTAAGCGATAAAGATTAATAATAGGATCTATTAAAGGGAATAAGCCAAAAAAGGGCAAGATAGAGTTCCACAGTTATATAAGGTGTAGAGCACGCATTAGCAAACATAGAGCTAAAAACTATAGAATGGCGCAGAGCTAATAGACTTAAGCAGTACTAAAAAATCTAAGAGATAGATAAAGAAACTATAGAAACCTAAAGGTTAAGAATTAAGTAATTATAGGACTAGGGAGCAGAGGCCAAACTAGGGATCTTAGTAGTAGAAGATATTTAGGCGGACTCCATAATAAGAAAAATAGTTTAAAGATAGAGCTTGCATAAATTGCGGAAAACCAGGTTATTTCGCCAGAGACTGTAAAGGTAGTTAGAGTAACTACATAGTAAAAGGCACTAGGTTATTAGAGTATAATAACATAAATATAGGGATATTACGCGGGACTAAAGAGTATTTAATTAAGCACTTTACGTTTTGTTACAATAACGCATACCAAATTTATAAGGACGCTAAGTACGGCGCAAGCTATTAGCCGCAAGAGCTAAAATTAAAAGGGCTTAAAGAAACTAGAGAGTTAGATAAAGAACAAAATTAACTCTATAAGCTAGATTAAGATGTTAAAGTAACGTATAGATAAAGATTAGCAACAATAACAATAGAGTTAAAGTACTTATTAATTAACAGCAATAAGAAAAAAAAGGAGGCTAACTGGGAGCACTTATATGTGATGGTGCTAGAGCGCGTTATCTGCCAAATTCTACCAACCTATGATTGGCTCGCTTACCGCTAGCGCCTTAGCGGCTGCCCTTTTATATATATTTACTATGGTCCTAACAACCCCCTTCTTTTCTTCTCCTTAGCTTAGTATCTTTATTAGATAGCAATCCACAAGCTTTAGTTTAGGGGTATTTGTACAAGCCGTCACATTATACTAAGCTCTCCATACACTGCCTGGGAAGGCCTTAATAATATCCCCACATCTTAAAAGAAACTTCGTCTGCAATAACGCGTCAACGCGCTATACTCAAACACTAGAACAACTTTATACTGCCTAGAAAGGCCTCAATAATATCCCACTTTATAAGCTAGGTAGGACTAGACCTATACCCCTGGAATTAAAACCGAAGTGTATAAGACCAATAAACCCTAGGAGGCTAATAATGGCACCTAAAGCGAGCTTATTTAAAAGACCTACCTCCACTTGAGAGGAATATGAGATCCAATTGGGATTAGAAATCGAAGATAATGACAATATTATCTAGTATAATAAGTCTAAAGAGCTAGGGATGCCCAGATCCTAATAAGTTAAGTTAAATAAATCGCGAAAGTTATTTAGCCCTTCTCCAATAGGCTTTGTTTTTATTATCTCTAATTTAAAAAGATTTGTTATTGTAGACGGGCGCGCTAAAGCTACGTTAAAAGGGCTAATGTAGCAGGCGGGTAGGTGTGACGGTTCGTCTATATAGCTACCATCGAGGCGTTGTTGGTCATGGATTAACGGTGCCCCAACGTTGCCCTGACGACCGAATATGTACATAGTTATTTACCGCGCCCCTTATTGTTGCCTAATCTATTAGACCGCTTCTACAGAAAGCTAGCCGTGATATTAAACTAAGGTTATCTTTAATTGACCTATAGAGGCGACATAATACTAGGTCTAATGGTTAAACGCGTAGCCAGATAGAGAGCTGTTCTACCACTATAATTACAGACTAACTAACCTACTGAAGCCCTGCATTGAGCAGGTAACTATAACAGCGGATTAAGTAGCTGAAAGAAGAGACTATAGCAATTAGATTAAAAGGATCACCCTAACTACAACCTAAGAAATCAAAAGAGACACTATGGCGAGAAAGAGTGCATTAAGGCCTAGTGCACTAGAGATAGCTACTGACCTAGCGCTAGCAGGGCGCGAGGAACCTGTAGACGCGACACTTAAGCCACCAGAGCTCCAACCGTACTATGGCGAGATGAAGCTTTTAGACGATATAAAGAGCAAATAGGACCGTCTTATGGCGTAATTGGAAGACAATAAAGACCCTATATACTTTAAGATAGAGACCAAGAGAGAGTACATGGCCGCAACCACCTAAAAGCTATCCGAGATACCTATAACCGAACTTATAGAGGAGCTGCGGCTCCAGGAAATACGAAGGAAGGCAATAGAACAGCAGATTGCTATGCTATGGCGTCTTATAAACAACTACGCGCATAAAGCTCTTAATGCGAAAGAGGAAGCTTAAGTAAAGATGGTGGAGCTTAAGGAGTACCTAGATAATAGGACAGATAAGCTCCGCGAAGCCAATTAGAAGATATTAAGAATGGGCTGCAAGGTTACTATATAAGCCCTAGATTAGGAAGATAGTAAGTAAGGAAGTACACTATTACAGACAATATAAAAAGGGACACTACTCTCTTAGACAAGCAGTGTTGCGGGTTTAGGACGCATAGTAAAGTTTCTAGACCTACCTACGCTAACAGATAGGAAAGAGCCTACCTATTATACCTGGAGCGGCTATATATAAAACAAGCTTTAATCTAATGTAGACTGGTTCTATCAAGACGACCCAGATTAGGAAGAAGATGTAAAGGTAGCATATATTAAGACACGTGTAGGTAGTAAAGCTTATAACTACCTCTTATCCCACCTAGAAGTAGAGCGTAATATAGGACGCAATCCTACTAGTAAAGAAGTACTTAAGTTCCTAGAGAACGTCTTTAAGGACCCAGATCGCCGCATTAAGGCCTAGCAGGAACTTAAAGGCCTTAGAATGCCATACCTAGGAGACTTTAACAATTTCCAATCTAACTTTATACGGCTGGCAAATATCTTAAGGATGCTACAAAATTAGTAGAAAGAGGAGCTTTACAATAAGCTTTATAATAACCTATGTGTCTAAATGGAAGTTAAGGTGGCAGATAAAGACTATAGCTTCTAGGCCTATTGCAAGACTGCCTAATAGTATGCCTAAGGTCTAAAGCAGACAGGCAAGGAATAAAGTAACCGCAGAGCAGCCCAGGCTATTAAGAGAGCTTCTACTAGGGGTGCTAAAGAGACCAAAGGTCCCCCCCCCTCTTAGCAGCCTTTAACTCTAGCACTAGCCGCAAAAGCGCCAGTTACCTGTTTTAACTGTAGCAAGCAAGGACACTACTCTAATAACTGCCCAGCGCCAAAGAAGACGGAAGCTAAAGCAATTAACCAAAGCAAAGAGTATAAGATAGTTACTAACTTATTAGAATCAGAAAACAAGTAGCTTTAGGAGAAGTCTCCTGCCTAGAGCAGATTGGAGCAATTAACACAGCGCCTGTATAGCTAAAGGAAATCTTAGGAGGCGCAGCCCTTACAACGCTATACAGGATTGCGCTAGGTGGCGTGGCTCTTAATATAATAAGCCTACTCAACTCTAGTGCGGGCGGAGAGGCTTTTATACACTATAAGCTACTGCTAATTATTAAGCAATGACTGTAACCAAAGCTCTATAAGATTAAAGGACGAGGAGTTACTATGTCTAGCCATAACAACTAGCAGACGGATATAATTAGACAGCTCTTTAAGGCTAACCTAGTTATAGATGGCCGACAAGTCCCTATATAGTTCCTATTCTATAATACTGGCCGCCATAATCTTCTTATTGGCTGTAGGTAGTTTAAGAAGACTAGGGCCCTTATTAATTGCAAATACTAGGTCTTAGTATGGCGAACCAAGAGGAACTACCATGGTAGGTAGGATGTAATTATACCAAGAAAGGAGCTCCTACCCCTACTAATCAACAAGGATTACTAGAGAGATGCAGATTAAAGGGACGCACTACTAGACCTAGAGCCTAGGCCTACCCCCCAGCGTATCCTTAAATGTATAGTCGCAATTAGCTAACTCCAAGAGAAGAAGTCCTCCACTAAAATTAAGCTGGAGGGATAGGCTAAGCCAAAGCAAGCCAAGCGGGCCTTGTATAACTATAAGCATACTTGGAAGATTAATACCTAAGATATAATTAGGAAAATAGAAGGCTAGCTCCACTATTAAAGCTAAGAAAGAGGAGGCCTTTATTTACTAAGGAGTTTAGGGCAGTAGACATCGCGCTACTTAAGGCAAGGAACTTCTTACAAGGAGCAAAGCGCAAGGACGTAGTAATTGGATATACCAGTCTCTATAAGATAGACTAGTTAATAGAGGATAGAAAGGGACAAGATGCCCTACCTAACAACAAGGAGGAACTTCGCCAGCTTATCTATAAAAAGCTGCTGTAGTCCTACTAAGAATATACTAATAGCTTCTTAAAGGCTATATCTAATACGCTACCACCGTATCGCAAGGGAATGGACCACAATATTATTCTTAAAGGCGATAGCCGCAATCTAGCCCCTAGCCCACTATATAACATATTACTAGAGCAGCTAGAGCTTGTCAAGGTCTACCTATAGGAGCACTTATAGAAGGGGTTTATAGTACTAAGCAATATACCCTTTGCAGCTCCGGTCCTATTTGCCAAAAAGCCTAGAGGGGGGTGGCGATTCTATGTCGACTTTTAGAAGCTTAATGCAATTACTAAGAAGGACTACTATCCACTGCCATTAATTAAGGAGACGTTAACAAGGCTATTAAGAGCTAAAATCTTTACCAAGCTAGATGTTTGGTAGGCTTTCTACCATATACAGCTAAAGGAAGAGGTAGAGGAGTTAACTACCTTCCGTATAAGATACGGATTATATAAGTACCACGTCCTACCCTTTAGACTATGTAACGGCCCTACATCCTTCTAGAGGTTTATTAATAGCGTCCTTTTTAACTACCTAGACGATTTCTATACAGCCTATATGGACGACATCCTAATCTATTTGGATGACCCGCTAGAGCACAAGATCTATATCAAGAAGGTCTTATAGAGGCTTCAAGAGGCAGGCCTATAAGCGGATATTAAGAAGAGCGAGTTCAGCGTTACCAAGACAAAGTTTTTAGGCTTTATTATTAGTACTAATGGGATCGCTATGGACACTGACAAGCTAGCTATAATTAGAGATCGGAAGCCCCCTACCTCTATAAAAGGAGTGCAATCCTTTCTAAGGTTCTGCAACTTCTACTAGGCCTTCTTAAAGGATTACGGCCAAGTTATATAACTGCTTAGTAAGCTTATAAAGAAGGAAGTATGGTACCCGCTAGGGGAGGAAGAGCTTAAAGCCTTTAAGCAAGTTAAGGCCCTTATACTATTAGGCAGTGTAATAAAGCACTACTTACTGTTTTAAGACACTTGTGTAGAGACTGATATAAGTGACGGAGTAGTAGCCGGGGTGCTAAACTAGCTGCAAGACGATAAGACCTAGAAGCCAATAGCCTTCTTCTTAAAGACAATGTCCCCTAAAGAGATGCGGTATAAGATCCACGATAAAGAGATACTAGTAGTGATAAGAGGTCTATGGGAATAGTGAGGTCACCTTGTTGGCCTCTAGCGTACACCCTTTACAGTAATTACGGACCATTAAGCCCTTAAGTACTTTATAACTAAGAGGCTACTAAATCCATGGCAGGCCTACTAGGTAGACCTACTAGCTGATTTCTATATGCGGATTATCTATAGGCCAGGCACAGCGAATATAGTGGCTAATACCCTATTACAAAAATAAGAGGACCTAAAAACGCAGAAAGAGAAGGACGTAGCTATACGCACTATGTACTTAATTAACCCCGCCCTTATAATTGCTATACTAGAGGCAACCTCTAAGGACCCCCTAGTTGCAGTAAATCGCGAATGGCAGCCATACAAGCTAGTTAATTAGATACTCCAGGCTAATTGAACTAGTAAGTCGCTAGTAGGGCTATATTAGCTAACTGAGCAAGACTAGAAGGGCTAGAAGCTCTAAGGAGGACTACTTACCCGCTTCGGCAAGCTAATAGTCCCTAATACTAACTGCCTCTGTACCTACCTTATTGTAGAGGTATACTCTTGCCAGGTAACCGCTTACCCAGGCAAGATAAAGACTAGGAAACTTATAGCAGACTAATACTATTGGCCAGGACTACCCTTAGACTGCAATACCTATGTAAGAAACTGTAGGGCCTATAGGAGGACCTATATACCCTAGGAAAAAACCCTAGGCCTACTACACCCCTACTAATTGGTAAACGCTGCTGGCAGCACGTCTCTTTTAATTTTAAGTCCTTCCTAATGGACAAAAAGGGCTTCAACAACGTCTTTATAGTCATTAATCGACTAGGTAAGAGAGCCTTCTCACTACCCTGCTATAAAACTGCCACCGCAGCTAACGCAGCAAACCTATACTACCAACACGTCTGGCGCGTATACGGCCTCCTAGAGACGGTTATATTAGATTAAGGACCCCAATTTATCTCAGCCTTTATAGACAAGCTATATAAACTAACCGGCGTTAAGCAAAAGCTCTCTATATCCAGTTACCTATAAACTAATAGTAATAGAGAGGTACTAAACCAGTACATTAACCAACACTTAAGGCCCTTTATCAACCACTACTAGAATAATTAGTTAGAGCTCCTCCCCTATATAGACTTCGCATAGGCAATCTTACCACACAAATCTACTGGCTTTACACTATATGAGCTAGAGCTAGGATTTAAGCCAAGGCTTTACTTTAACTGGGAGGAATATATACAAGTAACCTTAACACTTTATAAGAAGCTGACACGATAAGAAGCTTAGGCTTTCGCATATAGGACCTAGGACGCAGTTAAATAGGCAAAAAACAACCTAGTAAAGGCCTAAGAGTGGTAGACAAGGTAAGCTAATAGGCACCATCGCGAACCAGACTTTAGAGTAGGTGATTGAGTATATATTACTAGAAAGGGCTAGGCTACTAACTAACTAAGTATTAAGCTAGATAGATAGCTCGTAGGGTCCTACAAGCAGTGTAAGAGATAGATAGATCAAGATTGGATCGGGATCCATCAATCCACTAATCTATGCCTAATCTATTGGTGGCGTGGATATGGATCTAGATCCAATAGTTATCCATTTATAGCGTTGTTGAGGCAACGCCGTAATACATTAATCACTACACTAACCATTGGATAGCGTAAAAGGGGTAAACTGGTGCATTTGTGCATTACATAGTTAAATAACAGTTAAAATAATAAAGTCTCTTACCTCTTATTCTTATTATTACCATTAACTATGCCTCTAAAGCTAAGAAAGAAGAAGGCTGTTGCCAAACCACCTTTACTACCTCTACCTCCACCACCACTACCTCCCTTAAATGTACCTCTATACCTTTAGCCACGAGATGGCCCTACCTAGCAGCCTTACTGCCGTACCGCCTGGTCTCCCGACTTATTAGATATAATAGTAAGGCTAGAAGATTAAGTCTCTAATATAACCAAGCCCAATCAATCTACTATAATTTAAATAACACCGACGCCTAATCCCAATATACCTAAGATCTTAACTCTTACAACAGCTCTAATGTTTAGTATATTTAGTACTGATTAGTCTACTAAAGCGTGCGCTAGCGAGGCTCCTCCTAAAGATAAGAGTTAGTTTAATTGGTCCTAGGTTAACTAGAATAGATTACCTAGCTATATTATCCTAATCTCTAAAGGTAATGGCAAGCTCTCCTCCCTAATCTAGTGGTTGGGCGTACTAATAGAGAACCATAAGACCAGCGACCGGTAGTGGCTTTGCAAGGAGTATTATTGCAAGCATAGCATTAAGGCCCACTCCTGGAACACCTGTAAAGGAAGCTCTAATATTATAAAGCATATTTAAGTGGTCTATGGTCATACATTTAATAAGAAGAGTAAGGAGGTGCCGTACACGTTAAAGTTAATCTCTATACTTAAAGGTCTTAATACAAATAATCCCTAAGAGCAGCAGGTTCTTAATAAGTTGGCACGTATATTTAATAAGAAGACGTTTAGGCGACTTCTTCTTTAATAGATTGTCTATAACAACGTGTCTTTTAGGCAAGTTAATAGGCCAGTCTTTTATAAGTTTATTAAATATCTATCGCCTTAAGCAGCAGAATATATGCCTAGTAAATAGTTAGTCAGATCTTAGATTATTAAGGGCTATGCTTACTATAAGGTGGCAGTAAAGAGAGAGCTATAACACGTGGTTAGTAAGATCCATTTATCTTTTAACCTATAGACGTTAGGCAACCTTCTTTTGCTTAATAGTGTTATTACCCATTTTCTTAACAAAGATTTTAAGCCTTAAGCAACTCTTCTTGCTATTCCAGAGCAGACTAGCTTACATGCTGGCGTTAATATTATAGAAGGCGTAATTGCCATAATCAAAGACTTTGGTATTAAGAATGAGCAGATTAGGTATTTTATGCTAGATAATACGACCAATAACGATATAGTGATAATGGCTATTATAAAGGAGTTTAACTTTAATCCAATTAAGCGCCGGCTACGTTGTTTAGGCTATATTATTAACATTATTACCCGCTACCTCTTGTACAGTTATAACCTAGATTTATTTAAAGCGGAGGATATAGTACCTAAGGATATAAAGGCGTAGTTACATATATAGAGGAAGCAAGGACCAGTTGGCAAAGCTTATAACTTAATTATATGGGTATATACAAGCCCTTAAAGAAGACATCAGTTGCATAAAAGTAAGTAGTTCTAAAAGTATAGGTTAATTAATAGTATTAACAAATTATTAGGCCAAAAGACGTATCTCTAGAGCATCCTCCTAGAGGACCAATAGGACATAATAACAACCTAAGACCTCTCCCAATCTAACGCTACCCGCTAGAATAGTACTTATAAGGAATTCTATACACTAAATCAGCTTCGCGCGCTATTTAAAGACTTTATATAGTTAGAGCAATAACGCACAAAATAACTAAAAGAGAGGCTAGAATCTACTTAGCCAGAAGACCAGGACAGTGCTTAGAATGTAATCTTTATAAATACGCTTACTGCGGACGATTAGGAGGTTTTAACGTAGTACGAAAATTTACTTAAACTATACTGGGTTGTAACTATGGACCTATAAGGCCAACCAGGTAATAGCAAGTTATATAGGCTAGTTAATATTTAGCAGGACATTAAATATATTACTAAAGAACTTACCTCCGTATACAAACGCTTTAAATCCGTACCGCCTTTATCGATTAAAGGAGAATAGCATTTTGCTATATAAATCAAGTTCGTATTTAATAAGGCTTAACAGTACTATACGAAGATCAATAAATTAGCAGCCTATATCGCCGCAGTCGTCCTCTATCCTAGATACAATTGGCAGTATATAGAAGCTTAGTAGGAGTATAAGAAGACTTAGATTATGTCTGCCCGTAAATTAGTTAAATGTCTATAGCTTATAGACTATAAGCAACAGCCTATTTTAGAAGCTCTATCCCCGGAAAAGAAGAAGCCTAAGCGTGAGCTTAATATTATAGAGGCCTATAGGATAAAGGGTCTTTAGAAGAGCGGCTATTAACGACGTTCTACTACTGTGCAGGATGAATATAATTGCTATTGTACGCAAAATCAAGTTAAAGATTGCGAGACCCCAATTAAGTAGTAGAGAACTATTAGCCGTAAACAGTACCCGCACCTTGCTTAAATAGCCATTAATCTCCTATTAATTCTAGCTATAAGCGATGAGCCAGAACATATCTTTAGCTGTCTTAACCAGATAATTATAAAACGCCGTAACCACCTTAAGCAGAGTATAATTTAGGCAACTTTATGTCTCTACTCCTAGGACAAGAATAAGATTATTAATTTAAGACTTAATATAACTCCACTTAAGCCTATAAAGTTAACTCCTCTAGAGTTAATTAGGTCTAAGAGGCGGAGGTTATTAATTTAAGCAATCCTCGCGAGTGCCACTAAGGCGCTAGTAGTAAGCGAGCCAATAGCGATTTTCTATACTGGGTATGGAAAATCCTAATTGGTTGGTAAAAGTCAGGGTTTGCAGATTGCAGTAGAACTCAGTAGACAGTTGCGGTAGAACTTAGTAGACAGTTGTAGTAGAACTTAATAGACAGTTGCGGTGGAACTTGATAGACAGTTACGGTAGAACTTAGTAAACAGTTGCGGTGGAACTTGGTGGATAGTTGCGGTGGAACTTGGTAGACAGTTATAGTGGAACTTAATGGATAGTTGCGGTGGAACTTAGTGGACAGTTGCGGTGGAACTTGGTGGACAGTTACGGTGGAACTCGGTAGACAGTTGCGGTGGAACTTGGTAGACAGTTACAGTGGAACTTGGTAGACAGCTGCGGTGGAGCTTAGCAAATAGCTGTAGTTAGATTATACTGAAAACCACTAGGCCGTTATGTTATATAAGTGGCGAAAATCGCCAGAATTGGCTTAATATACGGCAAAATTGAAGCCTAGGCATGGATAAAGTTTGGATCTCGATCTAGATCCAATGGATTTAATGGATTTAAGGCTAACTGGATTTGGATCTAGATCTAATCCATCCATCTCGTACACTGCCTACAAGATTCTAGGCATAAAAGGACACTTGTACATTATCAACCTACCCCCAAACATAAAGATGTTAAACGTCTTCTATGCCAATTAACTATAAAAGGACTTAGATAACCCTCTGCCGGGCCAAAACAGGGAGCTAGAGGAGCTAATCCTAATTAATGGCAAGCTGGAGTATAAGATTAATAAGATCCTTGCTAGTAGAACCTACTACAGAAGGCTATAGTATAAGGTTAACTAGGTAGGCCACAACCTAGACAACACCTAGTATAACGCAGACGGCTTTATTAGCGCCCCCCATAAGATCAAGGCGTTCTATAACGAGAGACCCCATAATGCCAGACCACCTATACAGCTGTTATAATGGCTAGAGGCGTATCACAAGGACGTAGATATAGAGCCCTTAGAGAAAGACAATAAAGTAGAGAAGGATGGAATGGCAAGACGGACAAGGAGAGCCTAACTACAAGGATTGAGGGCGATCCTCCTAGCTTAAAAGGGGGTAATGTAACGGTTCGTCTACATAGCTACTATTAAGGCGTCATCGGTTACGGATTAACGTTGCCCTAACGTTGCCCCGACGACCGAATATGTATATAGTCGTCTACCACGCCCCTTTCTTTAAGCACTTACCTTAGTCTACTCATAATATAGCCCCTTATTGTTGCCTGATCTATTAGACCACTCCCACAAAAAGCTAGCTGTGACAGTAGGCAGGCAAGGGGAGATTAAAGAGGCCAGTATATAAGGATGGTATAATAGCAGAGAAGTAAATAAGTGTAGGGAGGCTAAATATACGCCGGCGCGTCTTAAAATAAGGGAATAGTAAGAGAGGAAAGTGTAAGAGAGGAAGTAAGGTATAAGCAAACCTAAGGATTAAAGATTAGGCGTGGAAAAGTTAAGCTAACCCAATATGGCTTAGACTGAGGCTTTATAGGCCTTAGTTAAATGCTAAGCCACAATAGCCTAAATGCGGGTAGGTAGCGTTTTCTGGTCTATAACTAATTATATTTATTAGTTTTAGTTTATTCTACAACGCATAAAGCTTTAATATAGCGGAGCTCTTATATAGTAAAGCTAAAGAGTACTAGGTAGAGTTATTCCTATAAGCGCCTATAAATAATTACGTAGCTAGTCCTAAAACTAGCTAAACCTAATATAGATACTGGCGGGTTAAGGGATAGATTAGCCTTTATAGCCTCTAGACCTAAAAACCCTTATAGGCCCCCTTTTCTTCTATTATTCTATAAACTAACTTCTATTTTAAGGATAAATTCTATCCTCTACTAGTAAAGAAGACGCTAGTAGAGAGTAACTAGACTTAAATATATAATATAGGAGCGTAATTCTGCTAGCTTATTGCTAATTAAGTATATAAATACGGCAAACACTTGCTATAAAGGGCAGGGCTAGTTCTAGCTTAAATCTAATATATAAATTTTCTTTAATAAGTAAACGATATAATAACTAAAGAGCGTACTATTTAAGCTAATAAATTTCCTCCTTAATTCTGTAGACTTTTTTATTCTTAAATTAAGCGTACCCTTTTCCTCTTAAATGCCGTAATTTTATTTCTAGCCTTTATAACCCGTTTATCTCCATAATCTAAAGTTTTATTACCACCTCTCTTAAGAGTATAGATTTCATTTTAAAACCGCCTAATAGTATCTCTTATTTTTTCATAGTCACTTCTTAGGCTATCGATCCAATTATTAACCCTCTCTAAATAACTTATAATGTAGTAGTCACTATTTTTAAGGCTGCTAGCTTTCCCTTTAAGTTGGTTAAGCCTATAACTAAGTTAATTAACTAAATTACCTAGCCTCTTTATCGCTCCTAATAGAGTAAGCTGGGGGTTAATAAGCTTTATTAGAAGGAGTTACTAAGTGGACTATATTAAGACGACTTCTTTATCTTGTTAGTGCGGGATAAATATTTCCTTATAGTTCCTTTTGTATCGGCCTTGTTATTCTCTAAATCACTCTTATATTCTAGTGCTAACTAAATATCCTGCTTATATTAGTAAGTTAGTAAATAGACAAAACTATAGGAAAGTAACTATTGTATATCTACCATACTGTATTAACGGCCTTATTAAAGCCCTTAAAATTGGAAGCAAGTAATATATTCTAGCTCTATTAGCGGTATCCCGTAAAGGATTTAATATTTAAAGCGCACCTTAATCTAATATAATGTGGTATCCACTATTATAGCGTCCAAGTTGTCTAAGTCGCTTATTATTAAAGAGATAAGGCAGCTAATAGTTTAAGTGTCTTTGTGAGAAAGTAAGAAGGGATTTCCTTAAAGGATACTGTGCTTGATATAGGTCTAGTTAAAGGATATAGAGGCCTTTTATATCCTGCTCCTCTTTGCCATTTAGCTAATAAAAGAGCTGATGGTGGGCTTCGCTTTAACTATGCCTTAAAAGTCAAGCCGATTTACTAACTTAGGGATACTGGTACAGTATTATAAATACACTATAATACAGCTATAATAGGAGCATAATCCTTCCCTATCTATACCCTACTTTACTATGCCTCTATAGGAGGGTCACATTAAATAATAAGGGCTAGCATTAACCCCTTTCTTCTAATTATTTTAAGACGGCGATATTAAGGCAGCTAATTAAGCGTTGCTTTATATAGCAATGCCGATCTAATTACGTGGCTTTACTTAAGCCCTATTATACACCTTAACGCAATTTCCTATTACCTTAATAGCTGACGAGCCTGGCCTAAGGTTAAGACAAGGTAAATAGACAACTTAGCTTTTAGATAGCCCTAATAGTGCAGTGTTTAGAGGCGTTTATATAAAGTTGTAAACTAGAACCAGAAGCTAATAATGACCCCCTAATAACGCCTTACCTAGTAGAAATAGTATTATATAATCTACTTTTAACATCTACCCTTTATAAAGTAGGACACTACTTAAGCAGTAGACTTATCTCAGCCAGTTAATTTTGTATATTTACTCTCTATCTATAGCAAAGGAGCCGTTAGTACGTTATAGGGTGGTTTAATTAGCATTCTAGCTAAGCCCTTTATAAGCGCTCCGCCTTATATAGGCGGTATAATAACTCCTATTAATCTGTCTTGCGTTAAGGGAGGACTTATATTTAAGACGCTGAGCAGCTAATACTTAGAGACATATAGACTTATATCCTTATTTATACATTTTACCGCGTCCTCATTTCCATAAGTAGTTGGTTTACTTTTTACTTATTATTCGTCTATTACTCTATCTTCTCCTTTTTTTACTAACCATTCTATTTAGTTATTAACGTTAATCCTCCTCTTCTTTATAATAACTATTTTAGAATTTACTTTAGATCCTTGCTTATAAAATTAACTAAAAAAAAAAGCTAAACGCACTATTGTAGATTTGAGGCGTTGGTGTTGGCCTAAGTACCATCGGACTTCTTAGTCTTTGCTATATATGGGTACCCTCCAAACTATAAAACCGCCCTTCTCTATTATGCTCTTTCTAGAAATAATTAAAAACCGTGCTTATAATGGTATATTTATATCTAGCAATATTCTTAAAAGCCTATTAAGCAGCCTAGATAAGGCCTAATGATAAACGACCCGATAAAAAGGCTAGTATAGGCCTATAAAACCCCTTATATCTTAAGCCAATAATTAAGGAAAGGTAGAAAGTAGCTTTAAAGCGTAAGATACTTGCTAAGGATTAGGTTCGTACCGTCTTATTTAACTTATAGATAAATATAATTCTTCTTGCCGTTTCCGTCGGCTTTATAGTTAATTATCTTTATGTTAATGGCATCGCCATATTTATTATTAACTTTATTACCATTATCCCGCTTACTATAATAATTAGTTACGCTACTAAAGAGATTGCACTCTGCGCCGGTAATATATTAGGTGGTCTTTTAAACGTAACTTTTAGGTACGTTTCTCTACTTCTTATTTGTCCTAATATTATCTAATATTTAGCGCAGAAACGCTATTAAATTAATTGTCTCTATTTTAGCTCTAACTAAGGGCTAGATTACCATTGTTAAAACTTCCTTAATTAGTAGTATACTTTTAAACATACTCCTTGTCCTTAGCATGTGCTTCTTCTTTAGAGGCATTAACTAAATAGAGTAATATTTTAATATAATAGTAGTAAATACTACGCCCGGCCTTCTAGCTCTATATGTTAGCAGTCTAATTATTCTAACCGCCTTCTACTCTACGCTATTAAGTAAGTTTAATAATAGCTTTGGACCTATAATAGATACTAGCCCACGTAGCTATAAGCCTTAATAGCTCTATATTTTAATCAGGAGCTTTTCCATAGAATAGCTGTCATCCTCCTAATTGTATATATTTGCTACTTTATATTTTAATTAAAGTTATATATTAAAATGTGTAATGCTCTAAGCCAAAGGACTCCTAAGCGTAAATCCTCTTAAGTTAAGTAGGATTTAAATGTAGAAAAGGAAGATAATAAGATTAAGGAGCCCAAATTGACGATCTAGGGTGCAATTATAACCCTTAGATTCTCTACCGCGTTAGTCACCTTCTGTTCCAAGTTTATAGTTAATAGTATCAGTAATATTACGGCAAGCAGCACTATCTCTACCACTTTTATCAGTCTTATCCTACTCCTAATCATTAGGAACGCTGCTAAGCATATAATAGTAGTTATAGCAACTTATAAGGATAAAATAAGCCTAGTAATTAATGTTACTATTAAATCTAGTATATAAATCGCCCTTCTAGTTCTCCCCTTTATTATTATACTTAGTTAGACCATAGGCTAGAATTGTATAACGCTTTTATTCAATACCTTTCTAAGTGCTGTTTTATTCATTACTATACTCCTAGTAAACTATCTTATCTAAGATAGTAAATTTAATAAGTTTTCCTTTCCATATAGGTAATCTACTCTAACTAATACTATAATAGACTGGCTTAAAGGCGTTCTTATTATAGCAATCTATGCTATTATTATAGTTGCTGGCTGGTTTTATCTAAAACAAGTTTTAGATCCTCTCTATCCTGCTTAGTTTAAGCCTTTAATTACTATCTTATTCCTCTATTAGTATTGACCAGTTTCTATTGCCTAGAGCTAAACGGGATTTTTATAAGCTATATATATAGCTTTCTAGTAAACCCTAGGCTAATCTTCTTGTATCTATTAACCTGTCTAGGTAACCTAGAATATTACTTTCTTTTATTTTCTCTTAAAAAAAATTATATATATATATAGATTGTGTCTTATTATACTATTTTCTATATATAACCATGATGGTTCTAAAAATAAGGCGGTTTATCTAAGTTCTAAAAAATAATTAAATAAGTAATTAGACGGTGCGAGCAGTAAGCTTTAAAGTATAGTCGCTAGCGAAACCGGTTTCCCCCTTAAAAATGTACACAACAGTCCAGGTAGCGGCAAAGAGTTACACTTTTAAAGCATACTTGGAAAATATTCCGTGGTAATTAGCCAATTTAAAACCTAGATTTATTATTAACCTATATATATCCCACCGTAGTCCAGCTAAAGCATTTTAGGGAATATATAGTTAAACTATTTTCGCCAAATAGCTAAGAACTTTGCCTTTCTAATAGAACTATTTCTACTAGTCGGTTAGGGGGCCAACTAATGTTTAACTTTAGTAGCGGCAAATGTAAGATAAGGTATAGCTTTTTAAGTTTAAGGGTAATTATAAGAGGACCAATTTAATAGCTATGACTTATAAATACTTAAGACATCTTAGAAGCCTGGTAGGCTTAGGTATTACGGACCTTATTAATATTTTAAGAGAAGCAGACTATAACATCCGTTATAGTAAAGAGCATCCCAATTTTTATCGCGTGTCGCTACGAGCTTTGCCTTCTTGACGCGGTCGCAACGACTATATGTAAAGCTTGTTGGCGAAGTAAGCCAATATAGCGTCTATAATCCTTATAGGGGATATTCCTTTACCACCTTGAGATTATAAGGCTCCTGCAAGGGGTTGGAGACTCTATTGTCTTAAGATAAGTTAGAAGTCATTTTATATATCTAATTAAAGGTAGTGGTTAGCATATAAGGAAGAATAAACCTATAAATTTTTACTTTATTTAGGTGGCTATAATTAACTAATTAAATTAGAGTCCGCCCTAGCCGCCAAAAGCAGCTATATAGCGTATGGCTTAGAGCCGGTTTCTTTCTTTATATTTATAGAATAAATAAAAGGGCAAATAACTTATTCTGGATCGAAACGAATTAACGAACTAATTAGATTATAATATGTATAATGTAATCCGAAATTACGGGGTTAATTGCTAATCTACCATTATTTACTATAGCCCGCTAAATAATAGGTTAGTATAAGAAGAAGGATATATAATAAAGGCGCGTTAGAGGCTAGCAGGCAGAAAAGACATAGCTTAGTAGACTAAGGTTTATCTAAGACTACTAACTACTTTAAAGAAAAAGTTCTATCCTATACTCATTGGGAAAATATTCGCAGGATAAGATTTAAGTAGACTTTAATTTTCGCGTTTCGCGTAATTAACATGCAATTTGACCAACTCGACACGCAATTAACTAACTTAACACGTAATTAACTAACTTAACACGCAATTTAACTAACTTAATATACAATTAACTAACTTAACACGTAATTTGACTAATTTAACATATAATTAACTAACTTAATACGCAATTTGACTAACTTAATATATAATTAACCAACTTAATACGCAATTTAACTAACTTAATATGCAATTAACTAACTTAATAACTTTAAAAGCTAACTATATGTCTTAACACGCAATTAACCTACTTAGTAACTTTAAAAGTTAAATAATACGCAGTTAACCTACTTAACAACTTTAAAAGCTAACTGTATGTTCCTTAACACGCAGTTAACCTACTTAGCAACTTTAAAAGGTAACTATATATTTCTTAACATGTA
>Ga0307507_10004760_pt1 | contig 23437 bp, 23 predicted proteins | sample 7_EM_MG_FD_207223 | JGI IMG/M metagenome (GOLD analysis project Ga0307507, IMG submission 207223) | Populus trichocarpa ectomycorrhiza microbial communities from riparian zone in the Pacific Northwest, United States - 7_EM | ecosystem: Host-associated > Plants > Roots > Unclassified | place...
ATCGTCAACCGAAAAGGCAACACACCGGCCACTTCGCGGGGTCGGGTAGGCCTCCTCGGCAGACTTCTCCAAGTCGTGCGGATAATGATTACGTCCGTGGAGGACGATGAGATCCTTCAGCCGACCTGTGACGAAGAGTTCACCGTCTCGTTGGAAACCTAGATCGCCGGTGCGTAAAAAGGGACCCTCACCGGTATCTGCGAGAGTCGCACGGAAGGTCGCTGCTGAGTCTTCGTCCCGGTCCCAGTACCCCTGTGCCACGCTTCCGCCGCTCACCCAGATCTCTCCGACCATTCCGGCCGGGCAACGCAGCCGGGTCTCGGGGGCGACGATCTCGATGCGCTGGCTTGGGTCGGCGCTTTCCCCGCATCCCACGACCTGGCGCGCTGCTTCCGTAGCGGCCGCCTGTCGCACACGGTTCTGCTCCAGTTCTCCGGCATCCAGAGAAGCGACCGACAGACCCTTGGAGTTCGTTGTGACTAAGAGTGTGTTCTCCGCTAGACCGAACGATGGAAAGAAAACATCCTTTCTGAAGCCTGTCGGCGCAAAGACCGCGGCGAACTTCTCAAGAGTTTCTGCCCGTACCGGCTCGGCTCCTGAGATTGCTACGCGTAGCTGCCTCAGATCCAATTCCGCGACCTGTTCTGGAGCGGACAATGCTGCTCGAAGGCACATCTCGTAGGCGAAATTTGGAGCAGCGGTTACAGTAGCGGACCGCCTGGACAGCTCGCGAACCCAGCGAAGCGGATCCCTGAGAAAAGCGAGGGGTGCGAACAGGTGAGCATGTCCGCCGGAGAAAAGCGCCATGAAGATGCCACCGATCAGCCCCATGTCGTGGTAGGGCGGGAGCCAGAAGACCCCATTCATCTCCGTGCCAATACCGTACGCATCGCGTCCGGCCTTCAAATTGTGTAGGAGGTTGCCGTGCGACAGCATCACCCCTTTGGGGAGCCCTGTGGAACCGGAGGTGTATTGGAGCACCGCTAGATCGCGGATTGAGGAACATGGGTCCCGCCAGGAGTCCGCGAGGCTTGGGTCTACGGACGAGGGTACGATCCAGTCCACCCCCGCGAGTTCGCCCGACAGCGCGTCAGCCATCGCCGCGGCGGCTCCCTCGTCGACGAGGACGCACCGAGGGCTGGCATCCTTGACGATCGCATGGATACGCTCCATACCGCGGTTCACTTTAGTATTGCCAGGCGGATACGCTGGCAGAGCTACCGCCCCGGCGAGCATGCTCGCGTAGACACCGACAATGTAGTCGAGACCTGGCTGATTTACTATCAGGACCCGATCGCCGTTTTCTACCGTCGATTGCATTCGTGCAGCCAGAGCACGTGAACGGCGGTAGAGTTGCTCATTTGTTATCGTCTGCTCGTTCGGTGCAGCCGTATCTGAAAATTTGTCGAGAAATGTGTAGGTTACGCCTGCCGGATCGATTTCCGCGCGCATCCTGAGCAAGCTATTGAGGTCATTCTCTATGCTCATGAGGGGTCTCGCCTAACCCTTCTCAACCACGGGGGAAGTGACATCTGCACATCAGTGATGCGCCACTGACCGGAATCTGTGCCGAGCCTTTTGGGTCGACAGCGAGGGAGCTGTCAATCTTTGTCCTTATCCGTCAGAATTACCCCATCGGAAGCCATCTGGTGACGAAGGCTGAGCGGCCTCATGTCAGTCCACACTTCGTCGATATGTTCCAAGCATTCCCGCTTCAGGCCCGTAAACCCCGTTGGGCTCCAGCCCGCAGGGAGCGGGCGGTCAGAGATCCAGATCGAGTACTGCCGCTCGGTGTTGATGACAACCCGGTACTGCATCGCGTTTTCGTCGTCCGATCGATCCTGCATTTTCCGTGGACTCCTCAATCTCCCGGACAGCCCAGCGGCTGGCCTCTGTCCGCCATCACAGGTCCAGCTCTTCGGGTATGTAGAACCACGCCTTGCAGGTGCACGGCACAACGTGGGAACGACGCACATCACACTCAAGGTGGAATCGGACCGGAGTGCTGGCCGCTGATAACAAATCATTGGCCGCTCGGGACTGTGCAGTCAATAAGAGTGGGGGCTGTTCTCGGGCGGGATTACGCCATGGCGCTATTACGACGCTTCCCGCCCTATTCGACGAATGCCTGGGTGGGTAAGCTTTCAACCGTACCCGTTGGCCGGTAGCGGGCACGCCTTCCGGCATGCCATTAAGCGCACATCCGAGCCGATCACGGTTGGTCCACCGTTTCTACGCCCCGCCTTCAAACACACCGCTATGGAGCTCTTCATGTCGATCTCGCTCTTCTGCTTCCCGTACGCGGGAGCGGGTGCCAGCGCATACCGGCCCCTGGCGAGCAGACCGTCAGCGATGTTCCGAGTTGAAACCGTGCAGTATCCAGGGCGCGAAGAGCGGTTCCAGGAACCCATGTACGGCTCCCTGGCTGAAGCCGCGCTCGACTGCATGCGGCAGGTGCTTGGCTCGGCTGGAGACGAGACCTTCGCGTTCTTCGGTCACAGCTTCGGAGCGCTAGTGGCCTATCAGACTGCCCAGCTGCTACGAGAGGTGGGCGAAACGCTGCCAGTGCACCTCATCATGAGCGGTGCCGCGGGCCCAGGGGTGCCCAGGGAGGACACCGGTGCCGAGCTGGCCGACGACGACGAACTCGTCCGGAGGGTCGTGGAACTCTCTGGGCGTCTACCCGAAGCGTTCTACAACCGTGAGCTGAGGAGTCTGCTATTGCTTCCATTCCGGGCCGACATCGCGCTGCATGAACGTCATGTCCCTGGCGTATTCGATCCATTGCCGGTGCCCGTCACAACACTCCTTGGTGCCCGGGACCGGCTCGTCACTCCACGGCAAGCACTCCAATGGGCCGAAACGACCAGCATGACTCATCGGTTGACCCTACTGCCGGGCGGCCACATGTACCTCTCGGACGACTGGCAGCGAACCCAGGCCACGGTAGAACAGACACTTGCCGATTCCTCGACACGGCCGCGACATCCTGCAGGAAGTTGGGGCGACCAGATACGAAAGATGAAGTGATGAGCCGTCAACTGACGATCCTTGGTCTAGGCGGGAGTACCCGCAAGGACTCCTCGGCGGAGGTGTTGCTGTGCAAGGCACTACTCAAAGCCCAGGAAGCGGGCATGCGGACCGATCGCTACCTCCTGGCGACCAACGATCTACCAGTATTCAAGGAGTCGTTGCTCGCTACGCCCCCTCCGGCCGTCGGAGAACTGCTTGACAAAGTGCGTCAAGCGGATGCCTTCATTTTCTGTTCGCCTGTCTACCACGGCACCATCTCAGGGGCCTTTAAGAACGCCATCGATTACTTCCAGGCGCTGGCAGTAGAGGGAAGACCATGGCTGACCGGGAAAGCCGCGGGCCTGATGGCCGTCGGCGGAACTCCTATGGGAGGGGCCAATGCCATCAGTGCAATGGATCACTTCTGCAGAGCTCTGCGCGCAACCACCGTGCCAACCGCAGTGATAGCGGGCCAGGGCTTCCTGGAGGAAGGCGGCACCATCGTCAACGAAGCTGTGGCCCAGCACATGGTGCGGATGATCCAGGAACTGGGCAGCCAAGCCTGGATCGGAGCGAACCCGTACGTTCGGCTGGTCCGGGCGGACGGCCTGCCAGGCATCGATGGCCTGGTCGAGGATCGGGTCGACCGGCTTGGTGAAGGCGGTGCCGGTCTTGTGGGTCGGAACGTCGAGGAGGCAGACCGCGTCGCGGGCCAGTACTTGCTGTGAGTCGCCGGCGATGGGTGCTCCGTCGTGCTGCCAGCGGACGAAGCCGAGCCTCAACCGGGCGATCTCGTTGCTGCGCTGACCGGAGAACAGCCAGGTCAGCGTGACCGCGCGGACCAATTCGAAGGGGTAGAAGTGCCCGGATCGGGTCTGCGGAAGATCCGCAGGATCGAGGTTGAGACCGGCCCACAATAGCTTCGCCCAGACCTCGTCGGCGATCACCCGCGGGTCGGGGCCAAGGAGGGCGGTGATGCTGCGAGGGATCGCCAGAGCGCGTAGTGGGTCGAAGCGGCGGGGCAGCCACTCCCATTCCTGGCAGTCCCGAAAGAACGTCCGCAGCGCGGTGATCTGTCCGGCCTTGGTGGGCGCCTCCAGCGGCTTGCCGAGCCGGTCCTTAACCTCGCGCTGTCATGAAGCCCGGTGTCCGACGGATGGCCGGACAAACGAAAAGTGCCTCTGACCAGCAAGAATGAGGATTGTCGAGGTCCTTGTTCCTGCCACCGCCGGAGGCACTTCCCAGGTGAAGAAGCATATCGGTTCCTACCCGCGCGTCCGCGTCGGGGGCGGTGGCCGGACAGTGGTCTCGCAGGCGGGAGGCGTCCTGCTGGTGGAGACGGTCCGCAAGACCGGGCTGGACCAGGCGATATCGACGGCTCTGACACCGTGATGCAGGCCGCGGGCGGTGCACGATCCGGGGAAGATCCTGCTGGATGTGGCCCTCGCGGTCGCGCTCGGCGGGGACTGCCTGGCCGATGTGGGCATGCTGCGGGCCGAGCCGGCCGTGTTCGGTGTGGTGGCCTCCGATCCCACCGTCTCCCGCCTCATCGATGCCCTCGCGTCAGCCGGGCCGAAGGCCCTGGCGGCGATCCGCACTGCCCGCGCGCAAGTCCGCGAACGGGTCTGGGAGTTGGCCGGGCGGCGGCTCCGGACATGGGCGGGCAGATGATCGTGGACATCGACGGGGTGCTGGTACTGGCGCACTCCGAGAAGCAGGACGCCGCCGCGACCTGGAAGAAGACGTTCGGGCACCACCCCTTGATGGGCTTCGTCGACCATGGAAGCGGTGGCAGCGGGGAGCCGGTGGCCGGCCTGCTGCGACCCGGGAACGCGGGCAGCAACACCGCCGCCGATCACATAGAGACCGCCGAACTCGCCCTGGCCCAGCTGCCGAAGAAGTACCAGCGCGGACGCCAGACGCTGATCCGTACCGATTCCGGCGGTGGCACTCACGAGTTCGTGGCCTGGCTCGCAAAGCGCGGCCGGTGGCTGTCCTACTCGGTCGGGATGACCATCACCGACGCCATCTACCACGCCGTTCTGCGGGTTCCCCCCACGGCCTGGACGGTGGCCGTCGAGTCAGGCGGGGAAATCCGCGACGGCGCCTGGGTCGCCGAGATCGACGGTGACGTGCTCAAGGGCTGGCCGAAGGGCATGCGGCTGATCGTCCGCAAGGAACGACCGCACCCCGGCGCCCAGCTGCGGTTCACCGACGCCGACGGACTGCGGCTCACCTGCTTCGCCACCAACACCACCGGCACTCCCATCGCCCAGCTGGAGCTGCGGCACCGCCGACGTGCTCGCGCCGAGGACCGCATCCGAAACGCCCGCGCCACCAGCCTACGCAACCTGCCCCTCCACGACAGTGCGCAGAACCAGATCTGGCTGGAGATCATCCAGCTCGCCCTCGACCTGCTCGCCTGGATGCGGGCCATCAGCCTGCCCGCGACCTGCCCAACAGGCCGAAACGGCCCGCCAGTTGAACTGACGAGCCATCACGAAAGCCATCACGAAAGTCATCCGGACCTCTGGCGACGACACCCTGGAGTCGTGAAAATCGGGGTGGGCGACCGCCCGGCTGACGTCGTTCGATCTTGGTGCCGATTCGAGCCTGTACGAAAGTCTGGCGCTGAGGACCTGGCGCAGGCACCCCGAAGTGTTGCCGCGAGCACGCAGAGCAGATTCTTCCCTCCTGCCGGATCCTCGCCGGGCGGTCGTCTGCTGCGGCGCGACGGCCGGCGCGAGAGGGAGAACCAGCATGGACCTTGTCCACGAACGCTGCGCGGGGATCGACATCGGCAAGGCCGACTGCAAAGTGTGCATCCGCGTCCCGGGGCGGAACGGGCGCCGGCACACCGAGATCCGTACCTTCTCCACGATGACCGAGGGACTGCTGGCCCTGCGCGAATGGCTGCTGTCCGAGCAGATCACTCTGGTCGGAATGGAAGCAACCGGCGCCTACTGGAAGCCCGTGTACTACCTCCTCGAGGAGCAGACGGAGACCTGGCTGCTCAACGCCCAGCACATGCGCAACGTCCCCGGCCGCAAGACGGACGTGCGTGACTGCCAGTGGATCTGCCAACTCATCGAACACGGCCTGGTACGCCCGTCATTCGTCCCGCCGAAGCCGATCCGGCAACTGCGTGATCTCACCCGCTACCGCACCGAGGTCACCCGGGAACGCACCCGGGAGATCCAGCGCCTGGAGAAGCTGCTGGAGGATCCCGGAATCAAACGGTCGAGCGTCGTCTCCGACCTCGGCGGCAAGTCGGCCCGCACGATGGTGGAGGCGCTGATCGGCGGTGAGCGCGACCCCCAGGTCCTGGCCCGGCTCGCCGTCGGCGCCCTGAAGGACAAGGAAGCCCAACTGGTGCAGGCGCTGACCGGATTCTTCACCGATCACCACGCTTTCCTGGCCCGCACCATGCTGGATCGCATTGACGCCGCCACAGCCACGGTCAAAGGGCTCACCGCCGAGATCGACAGCCGCCTTGAGCCCTACCGGCGTCAGCTGGAGCTGCTGGTGACCATCCCGGGAATCAGTCTCACCGCAGCCCAAGTCGTGGTCGCGGAGATCGGGGTCGACATGCAGCGGTTCCCCACAGCGGGCCACCTTGCCTCCTGGGCCGGGGTCTGTCCAGGCAACCACGAATCCGCCGGCAAGGTCACCAGCGGACGCACCCGCCACGGTGACGCCTGGCTCAAGGGAGTCCTGGGCAACGCTGCCGCGGCAGCCGCCCGCTCGAAGAACACCTACCTCGCTGCCCAGTTCCGGCGCCTGGTCGGGCACCGGGGCAAGAAGCGCGCGCTCGTCGCCGTCGAGCACTCGATCCTCGTCGCCGTCTGGCACATCCTCACCAGGGACACCCCCTACCAGGACCTCGGCGCCGACCACTTCATCAACCGCATCCGCAAGTCACGGCAAACCCGCAGACTCGTCGGCCAACTCACCCAGCTCGGCTACGACGTGACTCTCGAGCCCCGCACCGACGGCTGATCCTGCGGGGATTTTCAGAGCAGATCGAGGTTAGGCAGCTACCTGCTCTCGTGGTTTGACGAACCGTATGAGGAATCATCAATGCTCTCACGAATTCATTCCGGGATAACGACGCAAACTATGATTCCACAGGAGTCGGGTAGCAATGAATGCTGTCGGCCCCGCCAGCGGCGAGAGAATTGCCAGCGACTCCGGCACGCCGAGAGTCGCGCTTCGCCCCGAAAGTACCCCGGCTGGCAGGTAAGCGATGAAGGCAAGTGGAATTCCGAAGGTGAACACTGCCTCGGCGGCCCGGGGGAGAATACTGAGCGGATAGCTCCCGAAGGTACCCATCAATTCGTCCAGCCAGGTAGACCAATACGAGGTCGTCGGAAAATGGAGCGCAATACTGGAAAGGGCAGTAAACATGGCTGCCTCAAGAAGCATTCCACTCAGTATGGCAGCAACGAGGAAAGTAATGCGCCCAGGAGACCACTCGATGGAGCTCCTTATGAGGGAGTCGACGAAGAGACAAAGGGCTACAGCCAAGTCTCCTACTGCGTTCGCAGGGAAGAAGGCGAGCTGAACCTGCCGATATACGGGCAGTGGCCTTAGTAAGAAGGTGTCGATCCGCCCTTCTTGAACCAATGATGACAGTTCGAATATTCGCCCGAAGAATAGCACGTACAGGCCATGGGAGAGCATTCTCATGCCGACAATGAGCAGTACCTCGCTACTGGTCCAATTACCCATTCCAGGGAATCGGGTGAGCAGTACGACGGCGAAGACGACGATCGATACCTGCCATACGGCGCCGATAGCGATGCTCATGAAAAAGTTGACCCGGTACTCCATCTGAGATCGAATGTTCAAACGTATGAACTGCCAAGTCACGCGCCAGGAGCGGCTGATGCTTCGATTTTCGGAGACGTGCTTCACGGCTTCACGGATGCTAGTCACGGTTAACCCCCCTGCGATATGATGCGGCGCGCAGCGCGCCGCCATAGCCACTTGGTGAGCAGGGCGAGGCCGACCACCCAAGCCCCCTGGAAGCACAGTTGTTGTATGGCGTCGCTAGGCGGAATTATCCCTGCATAGAGAGACAGTGGAACGTTGAGAGTGAATTGGAAAGGAAGAAAGCTGCTCATAGTGTTGAACCAGTCAGGGAAGAACCATAGGGGGGAGTAGCTCCCGGAAAGGAGGTTCTGGATGAACTGAAGGATTAAGAGAGCCGCGCTGTTGTGCAGCGTCCAGAAGCACGTCAGATCGATGAGCTGCATCACGTGATAGAGGATCATCTGCCCCAGTAACATGCTGACTACGAAAGCAGTCATGGAGGCAGTGGACGAGGGGAGGGAAACGGCCCCTGCCCAGAGGCAGATCGCATAGCCGACCAACGCCCAAGTAAATCCGTAGACTTGGTCGCCGAGCGCCCGCAGCACGTAGTAGCGGCGAGGTGCCAACGGACGCAGAAACCAGTAGATGACGGTTCCGAAATGCATATGCTGGAGCACAGTATCCCGGCCATAGCGGCGGTCGAGGATTCGCATACGGCCAGCCAACGTTGCCAGCACCGCGTAGGTGACTGCCTGTTCACGCGTCAGCCCGGCCACATGACTGGTCTGAGCGTACAAAGCGCGCCACAGGCAGACGACGAGAAAGATCTGAACGCCGAGGCGTAGCGCGTTCGCGCTCAGCCGGGGCGGGGCGAGTAGCTCGCCGAGCGGAGTGATCCGGGCGATGCCCCAATACCGGGTGATGCCGGTTGCGACTCGCGAGGTGCCACTGGGGGCGACATGTGCATGAACGGTCACCGTTCATGCACCCCCGCAGCAGAGATCTCGGCGATGTTCGACGGCGGCACGTCCGCGCCTTCGTGAAGTTTCTGGCGCTGGAAAGCCACGCGGATCACGTCTTCCAGATCGTTTTGTTCCAACGCCAAATCGGAGATCTGGTATCGCTGAGTGATCCTCTTCAGCGCTTCGTGCACGGCCGGGGCGTGCTTCTCATCCGGCCCGAAGACCACACGAGGACCTTCCCGCCGGACTATCCGCAAGCCAGCCAGGCTGGAATCGCCGTCCAGGTGGTTCGCCGCGTACGGGTCGACGAAGGTCACGTGCACCTGCCAGGTGCCACCGAAGCGACGACGGATCTCCTCCAGCGAATCGTCCATCACGATGCGTCCGTCGTTGATGAGGACCACGCGCCCGGCCAGCCTGGTCACCTCCGTCATGTCGTGCGTGGTGAGCAGGACGGTACGGCCACGCTGCTCCACCTCATAGCGGAGAAACTGGCGAACCTGCTCCTTCGCCACCACGTCCATGCCGATGGTCGGCTCGTCCAGGAAGACGACAGGCGGATCGTGCAGGAGCGCCGCGGCCAGATCGCAGCGCACTCGCTGCCCGAGTGACAGATGACGCACCCGGGTGTTCCAGAATTCACTCAACTCCAGCATCTCGTCGAACTCGCGTAGCCGGGCGCGATGCTCAGACCTAGGCACCCCATAGATGTCCCGCAGGATGTTCAGCGACTCGCGTGCGGGCAAGTCCCACCACAACTGGCTGCGCTGGCCGAAGACCGCTCCGATTCTGGCGGCGTTGCGTTCACGCTCCTCGTAAGGCACTACACCCGCGACCCGTGCTTCTCCGGCGCTCGGCACTAGAATCCCCGTGAGCATCTTGATGGTCGTGGACTTCCCTGCCCCGTTCGGACCGAGCATGGCCAGGAGTTCACCTCGGCTGACATTGAACGAGACGTCCTGCACCGCCGTCTTCTCGATCCGCTCGGGTGCGACCAGTGACTTCAGGGCCCCAGCGAACCCTGGCCGTCGCTTGGTGGTGTGGAAGACCTTGCACAGTCCACGAGCGACGATCACATCGGAATCGTTCTCGTGGCCACGGAACTGAGCATGCACAGGTGAGTCCCCCTGACAGGTATCGAAAGGTACCCAAGGCGAGTGGGTACGGCTGCCGCCCGGGTCCCAAGACGGGATCAAGAACCGACAGGGCTGAGCCCATGAAATGCGGAGTCCAGGTCGGCATTGCAGTGAGCAGCGCCGTACTCCATGGCGTCGAGCCAGAGAGCGGTGAGTTCGTCGGCGTCGCTCAGCAGAGTGTCCGGATCAACAAATAGCCGCAGAGCACCTGGAGCCATGGTCCGCAGAGCTTGGACGGCCGCCGGGTCGTCGAGCCGGGAGCTCAGATTCGCGATGGACGCGGGCCACTGGGTCTGCTGGATCGCTCCCATGGCCGCGGCAGTGAGCCAGACTTCGAACAGATACGTATGACAGACGGTTGCGCGCTGCCTCAGACTCGCTGTTCGTCCTTGCAAGGCCGACTCGTACGCAGCAAAGAGCTCTGATCGGCTGGTGCCCCAGGTGGTCAGCACATCGGCCGTTGGTCGGCGGGTGGCCAGGGTCTCATCAGCCGTGTCGATCACCGTCGACACACCGTGCGTCCAGGCTACGAACGGCACCAGTCGTGGCACTTCCAGCAAGACCCTGTTGTCAAAGGTCGGCACTACTTCCGGCAGAACACACGCTGACCGGCGAACGCCGTGGCCGTCGTTGCCCGTGAGGCTGGGGAACTCCAGATGCTCCACTAGGTTCGGCACGGCTACCAGTGCCGACTTTCCCGCACGCCGGAGAAAGCGCCGAACGGCAATGTCGTCTGCCATCTCGGCTGTGGCTTCATCCTGCAAGTACCGCGCTAACTCGGTCGACAGCCGGCGCGGCAGTGCCAAGGCCAGAGTCGGGACGTAGGGATTGATCACGGGCACCCAGTTGACACCGGTGAGTGCTGCCCAACGCGCCAGCGTGGCGGTAGGGGAACCCCATTCGACGAAGAAGCTGATCGGTCTGTCGGGATGCAGAGACATTGCTTGGCAGGCCGCGTCGGCGAACCCTTCCGGTAGCCATACGTCGTCCTGGACCACCAGATGGTGTGTGACACCAGCCTCCCCGACGGCGAAAGCAATCTGCGCGCTGCGCATTGAAGTGGGAGGGCCGTCGGGTTGGGGATCGACAGCCAGCCTGGCTTCGAGCGGTGCCAGCCTAGCCAGTACCTGACGAGCTCCAGGCAGGCGCTTCGGATGGGTCATGACCGCTGCGGTCACCCGTAGTCGCGCGCTGTTTAGGTCTCCACCCCGCCCCATGAGTACGGGTGCGGAGCCCGGATCCACCGGGCCGTAGTGACTGCTATCGGCTGTACCGGAGTTCTGCTCGGTCATCCTGAGTACTCCACTGGTCCGATCGGACAGGGCTGCTGGGCGTGACGGAAAAAGCTGGCCGCCTTCTTGCGCGTCTCCGTGGCGGCCCGCGCGCTAACGCAGTGATCTCACTCGATGGCCACGGACTTGGCGAGGTTGCTCGGCTGATCGTCGTCGACGAGCTCGACCGGCCAGTGCTCCAGCTCTCCCGTTGTGAAGCCCTTGGCGTGCATGCATGCCAGTTCCTTTGGTTTTATCTCGCTTCCTAGGGCGACCGGATAGTCGACGTGTCGTCCCAGGAACAGCACCGTGTATTTGTCTCTCAGTGACCGGGCGAGCCCCCATCACGGGCTCCGTCGTTTCCACCAGCCGGTCAAGCGGCTTCTCCGGGGTCAACAATTCACAGACGACAGTCGCGTGCTCACCACCCCAGCTGGTGTCAGCCGTGCCGCGTACCTGCGCGAGGTAGAGGGCGATCAGTTGGCAGGCGGCAACCTCAGTGAGGAAAGCTTTGGTGGAGGTGGCAGCGATTCCGGCGTCTCGCCGGACTGGCTGATCGCCACAACCAGAATGCGTTGGTCCAGGATTGGATTGCGGTACCGGAACTCACTCGCCGGTTCTATCTCGCAGGGCATCCGTGCCCAGCGCTCGATCGCGTACTTGGCGATCATCCTTGCGTGGAAAGCCATACCGCACGCAAGGGTCACAACCTTTTCGATCTCCCGCAGTACTTGATCTGCGATCCGCACTTCATCGACCACCCGCCGCCCGCCCGCGTCGATGCGTCCCAGCAGTGTGTCCGCCACCCGCCTTCGGCTGCTCGGACCCCAACACACGACCACCATGCTCCGACTTACAGCCTGAGAACGCATCACCCCTGGCGGACGGTGCGTTGATCACCAGTGGTGCCGACGCAGGAGCCTCGGCATTCGCTCTAAGCACGTCGGGTGGTGCATGACAACTGAGCTGAGCCGCGTTGTGGCCGAGGAGCTCATCGCGTACGTCCGTTCATTCCAGGGTTCGTGCCGTGCAGGGGATGGGAGCCGGTTGACGTCGCGAGCAAATTCGTTGGCACCAGCTCATATCCCTGTTCGAGAAGGCTTTCCAGAATGGGTGGCAGCGCTGTGACGGTCTGTTCCCGATTTCCGCCCCCATCGTGCATGAGGACTATGGAGCCATTCCTGGCCTGGGACAGCGCTTTTGCGGTTATGCTCTCTGGCCCGGGCATGCTCCAGTCGCAAGAATCGTTGTCCCAGAGAACCGTGGTCATACCCAGATCTGCCAGCCAGGACAAGACCTCGGGCGTGCGCGAGCCATAGGGTGGTCGCACAAGGGTGGGCTCCAGCCCGGTCACCACGCGGATGGCTTGATTGGTGGCATTCACCTGAAAACGCAGCTCGTCCCGGGTCAAATCAGGAAGGAAGGGGTGCGACCATGTGTGATTGCCCAGCAGATGGCCCTCCGACGCGATACGGGCCAGGATATGCGGGTGGGCCTGGGCGTGCAGACCCACGCAGAAGAAGGTGGCGTGCACGTCATAATGGTGAAGAATGTCGAGTATGTGCTCCGTGTAGGGACTGGATGGTCCGTCGTCAAAGGTGAGAGCCACCCTTCGCACCGTGTCCTCGCCGCGCACCCAAAAGCGCCCCGCCCTTGCGAGATCGCGCTCCGTATCCGCGCTTCTTCCGATCTCCGTGCGGTACTCGGTCATGCGTCCTTTGAGGGTGCCACTCTCTAGATCCAGTGGTACGAGCCGATCGGTATCGTCGCTGGCCAGCTGTGCAAGTATCCTGGCCGGCACCGAACCAGCGACCTGGCGTTCGGGAAGAAGCCACGGGTCGGCGCGGAGCACATCCACCCCGGAGGTGAGGAGAGGCCCGTCGAGCAGGCCGTTGGTGCTTTCGATGACAGCTGTGACGCCATCCCCGTCGCTAGTCAGGCTGCGCAGGAAGTCAACGATCTGAGCGGTCTCGTTCGCCTCGAAGCGGACAGAAGGTGCGGTTCGCCCATCCGAATGGATCGGTGCGACCTCATATCCCCTCTCATCCCATGAGGTTCCAGCAAACCACATTTTCACTCCCGATCTGCTAAAAGACCGTAGTCCTCGGCCGGCTTTGATCGCTCAACCGGCCGCTTGCCTGCAGAGATGCAGTGAACTTCCATGCTCCTCCTTAACGAACTGCCTTAGTGATTGCACGAGAGCAGTCGAGCAGCGGGAAACACGCTTGCCGAGTGATGGCTCCGGCTGTCGCCCAATCGTGGAGTTTCCGGAACGCCAAGTCCAGTGCACAGGCGTGCAGCTTGCTGCGTGGCAGTAAGCAGCCACGTGGTACGGCCGAGTCCAAGTCTCCAGCTGTTGCTTTCGTAGCGTATTACCGGTACTAGTAAGTGCATTGGCGCCCGGCGTTGACGAGTCGCCTCACTGAAGTCTCCGTCCACCGTAGGGAATCCGATGCCGACGTCACGCTCGATCCTCATCCTCTCCGATGATCCGGATGACGCCGATCTTGGAGATCTCTCTAATTTAGTGAGGGACTACGGGGTCGACCTGACGCTACTGACACCAAATGATTTGACAATACGTCTCGACGGCTCTGGGGGCCACTTTTGGCACATGGACGTGCAGTTGCGACCCGACCTGGTCGTCGGATGGGTGCGTGAAAATTTATTCCAGCATTCTGCAGCGCAGTTGGAGACTTTTGAGCGTCTCAGTGTTCCGGTATTGGACTCGGCTCGTGTGCTCATGCAGGGCCACAGCCCTTACTTGAAAAGCCTCCTGCTCCACACCGCCAAGGTGTCGCATTTGCCGCTGGTGGCAGGCAGGGCACCACAGGCGGTGATCGAACTGGCCAAGGAGGTCGGCTACCCGATTGCGGTCAGGCCGCTGGGCTTCCCCTCACCTGACGGAGATCCGCTCGGGGGTGCTGTCAACTTTGACAACGAAGGATCGCTGCGGCGGTTTTTGACTGAACGGGCGGCCGCAGAACGCTTCTACATGCAGTTTCAGGTACGCAGGATCGGACGGTCGGCCCGGGTGTTCTGTGTGAATCACCATCCGGTCGCATGTCTGCTCACGGCCCCTGACGACTGGCCGACGGCTCTCGAGTCCACTCCCTGGGATATCGCAGCAATCGCCGCCCAGGCTTCGCGCGCCGTGGGGGGCTGGGCTTGTTTGGTGGAGGTCGTCGAGGACTTGGACGGCGGCTGCCTACAGATTCGGAACGTATCCGTAGGCCCTCGCCTCGAAGCGGATCTGTCTTGGGCGGAGGCACGTCCTGTCGTCTTGAAGGCGCAGGCCCACTTCTTGTCTGCACTCGTGGCCAGTGGGCCCCGCACTCTCCATCACTGGAGGCCGCCCTCCCCGGACTCCATGCGCAAGCCGGAATGATGAAGGGCTCGGCGCACCGAGCCCGAAGCCAGCCGGCTCAGTAAATCAGCGTTCGATGCGGTATCGGCTCGCGGCCAGGTAACCAGCCTGAAAGCGGCTCTCGGCGCCGATCTCCTGCATGATCTCGGCGATGTGGCGCCGGCAAGTGCGCACAGACAAGCCCATGCGTCGTGCCACCATTTCGTCCTTGTGCCCACTGATGAGCAATTGCAGGATGGACCGCTTCACATCATCTGGGGTGTCGGCGGCCAGCGGCTCGAAGAAGGGAGCTGCAGAATTCCACATCTGCTCGAAAAGTGCGCAGAGAAAATTGACGATGGACGGTTCCCTGGTCACTACGGCGCCTTCAGGTGACGTCTGCGACGGGATAAAGACGATCTCGCGGTCGAACACGAGCATGCGCCCGAACAGTTCCTGCACCGTTCGGACCCGACCCCCGGCTGTCTCCATGGACCGCACATATTTCTGGGTAGCGATACTGAAACGGGCTGTGTGCTCGTACAACGTGCGCATCTTGATGCCGCGGCGCAACATCGCCTCGTCGCGCGGAAACGCTTCTTCCAGCACTTCCGGCGGGCGCCCCCCTCCGGGCTGGACGGTCAGCACCTCCTTCCGGCACCTGGCTGAGACCACGGACAACACGTCGAGGACCTCGGCCGTGTCCTTTAGCACGTCGATCGCTTCCACACTATGACGTAGCCTGCGACGTTCGAAGTAGAGCGGCAGCAACGCGGCGAGGTCGGACCGTACCTGCTCTGCGGCCTGTCTGCGGTCTCGGATTTCAATTTCCATCGGCGTCACCAACTGCGCCGTGGCCACTTCTGGACTGACCGGAACGAGTGGTTCGCCCGCCTCTCCCATTGGCCGGACGAGATGGAGGAGCCGCAGCGTACTGATGGCCCGCTCCGCTTGTTCGGCGGTCAGCCCGAGTTTCTCTTCCACAGTGGACGTATCGAAATATCCCTCATCAACAGCCATTTGATAGACCAAGGTACTTAAACGGTCCATCTTTGGACTTGGCACTTCAGCCCCCGATACTAAGTACCCTTTTGCCGCTTTGCTCACCTGCGCCCACATAGCGACGCAACCTAGCCCGAGCGGCATTTCCTGAGCGAGAATCCTGCATCCTGCATCCTGGCGAGTGATCGGGACCGCTCCGCCGAAACTTCCGCCGACGCCATGACCCGCGCGACGCTGCCTTGCCACGCTTGGCCTGGATCAATCGCTGCGACTGCTGACCAATCGAGCCACCTCACGCTGACTTGGCGGCAGCCCGGCAGGAAGGTCGCAGATCATGGGTGAGATTCGCTTCCGGCGGGATCTGCTCCTGTCTGAGCCAGTCTGTGACACGCAACGGACTCTAGCCGCAGGCCCACGCAGAGTGGAAGGGGGCCCTCCATAAGGCGACACCTTGAGGTCTTCCGTGCGTGACTCCGGCGGGTAACGGTTCGAAACAACCCATCACGTTCCGCCCATTACCTTCGTAGTGGAGCCCGGTTCGGGCTCGTGGCCTTCGGGGCCAGTGGTCAGGACGCGCCGACGCGGATCGGTGAACCGGCGTCGTAGCTGCTTGAGAAGGCTGGTGCTGGTGATGTCGTGGGTGCTCATGCTGGGCTCCTTTCGGGTGGCACCGAGGCCAAGCCGAATGGCTTCCGGTCGAAGAGTCGATCCGTGCCCCGCGGGACCACGTTGCCGCTCCCCTTGGGTGCGGTGCGCCCAGGACGGCCTGCGGTTCTCCGGAACGGGACGGCACTTCTCGGCCAAGAGGCGACATGCCTTTTCGGAGGGCCCGACGTGACGACGTTGGACTTCGTCGACGCATCCCTACGTGGTCCGTCTCTTGTCCGTAGTCCGCACCGCATCGTGTCGGCCCCTTCGGCGATCATTCGCTGGCGCGTTTTCACCATCCGGTTCAACCGCATCCCGGATAGCCCGCCGCAGGCGCCTGGCCGGGCCTGAGCGTGCGGTGGGTGACACCGCCGTACCGGGTCATGGCGCTGCCGGATCCGCTCTTCACCACGCCGTGAGTGCTTGGCGAAGTCGACTTCGCCACCCGCCGTGGCCACTCCTGCACCACGCTGTGATCACGGACAGCGAACGGCGCCCATCCGAGGGTGGAGAGCCATGACTCGGCGCGGGCTGGAGGGGCCCAGGGCCGCGCGGCGACATCGCGTCCGAGTCTACGAGCGGAGTAGCTTGCCACCTCATGAACGAAGGAACCGAGCATGCGAGCGTTTCCCCACTCCCCGGCCTGGAGTCCGCTCCGCCGCCCTGCCCCTTCTGTTGCATCGTGGCAGGGAGTCTCGACAGTGCGGTGTTGTACGAGGACGAGACCACGCTGGCCTTTCTCGACATCACCGCCGTGACCGAGGGGCACACTCTGGTGATCCCTAAGAGGCATGCAACCGATCTGTGGGACATTACCGAATCCGATGCCGCTGCCGTGATGCGGACGGCGCATCGGCTGGCCGCGCGCCTGCGGGATGTACTGGCGCCGGAAGGGTTGACGCTGTTTCAGGCCAACCGCCCCGCCGGCTGGCAGGATGTCTTCCATCTGCACGTCCACGTCGTGCCACGGTCGGCGGCGGACCACCTCCAGCGACCGTGGGTCGCCTCGCCGAGGCCGCTCGCCGAACTCGAACCGGTTCGGGCACGGCTGGCTATATAGGGCAAAATCCCTTATTTTTTCAACCTCTTGACAGTTGATCAGCCCTGAGGGACCGTCTAACACGGACGTTGGGAAAGTTTCCTAATTGTAGAACTGTGGATGGTGACACGAGTCGGTGCCCAACGGGGCGCCTCGGGGGAGGTAGTACGTTGGCCTGGCCACGTTGGGGTGGCGTTAATGGTCTGAGTTGGCCCCACTTTTCCGGTCTGAGCCGGCCCCAGTCGAGGTTCTATGCGCAGCCAGCTCCGGCTTGAACCGGCCCCGGTTTCCGGCCTGGGTTGGCCCCATTGGGAGGGCTTGTTCGACCTGCACCACGCAAATCGTTTCCCACGTGGCGCTCCCTCGGGCAGCATGCTGGCGATCACCTTCCAACCGAGGAGTGCCTGTGTCTGCGACGATCGAACTAGCGGCCATCACGGTGGACTGCGAAGACCCCGGTCCGATGGCCGCTTTCTATCAGGCGGCAGCCGATGGCGAATTCGTTCGGGAGGATGCCGATTCAGCTTGGGTCAAGATCGCCGGAACCTTGTGGATCTTCCGGCGTGTCGAGAACTACGTGGCTTCGTCCTGGCCCTCGCACGACGTGCCGCTGCAGATTCACATGGAGTTTTACGTTGACGACATCGATGCAGCCGAGGAGAAGCTGACCGGCTTCGGTGCCACGACGGCTGAGTACCAGCCGGGCCGCGCGGGTGGACTTGTGGTGATGCTCGACCCGGCAGGACACCCGTTCTGCATCTGCAGCCGGGGATAGGGCGCCGCGATGCGGGCACCGAAAACCGGATAGTGGCGCGAGCGTGACTATCGACTGGCCTGTTGTTTGGCTTTGGTCTGGGCGAGGCGGTAGGACTCGGTGCCGGTCTCGATGATGGTGCCATTGAAAGTGAGGCGGTCGACGATGGCCGCGCAGAGCCGCGGGTCGGTGAACGTCCTGGTCCAGCCCCCGAACGATTCATTCGAGGCGATGGCCACGCTGTTCTTTTCCTCGCGCTCGGTCAATACCTGGAACAGCATCTCGGCTCCGCGGCGGTCCAGTTCGAGGTACCCCAGTTCGTCGATGCAGAGCAGGTCGACGCGACCGTAGCGGGCAATGGTCTTCGTGAGCTGTTTCTCGTCGGCGGCCTCGACAAGCTCGTTGACCAGATTCGCGGCGAGCGCATAGCGGACCCGGAAGCCGGCCATCGCGGCGGCCGACCCCAGGCCGATCAGCAGGTGCGTCTTGCCGGTGCCGGAATCACCGATCAGGCAGAGCGGTTCGCCTTTCTTGACCCATTCACAGGTGGCGAGGTTGTTGATCAGGGCCGGGGTGACGTTCGGATTGGCGGTGTAGTCGAAGTCGGGGAGCCATTTGGGACGGGGAAAGCCGGCCGCGCGGATGCGACGCTCGGACCGGCGGCGGTCGCGGTCCTCGCACTCGGCCATCAGCAGTTCGGCTAGGAACCCGCGGTAGGACAGGTGCTCGCGCTCGGCGCGGGCGACGGTGTCGGCGAACTGGGCCCGCATGGTCGGCAGCCGCAGGACCCGGCAGGCAGTGTCGATGGCGGCATCGGAGGCGGGCTCGGTCAGGGTGTGGTGCGGGCCGGTCATGGTGTTTCCCTTCCAGGACGGTGCAGGAGCTGGTCCCAGCGTTCGAGGGCGGGCAGGGGTCGCTGATCGGCGGGCAGGCGGGTGGCCCGGCGCTCGGTCAGGCTGGGCAGTGGCAGGTCCGGTGGGACGACCAGCTCCGGGAGCGCGGCGGTGGCGGTGACGGTCGGGGACCGGCCCTCGGTCTCGGCGGCCTTGCGGGCCTCCAGCGCGACCACGTCCGCGGTGCAGGTCCCGACCGCGAGAGCCGCGCCGATCCCGGCGACCACGTCGCGGTGCTGCAGGTGGCGGTGCAGCAACAGGACCTGGACCAGGGCTTTGGTGCCATCGGTCTCGCCCAGGGTGCGTTTGGCCGTGGACCAAAACGCCTCGTGCGCGGGGGTGAAGGTGCCCTCGCGGCGGGCCTGGTCCAGGGCCTCGGAGCCGGCCAGTGCTCCGGGCTTGGCCAGGAGAACCTCCAGGAAGTGGTCCAGCACCACCCGCTCGGAGCCCTTGGCGGTCAGGCGGGGGTGGCGGGCGATCTCGGCGCGGCCGTGGAAGACCACGACCTCGTTGGACCGCAGCAGCACGTGGACAATGCGTCCGATGAACCGGACCGGGACCGAGTAGCGGCAGACCCGGACCGCGACCATGCCATAGCGGTCGACCCGCGGGTTGAACGCGAGACCGGTCTCGAATGGACCCTCTGGCAGCGGCAGCAGGAGCGGTGACTCGCGAGCGAAGTCCTGGCCAATGGTGCGGATCCGCATCCCGATCCGCCGATTCTCCTCAGTCCGCTCGAACTGCGAGAAGGCGTCGTTGAGCTCGTCGAGGGAGTCGACGCGCGGCGTGTTGACTGAACTACTGAACCTTGTCTCCTTGTTCTTCGGACAGGCGGGAAGCGGGGTGGTTACCGTCCCCTGCCATGCTTGAAGGTGAGGATGTTCCAAGGGACTTGAGCTCGCTGGTGGTTCCCCGGGTGGGCTCGCTCGTGGAGGCCGGCGATCCGTGGGAGCCGTATCAGCTGGTTGATCCTGCGGGGCTCCCGGTGGGTGCGGTGACCGCATATCTGCACGAGTTGCAGGCGGCGGGGCGGCCCGCGACGACACAACGCTCCTACGGCATGGATCTGCTGCGGTGGTTCCGCTTCTTGTGGGCGATCGAGCTGCCCTGGAACGAGGCGACCAGGATCGAGGCCCGCGACTTCTCGCGGTGGATCCAGATCACCGCCAAGCCTCCCCGACGCCGACGTACAGCCCAACGTGCACAACCGCGTACAGACCGGGCCGTGAATCCGATCACCGGGAAGCGGCCGATCGGGACGACCTACGCCTCCTCGACGGTCGCGCACAGCGAGACGGTGCTCCGCAGCTTCTACGCCCACCATTTGGAGGCTGGGACCGGGCCGCCGGTGAACCCGTTTCCGCTGGCCAGGGCGCCTCGGGTGAACCCGCATCACAACCCGATGGAGCCGTGGCGCCCTCAGCGATCGGGGCTGTTCCGGCCGCGGCAGCCCCAGCGGATCCCCCGGCAGATCCCCGATGAGGTCTTCAACGAGTTGTTCGCGAGACTGTCCTCGGATCGGGACCGAGCCCTGGTCGCCTTCTGGATCTCGACCGGGGCCAGAGCCTCGGAACTGCTCGGCGTTGTGTCCTCGGGCACGGAACCGGGGCGGCAGCTCGTCACGGTGGTACGCAAAGGGTCGCGCGCGATGCAGCAGCTGCCGGCCTCGCCGGACGCGTTCGTCTGGCTGCGGCTCTACCAGCAGCAGATGCACGGGCTCGTGCCCACAGGTCCGGATGTCCCGCTGTGGTGGACGCTGCGACGGCCGTTCCGCGCACTCAACTACCATGCCGCGCGGGCGATGTTCGTCCGCGCGAACACGACACTCGGGTCGAACTGGTCGCTGCACGACCTGCGGCACACCGCGGCCTACCGGCTGGCCCGCGATCCGCTCATGCCGATCACGGACGTCCAATGGGTCCTCGGTCATGCCCGTTTGTCCACGACTCAACGGTATGTCACGCCCACTGCCGAGGACGTCATCGAAGGGGTCCTGGCCCATCACCGCCGTCAGGCGGAGAGACAAGCGGAGCCAGCTGCGCCGTCGCTGCACTACCGCCCGGAGAGTCTGGACGTGCTTTTCGGCCGGGGGCGGCCATGACCACCAGCGCCATCACCGCGTCAGTGGCCGCTCGGCCCTGGCAGCTCAGCGCGGAGGCGGAGGCCCTCTGGAAGAAGTTCCCGCCCCGGGCCAACCCAAAGAGCTGGCCGGCGACCCGAGTCTCCCGAGCTGCCGTGGTGACCCGCATGCTCACGCCGCCGTTCCTGGGGCACGACTCCAAGACACGCTGCAACCGGAAGCTGACCCTGCTCAAGGTGCTCGACTGGCTGGAGATGCAGCCCGGCAGCACGTGGCAGGAGCGGTGGGACGCCAGCGGCGTCGGTGTCGACGGGCGCGTGGACTGGCGGACCCGCCTCATCGACGACCTGAGGAGCGTCGACAACCTTGGCCCGCGCGGAGAACGGATCTTCAAAATCCTCGGCATGGGCCTGGTCCAGCTGATCGGCGGCGACGTCCTGAGACCGGATCTGGGCTGGTTGATCGCCACCAACTCGCCCCTGCGGATTGCGAACGAGATGGAGCGCGTCCGCGACGGCGAGGCCATCACCAAGCTCCGGGCCCTGCGGACTGCGAGCACGGTCGGCGACTCCACGGTGCTGCCCGCGATCGAGAAGATCGCGCTCATCATGGCGGCGAAGGGCGGCATGGTTGCCGACCTCACCCCTGGCGACTGCCTGGAACTGTTCAAGACCAGTAAGGAGGTCTTCCCAGGACCGGGCAAGTCCGCCCGGCACAGCCCGTTCTGCTATCAGTTGCTGCACTCTCTCGGCACTTTCCCCGCTGACGCACCGCCTTCGGTCCGCATGTTCAGCACGCGCTTCCCCGGCCAGCTCACCACCGAGCAACTCGTCGACCGCTACGACCTAGCCTGCCGCCCCGTCCGCGACCTGCTGGTCGACTATCTGGCAGAGCGTCAGCCCGGCGTCGACTACAACACCTTGACTGGTCTGGCGACCGCGCTGGCCCTGTGGTTCTGGAAGGACCTGGAGAAACACCGCCCCGGCATCGACTCGCTCCGGCTCGCGCCGGACGTCGCCGCAGCCTGGAAGAGGCGCCTGCAGACCCGGATCGTCCGCAGCACCAGTGAGCACGGCCAGGTCGTGGAGACCACGGTGGAACGGGCCACCGCCTCCGACACGCTGATGACCGTTCGCGCCTTCTACCTGGACCTGGCGCAGTGGGCTCTCGACGAACCCGCCCGCTGGGGCCCGTGGGCGGTTCCCTGCCCGGTCCGCGCCGACGACGTCCAGCACCGCAAAATGAAGTCGCGGCAGAAGGCCCGCATGGACCAGCGCACCCGCGAGCGACTTCCTATCCTCCCGGCCCTGCTCGAAGCGGTTGACCGGAATCGCAGAGCCGCGGCGGCCCGCCTGGCTGCTGCCGAACACATCCGCCCCGGCGAGCTGTTCACCGCCGGCGGACAGACGCTGCGGCGCGCGATCCTCAAGCGGCATTCGCCTCACCTTTGGGCCGAAGAACCCGCAACCGGCCGGCGCCGGAACCTGGCGAGGGAGGAGAGCAACTCCTTCTGGGGCTGGGCCGCGGTCGAGGTCCTGCGGATGACCGGCATCCGGATCGAGGAACTGAGCGAGATCTCGCACCACAGCCTGGTCCAATATCGGCTGCCGAGCACGGGCGAGCTCGTCCCGCTGCTGCAGATCGCGCCGTCCAAGACCGACGAAGAACGGCTCCTGGTCGTCTCCCCGGAACTCGCCGACGTGCTCTCGGCGATCATCTGCCGCGTCCGCGCCGGCGATGGCGGCGTTCCGCTCGTGATCGCCTACGACCACCACGAGAAGGTCTGGAACCCGCCCATGCCGCTGCTTTTTCAACGCAAGATCGGATTGGAGGACCGGCCGATCCCCATCGACGGCATCCGCACCCTGCTCCAGGACGCGCTCGGCGCCACCGGCTTCACCGACGCGACCGGCGGGCCGTTGCACTTCGCCCCGCACGACTTCCGGAGGATCTTCACGACCGACGCCGTCATGAACGGCATGCCGCCCCACATCGCCCAGCTGATCCTCGGACATCGCGACATCAACACGACCATGGGATACAAGGCGGTCTATCCCGAGGAAGTCATCAACGGACACCGGGCGTTCATCGCCCGCCGCCGGGACCTGCGGCCCAGCGAGGAATACCGCAGCCCCACCGAGGAGGAGTGGGAGGAGTTACTCGGCCACTTCGAACACCGCAAAGTCGCTCTCGGTGACTGCGGCCGAGCCTACGGCACCAGTTGCATTCATGAGCACAGCTGCATCCGCTGCCCGCTGCTACGGGCCGACCCGGCCCAACGCTCCCGCCTCGTCGACATCCGCGACAACCTGATTGCCCGCATTGCAGAGGCCGAACGCGAAGGATGGGGCGGCGAGGCCGAGGGGCTCAAGGTCAGCTTGTCCGCGGCGAACGCCAAGCTCGCCCAGCTCGACAACCGCATCACCCGCCGCGCGACTGCTGTCGAGCTCGGCATGCCCGCCTTCCTCGACGTCGCAGG
>Ga0307507_10004761_pt1 | contig 23435 bp, 4 predicted proteins | sample 7_EM_MG_FD_207223 | JGI IMG/M metagenome (GOLD analysis project Ga0307507, IMG submission 207223) | Populus trichocarpa ectomycorrhiza microbial communities from riparian zone in the Pacific Northwest, United States - 7_EM | ecosystem: Host-associated > Plants > Roots > Unclassified | place...
TTTAAATTATTAAAATTTATTATTAAGTGGTTGTTAAGATATTAAAGTGTGATTTTTCCATTTTTTGGTATGTTTTTGAAGTGATCAGCTCACCCGTTTGACCAGCTCACCCGTGAAATACGTTAGTTATATATATGTTTATAGGGCAAATGGTTTTTTAAGCAATAACTTCGGCAGTAGGTTGTACGGAACTTTAGTATTTCTTTAACCCAGCTAATTAAAGGGTTGTGTTATTTTAGCTATCTATATCTAAGTATTATCTTATAGTGCTTTAAGGGTGTTATAAACAGGGAAATGTATTTAAGGTATTTACCCATCCACAATTTTATAAGAGCGTAGTGCGTTATTTCGCCATATATTAAGGGTTTGCCATTAAAACCTTATAGGCCTTAGGGCTCGTCAAGTTTCTTTAAATTTAGGCGTTAAGTTTTTGTGTAGTTTATATTAATAAAGCCTATACTAGTAGCTCTACTATCTATAAGGATTTGTACTTCCTTCTATTTTCTAAGTATTTAAATTTCGCTAAGTACATTAAGGGAGTTATATTGTGTATTAGCGCTAGAAAAGCCTAGATATTTATACTCTTCCACTTTTTATCCTAAGGCGTAACTTGGCCCTAGGATAATTCGTTTTCCAAGTTAACTAAAGGCAAGGTGCTTTATAATATCTAAGTATAATTTATAGCGTAGGTACAATTTAAGGAACAAGTACGGCTTAAAGAATAGGTATAATTTAAGGATTGGGTACAACTTAAGGATTAAAAGGAACTACGGCGGACTTTTTTAAAAGGGTAAGTTTGGCAATATTTTTAAATATATCCTTTTTTACCGCATCCAAAACATTCTCTATTTGTGGCTCGTGTTCTTTGTTTGTTAGTTCCTAAGGGTATATAGGATTAGGTGGCATTAAGGTCTATAGGGTTATATATAGGGCTTTTAGGTCTTAGAGAAGGATCGCGCCTTAAAGCATATACTGGTTTTAAGGAGTTTTAAACACAAGGTATAGTTAACTTTAGAGAATAAGTCTATTTATTATATTAAAGGTCTTTGTTAATTCATTAATATATTATAGTAAATTTGGATAGGTTTTTTGGCAGTTCTTTACCTACTAACTAGGCTCTAATCTTATCTAAAATAGCTTATTAAAGGGCAGTAACTCTAGCGGCTTTATTCCAATCTAGTTCGCTAATAAGGCCTAAAAATTCTAAAAAGAAGCTAGTAAAGTCTCGGTTTTATTATTATAGGTTTTTAAGTTTAGTAATAGCTATATATTCGCGGCTGGCGTTATTATACGTTTATTCTAGTAGAGAGATAAAGGTTTTAAAATTAACAAAAGTGCTATTACGGAAGAATAGATCTATAGTTTATACAGCATCCTTACTTAAATAAGATATTCTATAGCTAACCTTACTAGCCTTAGTGGGGTATTAATTATAGTTTGTTAAGAGTTTAAAACAGAGCTTAGTTATAAAAGGATATAGGTTATTTTAGTTTCTATTAAACATTAAAGAATTAGAGAGCTTTTTAGATTTTATAGTAGGTACTAGGTTTGTTATAGATGTAGATTAAGCTACTATTACTAGTTTAGTATTTGTATTTAACGCATTAGGTTTAGGTACCATTATTTTAATTTTGTTTATAGGTATTACTATTAGGGTCTATAACGTAAATGCCTTAACGTTGCGGAGTTCTTTGTAGAGTGCTTTTATTAATTGCTAGTGCTAGGCTTCTAGTACAGCCCGCTACTAAGCTAAGGCGTCTATAAAGGACTATTACATTATGGTTAACTGTTCCCTAACTAGGGTTATAATACTTGTGGTTATTAAAAGGGATTCGGGTTCGTTTGCTATTTTAATAGTAGTTGTTTTAACGCAATGTAATATAAGGGCGCAAAAAGGCTTCGGGGAAGATTTAAAGAAATAATATAAATTCTATCTAAATCTAAGGGTATATAGCTCTTGCAGAGTACAAGGCGTTATATAAAGGAGAGAAAGGAATATAGGAAACTTATAACTAAATATTTATAGTCTTGGCAGCAGACGCGTAGGCACAAGCCTATGCGGATTTTAATAGGTTTTAACCAAATTCCATTATATTAGTAGAATTTGGTAAAGACTGGTGGAAATTAATTAAGTTAGCGGAATTTGGCAGAATTCAATTAACTTAGTAGAATTTGGCAGAATTTGATTAAAGCGTCGGAATTCATCTGTCGAGTGTTTCACCGAGACATTCCTACTGTAACTGGGCTAGTCCCGTTACAGATATTATTGCGGACACCTCAGGTTGCCCTCAGGACAACCTCCGGACGCCCCTTGGATAGTCGCCGGTTACGTGCCGGAGGCACGTGCCCGTAGTATATAGTCTCCACAATCCCAGAGGCCTTACCTCCTTAAGGATTCGTCTCTCTTACCAATCTATCCTGTTCCACAATCGTGTCCTTATAGCCCCCTGTCTATAAAGTCCCCTTATACTTACCAAACAGTCCACTTAATTATATATTCAAATGGTATCCGCCACTAGTTACAAAACAGGTGACACTAAAAGGTGTATAGATTAACAGATTACGAATATGGAGGCGATTTGCAACCGAACACCCCCTTAGTAATTAGTACTATAGTCGGTCTAATTAGGCGATATATTGTGGGGTATATTAGGCTTAGTAATAGTGCCGGAAGGGCAGGAGGCATCTAGGTTTAAGGAAAGGGACACGTTGAGTACCTAGATATAAGTATTAGACACAATCACTCCGAATTAACAGATTACGAACCGAATATGAGGCCTCTATATTGCACACGTCTGTGCAACCCGTAGAGCCACAGACGCTTGTTAAATCGGGAAGGAACACGTTCTTTCTGCCGAACTTTCAGTTTATATTTAATCTGACGCTTTTGCAACCGAACATTCCCTTAAAATTCTAGAACGGAGCGCCTAAGAGCTTATGGGCGTCGTTTTAGGGGTCGGTTGCAGATCGACAACCGCGTTAAATTCGCACGCTTTACCGTATATAGTAGTTAAACTAAAGCTCTTGGCGTTGGTTTAATCTAAAGCTTAAAGGTATATTGGTTATAAAACTATTAATTAAATCTAAACTAAAAAGTCTAGTAGAAAGGACGCGTTCCTTTCTAATTTACTACGTGTTTATAGCTTTACGAATTGCATAGGTGTAAGAGTATACATATTGGGTCCCGCAAGAGTCGCGATAGATTCGCGATCACTCTCTGTCTTTTTGGCCGTATGGCGATGTGGTGCGGGACACGTTACAATAGGCGTTTATCATCTAAAGACTTTAGTTTAAAAACCGTATATAGTAAAATTACTAACTTTTTAGTAAATTTTAGCGTGTTTTTTTTAGGCAGTTAGAGGAATATTAAAATTTTATAGCTAAAGTTAAGTTAAACTAGAATTTAACTAAATAGTCGCCTTATAATTAAATTAGATCTCTAGATTAACTCTATTTTAAAGTCCTTATTTTAATTTAAACTTATAACTAAATATACCCTGAAACTCTAGATTTAATCTAAAGCCTTTATATTATAAACGCCCGTATAATTTACAAAGCTATAAACGCGTAATAAATTAGGAAGGAACGCGTCCTTTCTGCCGGACTTTTAGTTTAGATTTAATCTAATGGTTTTGCAACCGATTATACCTTTAATTTTCTAGATCAATCGTTAAGTCGAATCTGGTGCTCTGCTCGTGCACCGCCCTTACCGACGTTGCTAATTTTGAGCCTTATCTGAGGCCTTTTGGAATGATAACCGAATAATTGGCTTTATTTCAGATTGAGTACGACACCAGATTAAGCGCTAATTATCTACTAATTGACCCCGGTGAAAGCACGGATCAACGTCAGATTGAAAAGGCTCTAAGTTGCAACCGAATACGCTCTTTTAGATTTTAAAAGGAATCTTCATAAATTTTAGACTAACTACCTGTGTCTAACTTTTAATATAATATAGCTATAATATAACTATAACGTGGAGTAGAAAGAGGAAGTGGAGGGCTTATACATCATTATTTTTAAAGCAATTAGACGATGGAAAGGTATTAAGGTTTAGCAGTAATTTATGAATCTGGTAGTTAAATCGCGCCCATAGGCTCTCAGACCCTCCGTGGAAATTTTCATTGGTTAATAAGGAGCAGTAACGCCATGAAACGCGCCAATGACCCACGGAGGGTCTGATTTATGAGATGAGGGTATAAGTGCTTGATATCTCTGTGTCTTGTCCGGATGAGTGGACCCTTAGATGAATGTGGCGCCGATGTACTTGGATGTGGAAGCGAACCCTCTTTAGGCCGGGTTTGCGTTGACCCCTATCCTCCCCCTCCAAATAATCCAATACGACCAAATTAAAAAAATTCTCACGACAAATTCACGGCACCGAGGTTTCCAAGAGGTGCCAAGGTGCTCAAGCTTTTTGATGGCGCTTCGTCATATAAGGCAGTCTTAGCTGAAGACACTGGTCATTAACAGGCCGCTCGAAACCCGTCGTTGCTCCCGCAGAGAGAGCTGGGATACCAGGTACATACAGTAGCGTGCACGGCTACATGGCTACTAGTACATGTAGGCACCCACTAGAGAAAGGCGTCGGATGATTCGTGGAGAAACTCTTGTCTCCCTGCGGAGAATTTCGGCCATGGCTCTTGCCTTTCATGGGAGAATCTGGGGTCCCCTTGGCCTAAACCCCGCCTACCACGTGCCGTCATCTGCCTTTTGCGCACGAGATAATATATAGTTCCAGCGCCATGCAGTCCCTCATATCTGACGCCTCTGTATTGCGCTCCTGAAGTCGGCCCTCAACTTGCACATCGAGCAAGACTGTCCATCTTCACCATGGCGCCCAATTTCTTCAAAAACCGCAGAGTCTACCTGCTTACCACTGTTGCCTACATGGGCTCTCTGCTTTTCGGTTTGTTTACTCCTCCGCTCCCAGATATCATTTTGCTAACCAATCATGCTTAGGCTATGACACTGGTGTAATGGGAAGTGTTCTCGCCCTCAACAGCTTCAAGAAAGACTTCAATCTGCCGACTGGCTCTTCAGGCTTTGCCAGCGCCAAAAATGCATATGTTTCCTCAAATGTCGTTTCACTCCTTACGGCAGGGTGCTTCTTTGGTGCTATTGCTGCAGCCTTCTTGAATGAGCGGTTTGGCCGCCGGTACTCGCTCATGTTCTTCGCCGTGATTTTCCTTATTGGCGCGGCAGTGCAGACGGGAGCCCACCATGAGATAGGGATGATCTACACCGGCAGAATCATCGCTGGCCTGGGCATTGGAGGCATGTCAAGCATTACACCTGTGTTTGTGTCTGAGAACTGCCCTCCGAATGTACGAGGGCGCATCGCAGGACTATTTCAAGAGTTTCTGGTAATAGGTAGCACGTTTGCCTACTGGCTCGACTATGGTGTCTCTCTCCGCATTCCAGTATCGACGAAGCAGTGGCGCGTACCGGTGGCTATCCAACTGATCCCTGGAGGTTTCATGCTATTTGGTTTGCTCTTCTTGAAAGAATCTCCCCGATGGCTGATGAAGAAAGGAAGGCATCATGAAGCAGCTGAGTCGCTTGCACATATTCGCTGCGAGACTACGGATAGTCCCGATGTGGTGAAAGAGCTTGCTGAAATTCGAGCGGCCATTGAAGAAGAACTGAACGCAACTGAAGGGGTTACTTGGAAGGAGTGTCTGCTACCCGGTAACCGCTATCGCTTCTTGACTGGCTTCGCTCTAATGTTCTGGCAACAATTCTCGGGAACGAACAGCATCGGGTACTACGCACCTCAGATTTTCCAGACCGTTGGGCTTTCGAAAAGCTCTTCATCCCTGTTTGCAACTGGCGTCTATGGCACAGTCAAGGTAGTCACTACTGCCATTTTCCTTCTGATTGGGATAGACAGATTTGGCCGAAAGAAATCGCTCATATTTGGCGCTTTATGGATGTCAAGCATGATGTTCATTATCGGCGCCGTGCTTGCTACACATCCTCCCAATAATCTCGGCTCCGTCTCGCATGCATCCATCGCGATGGTTGTCATGATATATCTTTACGTCATCGGATACGCTGCGTCATGGGGACCAGTTCCTTGGGTGTATCTGAGTGAAATATTTCCCACACGTCTCAGAGCGTATGGTGTGGGCATGGGCGGTATGGTTCCCTTTCATATTGTTATTCTTGTGTCCATATCTAACATATATTAGCCGCCACCCAATGGCTCTTCAACTTTGTAATCACGAAAATCACACCCGAGGCTGTGAATCATTTAAAATGGCGGACCTTCCTCATGTTCGCAATCTTTGTAAGAGCACTCCCTCTTTGGAAATTTATAATGCTGACCAAAACAGTGTCTTGGCATGTGTGTCTTTGCCTTTTTCTTCATCAAAGAAACCAAGGGCCGCTCTCTCGAGGATATGGATATTCTTTTCGGAGCTGTCAATGCTGAACAGCGCGCTGAGGATGTTGAAAGAGTATTGGCTTCCGAAAAGGGTGCTGTGCAAATGGACGAAAGCTCTGTCGATATGACGGGGCGTAAATCCTAGGGCTCTAGCAGTCTTAAATCGATTTCTTCGGCGGAGAGTCGAAAGCTTATAATGATGTATACTAAACTAGTAATATCCAAGTACTGAGCTTGCATGCATTTGGCAAATGGTCTGAGTGATAATTAACCAATTCCAGCGCTATTCGGATTGAAAGAAGTGATGATTGTGTACCTAATTTAGCGTATATACAAAACCTTCCAGCGAGAACGTTGCAGCATTCAAGATCCAAGCAAAATAGCTCTTTCCAAGATTTAAAGAGTATTAGAAGTGAAGCGCCGTGGTAGCATCTTAACGGAGGCCTGATCGGGAGCTTCATGTCCAGCTTGCTCTTTACCCAGCTTGCTCTTTACGAACCCCCGTGCTGTCGTGCTACTCTTTTAGGATTCAATCTGCACAAAATCTTTTAGAAAGAAGGTATGGTTAAACTCCATTTCACCAGAGCGGCTTCTAAGGTTGGACGAGTGGGCGTAAAGTCGAGGAGAGTCTGCGTATGATGTATCTCAAGCAGGGTGGTTTTCGATGGTTTATTATCGATCCTTATCAATAATTCTCACCGCTTAATTAAAATTTCTAAACTCCTTCCTTCTTTTTAATTATTTTTCGTATAAATTATGGATTCTGAAGTCGATTTATCTCTTCCTGCGCCTTCAACTACCCATAATTCGGTCGAAACTAGATCAAGAAGGGGTAGATCCACTCATACGACATGGGTCCACACTTATATGGCACGTGATGGAGAGAATTCTCAGCTTAAGTTCTATATACACTATACAGTAACACCATCGTGCAGCACTTTAGTTAGTACAAATATGCGTGGACATCTTAAGTTAAAGCATGGAATAAATATCGACTAAACTCCGGGTCTAATTTAAGTGGAAACCGTCCACTAACTATAATAACTTTATACCTAAGCACAGTCTTTAAGCCAAATAGAAGAGATTAATACTTAAGTCTACCGAAAATATCTAAATTAGGATATAATTAATAAGGCTTTAATTACACTAATTGTTATATAAAACTTTCCTTTTTAAGTTGTTAAATGGCCTAAATTTTATACTTTTTGCCAAGTGCTTAATCCAGAATCGTCTAACTTTATAACTATAGTACACTCTTAAGTTACGAAAAAGATTAAGCAGTCCTGGCAGACTTATAAAGATATTATATAAAAGAAACTCTAGTCAGTAGTATTAAGTATTTATCTTTTACTTAATATTTGGACCTCTTTAAATAGGCTCCTTCTTCTAGGGATCTGTGCCTACTTTATTAACTATACTTAAGAGAAGCGCTTAAAGGCCCTCCTTGCGCTTTATACGGTAGCAAACCATACCAGAGATAAGCAATTCGCTACTCTTCTCCCAGTCCTTAAAGACTATAGTATTGTATAAAAGCTTAGGTCTATTATTTGTAATAACGCCACTTTAAATAATACACTTTATTGTATGGTAGAAGCCTATCTTAAAAAAGAGGAGGATATTAAATAGGATTCTACGTACTAGCGGATCCAGTATACTAATTATATTATTAATTTAGCCGTATAAGCCTTCCTATTTTATAGCCTAATTAAAATAAAGTAACTTAAGTTATATAATAAATAGGAAGGAAAAGGGGAGGTAGGAAATAAAGAGAATTAGTAGGCAACCTTTTAGGTTATGGGACCACTTGGTAAGCTTTATAATATTATTATATATATCCGCAATTCCGCCGGTCGTATAAAGGAGTTTAAAGATCTAGTAGGGAGAATAATTTTACTTAATAACCGTACGAGATGGAATAGTTGGTTTTAAATACTAACTATAGCCAATTAAAAGGCGGGAGTTATTAATACCTATACTAAGAATCACTTTGCTATACTTTAGGCAGACTATCTCTCTCTAGAAGACTAGAAATGGCTTTATATAATTAAGGAATTCCTTTAACCGTTCCACTAAGCAACTCTAAAGACTTAGGGTAACTATACAATAATCGATAATTAGTGTACTCTTTATTATAGATATTATTTTTTAGTACTTTAAAGCTATATCTATAAGTAAACTTCCTCCTAAATTAGACGACATTAATACTATATAATAATCTAAACATGATTCTAATAAGGAGTTTAGCTCTTAAATTAGAAAGGGGTAGAAAACCTTTAATAAGTACTATAGTAAAACGGACGGCTTACCTCTTTATACCGCCGTCCTTATTCTTTATCTAAACCATTATATAAAGTATATTAAGCAAACTGGAAAGTAAAGTAGGTTAAGCCTATATTAAAAAATATTAAAAAGCTTTAGGAGTCTTACCGGGAAAAAGCTCCTACTTCTTTAAGTTTTTTATTATATAAAAGGAAACCTTAAAAGTAGGAACTTAATATATTTAATTAAATTGCTTAAAGGCTAGGGAAGTATACTTAACTAATAAGTTAGGATAAGTACTAAGATTATTATAATGGGGAACAGTATAATATTAGTAGGATATCAGCACTTAAATAGTGGTGTTAAGATTAACAAAGAAAATGTTGGCTAAGGTTATCGTATATAGCAATTAATATTCTCTTAATTTTAGCCATAAGGAATAAACTAGAGCAAGTCTTTTTAGGGGGACGTTATATATTATTATAGGAAAGGGCATAAATAGGAGCAGAAAACCTTAAGAGAGTAGAGGGTTTAAAACATTATAAATAAACTAGTATTTTAGACAAAATACTTGAGATAGTAGATTAATATTATGGCCTTCAGCTATTTTCTGCTACCGGATTCTGCCGCAGATAGCAGAATACGGTAGAATCTACCGCTAGAGTTGCCAGCTAGCAACTTTAAAAAACTTTAACCAGCGGTCAAAGTTGTCTAATTAGGGCATTTTCTAAAAGCCTTCCTCTAAGTTCCCTTTATAAATTAATTGGCTTTAAGCACATACCATAATGCCAAGTAATTATTAATAATCATCAATAATTAACCAATGATAGCGATTATCAATTGATGCCTTATTAATAGCATCGAAAACCAGCCTGATCTAAGGTGGTTTTAGATAAACCTTATCGCAATAAGTCTTGGTATACCCTAAATAAATTTTCAGTCGCCTTCTTCTTCCTTATTATCGTATAAATATGGCTTTAGAAGTGTAATCAGAAGCTCTTAACTCTGTTAACACCTCTAAAACAAAAAATATAAGAGGTTGCTTAGCTCTTTTAATATAGAAGTATACCCGTCTACCAGGTAGTAATAAGCCCGTATAAAATAAAAATGCCCGTCTTTTATTCTATTGTAAACACTATACAGAGTTATACGCTATATAGTTAACCTCTAACTTCTAAAACTACTTAGTGTTAAAAGAACTAGAAGACCTAGAGCCAAGCTATAAGCCAGACTACTAAATAGCTGGCCCCTATAAGATCCCTAAGAAGGTAGGGCACTCTTTTAAAGTTAAGCTACTAGAGTTAATAAAGATCTACCCTATTTTCTCCCTAGACTAACTACGGAAGGCTACAGATAACCTATTACCTAAACAGTATAATTGTTACGGAGCGAGTACAAGCGGTAATAATATATAGCGAAGTAGATATTATTAAGCTATATATATAAACTGCGTAATAAAGTCAAGACGTTGCGTAAGGAAAAGGAAGTAGGAAACAGGGGGAAAAGGGTATATAACGTTCGCTTAGTTGCTAGGTTAACGGGTACTATACTACACATAGGTAGGGTAGAGCTTAGGTGGCGGTTCTGGTAGAACTTGGCAGAATTTGGCAGTTAGAGGTCCTTGAAGTTGCTAGTTAGCAACTCCAACAGTAGAGATGGCAGATTGCGGCGGAATACGGCAGATTACTATTAGATTGCCGTCTCATGGTCGGTCTCTGGTTATTTACTTAATAGAAACAGGTGGACGTGTATAAGGTGTTACGGGGGTGTCCTATAATAGTACCCCCCCTTTAAACTTAAGCATCTGCGAGATAGGGCTGTGGTAGTTCTAGGTGGAGTTTATAAAAGTCTTCTACGGCTTATATAAGTCCTATAGAGTCGGCAGGTTCCCATAAGGGTTTAGTAAAACCTCTCTATTTCGTAAGGTATATATATTTGCGTTTCTGTTTATCGTACTTAATGTTATTAACTCTTTTAACAAGGTACTTATCCTTACTATCTACTTTAACTAGTAGGGGAGGGTCTTAGATCTGTCTAGGTAGGGCATCTAATATAGGGGCGGTAGGGTAGAGGACTAATATATAAAATATAGGGTAGATTTTAACCGTATTAGGGAGCTTCAGTTAGTAGGTATAAGGAGAGACAACTTTTTCAGCCTTATAAGGGCCAGCGTTCTTCCAATTAAGTTTCTTAGTAGGTTATTTTATATTTAGATTTCTTATATTTAGCCAGATAAAGTTACTAATTTAGTAGGCTAGTGCTAGGGTTCGGTTCTTATTTGCTATGGCTTTATAGACAGATTAGGCCCATATTATTTTATTAGTAAGGAACTCTTATAGTTCTTCCATCTTCTTTATAAATTTGTTTGCTTCTATAACTTATAAGGCCTAATAAGCCAGGCGAGGAATATTACTAAAGGGTTTAAAACCCATTTGTAGATGCTAGCTGTAGTTAGCTAAGAACGGGGAGACCTTTATAGTTTCTAAAACAGAGTTATTTATAGTAAACTTAGTAAATGCAAGCTAGTCCATCTAGTCGTTCTATAAATACAACGTATATATCCAAATATATTGTTCTATTATAGCATTTGCACGTTCTGTTTAACCATCTATTTCTAGATAGTATGCTATAGATAACAGTACTTTAGTACAGAGTTAGGTAGTTAGTTCTTTTTAGAACGCAGAGACAAACTAGCTGCCTCTATTAGAGATAATTGTTTTAGGGAGTCTATAGAGTTTCTATACGTGATCCAGAAACAGTTAGGTAATGGTAGGTATTAATATATTAGGACAGGCAATTAAGTGTCTTATTTTAGATAGTTGGTTTATAACTACTATAATATTTATATAGCCTTTACTTACGGGGAGTTCAACAATAAAGTTAATTAAGATATCCTTCTATCTTTGGTTTAGAACAGGTAGTGGCTTTAAAAAGCCGTTATATATCTTATATAAAGCCTTAGCTTGTTGGTAGGTATAGCAGCTAGAGATATACCTTTGTATTATATTATACATGTTTGGCTAGTAGTACTTCTATTAGAGTAGTTCCAGGGTTTTTTCACAGCCTGGGTAGCTGGCTACTAATAGGTTATATACGTGTTTAAGAAGCTTAAGCTTAAGTTTATTATAGTTAGGTATAACTAGGTGGTTCTGGTAGTATAAGCGGTCTCTATAAGCTTTACATTTACTTAGAGAGATCTTTTTAGAGCGTCTAACGCCATCTTAAATTAGCTTAAGTATCTCTTAGATAAACTTATTATTTAGGTATTTATTAATTATAATCTATTTAACTAATTAATTAGTTATTTTAAGGACGTATACTGTAAGATCTTTAGCTAGGGGATTAAATAATTTAGGGTAAAGCGGGGTTTAATGTAACCGACTATGGTACCCTGCCAAACCACCACTGACTCGCCTGCATATTGACTCGCTCACCGACACGCTCACCGACTCGGTCACTGACTCGGTCACCGACTCAGTCAATTACCCCTTTGTTGTCTACACCTTTCATGTATATATACCACCTGATTTCCATAGATTTAGAATAAAGTTGCTCATTCAATTCTCCCACACTTGCACTCTTACATTTAATTATAGTAGGTACGCACTTTTTCCTATACTAGTATATCTTGTAAACGTTGGGTTAGGGTATTAGGTTTTTAACCTTAAACGCCTAGGCAGTATATAATTAAGAATTAGAAACGAGACAGATATTCTAACTAGCGGGCTTAATAATAACTTAGCTATTTTATAGTTGTAAAGTACTATAGATTTTTATAGTCGCTAAGGACCTTAATTAGAAATCCGGCGCCTTCTAGTTTAGGTTACCATTATTTAAAATATCTAATAATAGCTAATAATTCCTTATTATAGATCTTGTAGTTATATTCAGCTAGACTTAGTTATTTTAAGAAGTATGCTATAGGGTATAGTACTCCTTTCTTATTATACTAAAATAAAATACCTCCAGTAATGTAGTTAGATAAGTTAGCTTCTATAACACTCTTTTAGTTTAGGTTAAAGTATTAGAGTATAGGTGTAGTAGTGAATATAACTTTTAGATAGGTAAAGGCCTTCTTACATTCCTTATTAAAGATAAAGGTTTTGTCTTTTTGGGTTAGAGCTATAAGGGGTAAAACTATTAGTAGAAGTTAGCAAATCCTATAAAGGCTCTTACGTCCTTAACATTCTTAGGTTTTTACCAGTTTATAATTATTTTAATTTTCTTTGGGTCCATTTATATACTATCTATAGAAATAATAAGTCCAAGGTATAGGACTTCTATTTTATGGAATTCGCACTTATCTATATCTAATTATAGGCTAGCTTTATATAAGGCTTTTAAGATAAGGTCAATGTGTTTCTTATATTTAGTTAGGTTATTACTATATACTAGGATGTCGTTAATATAAGCAATATAAAAAATGTCTAGGTAAGGTCGTAGGGTATTATTTATAAAGTGTTAGAACGAACTTAGGGCATTTATAAGGCTAAACGGCGTTACTAAGTATTTAAATAGTCCATACCTAGTACGGAATGCAGTAAGCCATTTATCTCCTTTTGCAATATAGAGACGGTTAAATACGTAGATAAGGTTAAGTTTTGTCACGGGATGTAGGCAATGGCTACAGAGCGTATGTATTCAAGGAGTCTACAAGACGTTGCGCGATCGATCGTAAGGATTGAGGGCGTAGGAAGGTGATATACTACGCGTGGCTGACGTAAGCTGTACGCAAAGCGTACGCGAGGGCACGGGGTTCCGCTAGGGAGTCTCCCATGGAGGCTCCTACGGTGGCGTTCTGTGACACTACCCCCCCTCTTATAGAGGCGGAGCTCCGGCGACGCTGTGGTTACTATATACATGTAGAAGAAACGCTTAAGGTATAGAGAAGGAAAAGAAATAATGCTAAAGGGGTTAGTGGTGTGGAGTTCTGCCGGCTCTAATTGTTAAATGGACCAATTAGGATTTTCTATCCCCGGGATAGAAAATCGCTATTAGCTTAGTAGAAGGCGGTAAGCTGAACTAACATCTTTACAGTCCGCAGCGTTATTGTATAATAAGGCTTGGCACCCAAGAATTTAATTAATTAGATAACTTTAACCGGCGGTTGAAGTTCCTAGATATCTTAATGATTTTTTGGTTATATAATGGTAATCTATAGCAATCTAACGGCAATTTGCCCTTATGTGGCAGTGTATAATAATTAAACTCTATAAGGGCTCCCATAGAGGATTAGGCATAAAATCTCTACTTAGGCCTAGTTTTTATGGATTCGCGTAGTAAAAGTTGCTGATTAGGTCCTTTGCATTTTTAAAGTCTTCCTATAGTTGCCATTCTGGCTAATCTATGTTGAATCCTGTATAGATAGCTCTGTAGTAGAGCTGCCGTCCTCTGCCTTTGCCAAAGTATTTAGAGTTAATAATTTGTTTAACGGTCTACTCCTCGTGGTTCTTGTCTTTATTCTTATCTTAGATTAGTACTAGTGGGGGTTTAGGCTATATCTGTCCTAGTAAGGGGTTAGGCTGGTGAAGGTGTAGTAGCTATAGGTAAAATACAGGCTATATCCCGCGGGTGGCTAGGGCCGGCGGGAGCTCTAGCTTATATGTGGCTCCCCTATTAATGACTTGTTTAATCTAATAGGGGCTAAGGTTCTTATAATTAAGTAATTTTATAGGCCTCTACATAGAGATATTGCGTGTATCTAGCTATACCTAGTTGCTAACACGCATCTCCGGTGGTGGCGTTCTATAATAGTCAGCGAAGTAGGCCTGCTTTGCTTAAGCCTAGGCTATTTCTCCCCTGCAGTAGTCGAGTAGATTTTTTATGCGGTCTATATACTGGTTAGCAAGTAGCATCTTAAGGCGTTTTCCATATAGCAGTTTCTTATTAATAGGTTCTGGTGGCTCTATGCCGGATTAGGGGTGATAACCCTTATTTGCAAAGAACGGAGTAAGTCCTATAGTGGCTAAGACGTGGTTATTAGCTGCAAACTTGCCTAGTAGGAGGTAATCTACCTAGTTGTCCTGGCTATAGGCAACGACCTGTTATAAGTACGCCTTTATACTAGCATTAGTATTTTCTGGCTATCCCACAGTCTTATGGTGGAAGGATGTAGACATCTTAATAGAGATACTAAGACGTTAACAGATCTGTCTCTATAGGTTGGAGTTAAATTACATGCCCTAGTTGGACGTAATAGAGTTAGGTATCCCATATAGTTGGTAGACTTCGCGAAGAAAAGCGTCTGCAACATCGTTAACGGCTATGCCTTTAGTTAGGACGTAGTGACGTTCCTTTATAAGTTGGCATATTATTATTAGGATGTTCTTGTAGGTACGACCGTGCCGTTTATAGGGTGGTAGGTTAGTAATAAAGTCTATAGCTATATCTGCCCACCGCCGTATAGGGATTGGTAGCGGGTGTAGTAGTCCTTAGTACTTAGTGCGAAAGGCCTTAGCACGCTTATAGCTGTGGTAGGCGCTTATAAAGCATTTAATTAAGTCTATTATCTTAGGCCAGAAGTAGTATTAGCTAAGGAGTTTATAAGTTCCTCCTCTACCTAAGTAACTGCTTAACCGGAGGTCGTGGGCTATCTGGATTAGTTGCTATTATAGGTCTTCTGAATTAGGGACAAATAGATAGCCTCTATAGTAGAGTCTGTTCTTCTTTACTTCTAAGGCTACTATATTAATTTGGCCTAAGTTTTAGAGGCTAGTAGGTAGCTTGTGGGTGCCGGCAGTTTTTGCGGCAATAAGTTGGTGTAATAACAGGTTAATAGAGATGTTATATACAGCAGCAATAAGCTTGTTGATTTTGGGGGGCGGCTTTAAGTCTATAGCGTAAAGCTAAGGTGCGGATGGTTTTGTTGTAGGTAGTATACTAGGGGCCAGGTTCCTTGCTTTTAGAATTATCTGCTATTAGAACTGATTACAGGGGTTGTCCTTTAACTAAGGAAGATCTTGCAAGCGGCGTGTTAGGCTATTAGGTTTTATGCCTTATACTTCTGGCCTATATATAATTTTAAAGTTAAAACCGGAGAGGAACTCGTTCCAACGTGCTTAGCGTTAGTTTAGCTACTTCGTGGTTATAAAGTATTCAAGGTTGTAATAATCTATAAGGACTTTAGTTGGCTGGTTAGGTTCTGCTAAGGAGAGTTCTAGTTAAAATTCTTTAAACGCTTATACGATTGTAAGGAGTTCTTTATTATAGATCTTGTAGTTATACTCTTATAGTATAAGCTTAGACGAGTAGAATGCGACTAGGTAAAGGAGACCGTTATTACCTATTTAGGAGAGGATGCCTGCGTTAATATGGTCTAAGGAGTTAGTTTTGAGATAGAGTTGTCATCCTGGTATAAAGTGAGCTAGAATAGGTGCTTTAGTAAAGGCATTTTTAAGGTCTTAGAACGCCTTCTTATAGTTAGGCGTCTAGGTAAAGCGTAGGTACGTTTTTCTTCCTTTTGCAAAAAGGCCCTTTGTTTGCATTATTGTTATAAGTAGTGCTACTACGCCTAAGAAGTTGTATATAAATTTCTAATAGAAGTTGGCGAAACCGAGGAAGGCTTATATGTCCTTAATATAGTTAGGGGCTTGCTATTTGGTAATTATATATACCTTTTTGGGGTCTATACGGACACCCTTAATAGTGATAATTAGTTTAAGGTATTTTACTTCTATAACTAAGAATTTATACTTCTTTAAATTAATATAGAGTCCTGCTTCCCTAAGGTGCTGTAGGACCTTTTAAACGTACTTAATATGCTTAAAAGGGTCGTTGCTGTAAATAAGTATATCGTCCAGGTACGCCAAGTAGAAGACGTTGAGGTAGTCCTATAAGGCGTTATTAATGTAGCTTTGGAAGGTGCCTAGGCCGTTGCATATGCTAAAGGGCATGACGGTATATTTAAATTGGCCGAAGTGTAATGCAAATGCGGTTTTCCATTCGTCGCCTTCCTGTATTTAGAGATAGTTAAAGGCGGCAATAATATTGAGCTTAGTATAGATTTTGGCTTAACTGAGCCGCTTAAGGGTCTTATGTATGAGTAGTACTGGGTATTGGTTCTTAATTATAATGGCGTTAAGTCCTCTATAGTTAACGCAGAATTGGATACCTCCTCCAGGCTTCTTAGCAAGAAGGATGGGGGCGGCTGCTAGTAATATACTAGGACAAATAAACCCTTTATTAAGGTGCTTGTTAATATACTTTTTTACAACTAGAAGTTTGTCTTTTAACATTAGGTAGGGTCTCTTATAAGGTAGCATTTTTCCTTATTTAATGTTAATGGCATGGTTATTAGGTTAATGTGGGGGAAGTATATCTGCGCCCTTTTGTGAGCATATATTAATAAAGTTGTGGTACCTCTTAGGGAGGAGCTTGCGGAGTTCCTTGTTAGTAAGTCCCTTTTTAAGCTTTATGAACTTCTTAAAGTCTAAGGTTAAGAGTTTATTGAGTTCTACGGGCGTGTTATTCTTTAGGAGGTCCACCAGATCTATCCTATTACTATAGAGGACGTGATCCTATTCTTTATTAAGTTCGTATAGCTGTGAGTGGGAGGCTGCTGTAATAACCCAGCTCTTCCTTCGTGCTATGTAATAGAAGGCTGCGGCACTAACATAGTAACAGTTGGTTGTGGGTAGTATAATTAGAGGTTCTTTGGGTTAATATCCTAGGGAGTAGGTAGAGGTGGCTAGGCTATGCCCTAGGCAGATCTCTCTGTAGTAATTGGAGTTAAAGGTTACTTCTCTTTTCTTCTAGTTAATAATGGGGTTATACTACTTAAGCCAGTTTATTCTAAGGATAATAGGGTAATTGGCAAGTGGTGTAATATAGGCCTAGAGCTCTTCTTGGTGTCCGTTTATATCTAGGTAGAGTTGTGCCATATAAGTAATCTTTTATACAGTACAACTACCATTAGCGAGTTGTAGGGCGCGGGCTTTGGTAAGGGGTAAGGTTGGTAGGTTATATTTATGCATAAATTAGGTATCTATAAATTTATTAGTAGCTCCGCAGTTAATTATAGAACGGTCTTTATATTGTTTTTTAGTAGTTGTTCCTATTATAGGTAAAACTATCTATTTCCGTCCGTCTATTCTTACTAAGTTATCTATTGAGTAGGCCGATATGTAGATCCCTCCATCATTAGGGTGTCCCAGCTCGCGACTTAGGGCTAGGACTAAGCATTTCCTGCTACTTCTGCTGCTGCTGCTTCTTTATCTTATACGGTAACGGTGTATAGCGAGGTATTCAGTGTTTGAGGTGTAAAGTTAGGTGTTAGGCGGCGATTACTAAACTTAGCTATTAGGCAGTTTGGGTTTTCGTAATAACAGCCTTCTTAACGGCATCTATAGCAGCGCCCTAGCTTCTAAAGTAGCTCACGCTCTCCGTCTAGGAGTTTACGTAGGAAGGTTGGAATAGAGAGGTTAATATTGGCTCCGGTAATAGTATTAGTAGTAGGCGTCGGTGACCTAGTGTATATAGGTGTGGTTGGTCTAGAGGGCTTTTATATAGGAGCCTTTAGGCAAGGGTTAGCAGTAGAGATCTAATTTAGCCATTGTTTAATCTTCCGTAGGGCTGCCACTATGCTGTAAACGTTATTGTAATTATAACTAGCGGCAGCATAACTAAGACGATAGGTGACCTTTTTAAGGAGGTCTTTCTAGTCTTTAGCGTCGTCTTAGGAGAGGACTCTAGTATATTCCTAGAACTTAACATAGAACTCGTTAAATGATTTAGTGGGACTTATCTTTAGGGCGCGTAGTTTGGCTTGACTGGTGGCCACTAGGTCGTGGTCGTGATATATTAGGTTAAGATTGTTAAGGACCTTGTAGTAGGACTGCCACTTCTAGGGGCTATTGGTCTCCCATTGGGCGAAGAGTCTGTTAAATGGGGTACCCTTTATACGCCTAATAATGTAACCAATCTTGGTATCCTCCTTAGGAAAAAGGCAGGCGCTCTAGGTTAGTTTTTTGCGGATTTATATCTTCTAGTGGCTGTATTCCTTGCGGTCTCCCTAGAAGACTAGGGGATTAGGGTATTATATATTAGACCCCGCAATTGTGGCTTAAGTTTAGTTGCTGTTATAGAGGTTATCCCTGTTAAGTAAAGCTGCTTAACGCTAACTTTCGGCCAAGCGTTGGGTGGGTAAGGTTGCCGGAGGCGTAGGGACTTAGGTGGTGTAGTGCGTAGTAGGGAGGTGCTTAGCATCGTTACGGATGTACTCGTTAAGCTAAGACTGTAGGTATTTGATTATGCCCTCCTTCTCAGTAACCTAGGCAATAAGTATAATCTTAGCTTTCTTTAATCGTTGAACGTCGCGCTTAGATATATAGAGGTTATCTTTAATCTCTTAGCGTGTGTTATTAGCAAGTGCCTCACTAGCTTATAAGTCTTGGATAATATTGTGATCTTAGGCAGCACGCAGTTCAGCTCGCGTAAGCTTTAGGTGGTAGTTCTATAGAAGGCGGTAGTATTTGTCAGGTTCTCGTGCTACCATTTATGCAAATATCTTGGCGTCTCGTATTTTAATCTTAATAGGTAGCTGCCCTTCTGGTTGCTTTTCTATGGCTGTGTAATTAATAAAGGATAAGACGTCGCTGGTGTCTATCTCGTTAAGGTCGTCGCTGTGGCTACCTGTACTAATAGGGGTGTACCTATCCTGCTAGGCTGGTTGACTCTTATCGTCTTTAAGGTGGTACTGGGTGCTTAGGGGTACTCATGGTTGTAACTCTTCTAAGCCGCTAGGCTTGCCCTTAGGGGTTAAGGCTAGGGTTAATGAATTAAATTCTCCTGGGATTAATTGGCGTTGTAGGTTGGGTTAAGGTATTGGGTTACTCTTTAGGCTTAACATAGTGGCTAGTAAGGAATATCGTCTTACTATCGTGGTGCGGAGGTTGCTTGTAGACACGCTGCTTCTAGCAGCGCCTGCAGTATCATAAAGACGTAGAATTGGTCATAGGCTAGGTGTCGGTGGTAAAAAAAAAGGGCGTAACGTAATGTCACGGGACGTAGGCAATGGCTACAGAGCGTATGTATTTGAGGAGTCTATAAGACGTTGCGCGATCGATCGTAAGGATCGAGGGCGTAGGAAGGTGATATACTACGCGTGGCTGACGTAAGCTGTACGCGAAGCGTACGCGAGGGCACGGGGTTCCGCTAGGGAGTCTCCCATGGAGGCTCCTGCGGCGGCGTTCCGTGACAAGTTTTGTATAGTAGTAAGCCTTACTTAATTAGTTTAGTGTCTCTTAAATTAATAGGAGCGGGTACTAATTCTTAATAGTAATGGCGTTAAGAGCTTGGTAGTCTATATAGAAGCGTAGACCGCCGCCAGGTTTCTTAATAAAGATTATAGGTATAGCTATAGGCGAAGAGCTTGCTCTAATAAATCCTTTACTTAGGTATTCGTCTAAGTACTTCTATAGCACTTAAAGTTTATTTTAGGACATTCTATATAGGGGTCTAAATCCTAGCTGTTTTCCTTCTTTAAGTATAATCTTATAGTTATATAGTTGGTACTCTACTAACTTGTCGGCTTTCTTTTATAAAAATACTTCTAGATGCTTATAATGGTATACTAGTACTTTTATAGCATGGTTAGTACGCTTCTTTAGTACTAGGGCCTTTTTAATATCGGCCATTATAACGGTAAAGATTGTATATTTAGGTTTCCTGGTAAGTTGTGCTAATAAGGTAGCTCCAATTATATAGATATCTATAAAAAGGGGGGTAAGTTGCCGGCTAGCAACTTCCTTTTAATTATCTACTGTTTCTTATTTAACTTTAGGTTTAGTATTAGGTATAGAGTTAGCATTAGATTTAGGTTTAGGTTCTTTAAGTATCCTTTTTATAGTAGAATACCAGTTCTTCTGGTACTTTTGTATGTTAAGCTTAAGTTTAGGCTTCTATTTGGTTTAGGGTGGTACAGTAGTTAGGGTTAATTTATGTAGTTTGGTATAATTTTTGGGTTCTTAGTGGAATTAGGTGGACTTTTTAGGTATAGGGTGAATATTAGTGGAAATTTTAGACTAATAGATCCTAGTAGATTTTTTAGATTTTAGTTTAGGGTCTAAGTAGCGAGTTATAAGGCACTTCTACTTATAATAGGAGGCGGTAAATAGAAGCTTAAGGTTGTTCTAATTAATAGTTACCTTATATAGCTTTATCTAAGGTTGTTTAAGTATTACTAAGTAACCTAGGGTGGTAATAAAAAGCCTAATCAGTTCTTTGTGGTTTAGGTATTAGAGTTTTAGGAATACTATATAGGTAATACAGCCTAAAATAGTGCGTTTACCATTAAATCTAAATACGTTAATATGCCGGTTAAGGGGGGTTAGGGTAAAACTATTATCTTACGCAAAGATCTTATTAATAAATCCTATTCTACTGGCTCCTATATTAATTAGGACTTAAGCATTAGCCTATTAATTATTCTGCTAAAGATAACAGTTAATAGTTATACTATAATCCTAAGAGTTAGAATTTGTAACATCTAGAGCATTTAATAAGATCCTAAGGTAGCGCTGTCCTAGAGAGTGACTTAGCTCCAGAACCTTCCTTTTAGAGGTAACTAGGGTGGGGTTCCTATAGAACATTAGCTATAACTTCGTCCTTATAAGTAGTACTTACTAGATACAGGGCTGGAGCTATATAAAGATTAAGGACAGTAACTAGAGGATTAGTGTAGTAAACAGTTGCTAGTATTAGCCGTTTATAAATTATATTAGGGCATGGGGACAGAGCAGTATCTTAAGATATAAGCCTTGCTTCTGTATTTAAAGTAAAGGCCTAGCTTAATACGTTATTCTTATTTAGGGGACCCTAGTAGGGCATACTCTAGGGTTTTAAAGTTAATGTCTATAGCGTTAGGGTGCTTAGGCTGAGATAATAACTTAATAGTTATTTATAGAGCTATTATATTATATTAAAGAGTGGACTTTAGTGTTAGGCGTAGTATATTATTATATTATTTATTAATAACGTTTGTATAGGCGTTAAGGGCTCCTAGTAGGTCTACACCTATTAGGGAGGTTTTTAGTTTAGGACTTAGGGATTTAATAAGGCTATTAACTAGTGCGGAGTCATTTTAGCCTGTTTCCTTTACATAACGGTTAAATTTAGAGAAGTATACTAGAAAGCTTTTTATTTCTTAAGTTATATAGTTTATCTTTCTCTAAGCAGTAGCTTGGCGGTTTAGGTTACTATATATAGCTTTAAGAAGTATAACTAGACTTTATACTAAATTTGGTTAAAGGGGTTTAATAAGGTTAACTATATCTCCTCCTAGTCAACTTAGGGCGTAGCAGAGTTAGTTAGCTTTAGTTAGGTAGCAGTTAGCATTACTAGTTAGCTTATTTTTAAGCTAGCTTAGAAATAATTGGAGTTCTTATTATTTACTAGTAAATATCAGAGGGTCTAGTAGTCGTTTAGATCGTTACAGTACGGTAGTTAATTTAGGGTAAATAGCTACTATAGGTTTGGGACTCTTGTTTCGCGTATTTATCTCCAGAAAAGGCATTCGGTCTTAGGGCCTTAGTATAGGCATCTTAAGGGTACGGACTTCTTCTTAAAGGTCCTTAATTATTTACGGGTATCGTGCTTCTTATTTAGCTTATTATTAAGTTAAAGTGGCTTGGTTCTATATAAGGGCATCTATAAAGGACTTCTATATCTCTACCAATTGTTCTTAAAGTGCGAATATAATGCCAGCGGCTATTATAGGGGCTTTAGGGTTGTTCTGCATTTTAGAGGGTAGTATATAAGGTTAATATAATATAGTGTTACGGAGTGAGCACAAGCGGTAATAATATATAGCGAAGTAGATATTATTAAGCTATATATATAAACTGCGTAATATGGCAGATTGCTGTCAGATTGCCATCTCGTGGCCGGTCTCCGGTTGTTCAGTCGGTGGAAATAGGTGGACGTGTGTAAGGTGTCACAGGGGTGTCCCGTAACAATAATAACCCCCTACCGCCAATTTAGATTATAGAGGACGAAGAATAGGAAGTTAAAGAGATCTTAGCAGTTAAGAAGGACCGTAGTACCTTAAAATACTGTGCGAGCTGGGTAGGTTATAACGAAGATCTAGAATAGTACCCCGCATCTGATTTTAAGCACTCTCCCTATAAGCTATAAAATTTCCACCTAGCCTACCTAGACCTCCCTAGACTACCACGCAAATTAGACAGCTAGATTAAATGCTGGGAAGAGGGGCTAGATAACTATAATAATCTAGACGACAATAAAGAACTTAGACAAAGCCTAAGGGCAGGCTTTTTTAGGAGGGGAGGGTGATATAATGGTACTGGAGCGCGTTACCTGCTACATTGCCGTTTCTAGGGCAATTTGCCGCATTTCTGGGTAATCTGCTAGTACTACTCGTAGAGCTAACCAATTAGGATTTTCCATGCCCGGCATGGAAAATCGCCGTTAGCTTGCTTGCCACTTGTTCCGACTGATATCGGTATATATGATATTCTGGAACATTTCTGCCTCATTCTGGAACGAGTCGTCCTTGTTCTAGAATAAGTCGTGTATCGCTTTAATCGGCTCCATTCCGGATTGCTTGCCTTATTCCGGAAAAGATCTTGCCTTATTCTGGAAAATATTTGAAGCTATATTAAGATTTAAAGCTATATTGAGATTTAATAGAGCTTTTTTAACTTCTTGATAAATATATAGATTTTGCCTATTTCTTAATGATTATAAATAAGGACCAATATATAATTAATTTAATTTTGGCTGCAAAATAAGTGGTTATATATCTTAGATATTATAATCTATTATTTAGTAG
>Ga0307507_10004762_pt1 | contig 23434 bp, 21 predicted proteins | sample 7_EM_MG_FD_207223 | JGI IMG/M metagenome (GOLD analysis project Ga0307507, IMG submission 207223) | Populus trichocarpa ectomycorrhiza microbial communities from riparian zone in the Pacific Northwest, United States - 7_EM | ecosystem: Host-associated > Plants > Roots > Unclassified | place...
CACAAAGAGCCGGAATCCTTAGTGCAGTAGAGGCAGGGGAGGAGAAGACTAAAATCGCGGCGAGGTATCGCGTCACTCGTCGCGTTATTTACAATACAATCGATCGATGGAATAACCACCACACGCTTAAATCTCTGCCAAGATCTGGACAGCCCGAAAAGCTTACTCGATGCCAGAAGCGTCTACTTCTTTAAATTGTACGCAGGAATCCTCGAATCGACTATGCAGCTCTTAAGTGTCAGGCCGTAGGGGTTACCGTTGAGCATAGCACTTTGCAACGTCTATTTAAAAAACACCATATTATGAAGTGGCTCGCCAAAAAGAGACCAAAATTGACACCAGCGGTAGCTTAATTGAGGTATCTTTGGGCTCGAAAGTATAAGGGATTCCCTTGGAGACGTGTTAAGTTTTCCAATAAATGTTCATACGAACGAGGCTCAGGAAAGAAGCCCGTATGGGTTTTCCGGACGTCTCTACAAAAGTGGAATCACGACTTTACTATAGAGGTGTCCAACGGAAGGCTATAGCGCCCGAAGCTATATTTGGGCCTTAGAAGAAGGTCTTATGCCAGTCTACGAGCCTTCGGATATCTACTAAATGGATAACGCTCCAATCCATATGTTAAATCTTGTAAAGGAGTGGTTGGAAACGCACGGTGTTTGGACCCTAGATTTCCCTCCATACTCGCCCGATCTTAACCCAATTGAGCACCTCTAGCTAGCACTAAAAAGGAAGATTCTTGAGCTTCATCCAGAGCTTGAACAGATGGGACAAAGTAAGGAGGATTTAGAGCGTTTAATTGAGGCCTGTAAAGAGGCGTGGTTGGCTATTGATCAAGGCCTTATGCGACGGTTGATCGACAGTATGGACCGAAGGCTGGAGGCAGTAAAAAAAGCACATGGCTGGCAGACAAAGTATTAACTGTAATTAAATAATCTCATACTGATTTGGCTGCATTTGATTGCTGCGGCGTTGTGCGATTGTTCAAAGTCGTGTTGATTTTGGTGAGAATTCGTGTGTGCACAGACTAATGTCTTGGCACTGTACCTACAGCTCCTCAATAGTCCATCAGCAGGCCTAAAATGACCTTTCGCACTACGCTCTCTTCTTCTCACACTATCAACACCATTCCAAAAACACATCAAAGCCTTGCTCTGGGCTGTCCTTGTATGCCTTCTAGTTCTGTTTGATGAAAGTCTTCAATTCCGAGAACCTCACACCGGACTAAGAACTCGAAAACCCTACCTTATTTCATCTCTTGGGATGCTAGATGAGAGCGAAACATCATGTGTCTACAAGATTAGAAGTAGATCTTCTTTAGCTCCGAGCCCTGCAACGCTGTCCACAAAGCAAGAAAGACATGTCCCCTGCCCTCGGAGGAACACTCTTCGATATAAGTTCCCCATCATGGCAACCCATCGTGCATGCCGATTCCCATGAACCAACGCGATGCAGAGCCTCTCCGAAGGCGCTCTGTACCTGATTAGGCCAAGGATATCCCATACCGCACCTGCAACAATCGCCGCCGAGATTGGCAAGTATAACGGCGTCTCAGCACCGCGGTGCGAGCACTCATCGACCGTATATGCATCCCATCTCAATTTATGCAAAACTCCATAACCAGCCGCGAAATAGCCGTAAGAAGGCAAAGAAAACCTCACAGAGATGAAGAAGATGTCACCTCGGAGAGCCACGATCGGCGTCGCTGGCTTTGTTTCAAGCTCGCAACGCACGGAAGTGACCTCGTTCGCCCTCTCGCACCGCGTCATCATAGGCCCATCTTGATTCATCAGAGGGCCGTCTTTGATGAAGTGACCTACATCACCATCACGAACGGGAACTCCGCAAGCAATACATATTTCGCCGGGGTACAATGCCGAAGGATCCAGGTCTCCAAACGTGTTTATATAGACGCTCCAGCCCCAGTTACTATAGAGATTAGTCCCCTCTGTTTCGGTAACGCGACCGCCCGATAGCAGTTTAGAAACGATTAGATACCAAGTGTCGTGCTGTACTGGGATAAATGAGCGTCCATCCCATGAATTCAGCTTCCCAGTGATTGGCATGGTGCGGATATTGCTCAAGTCTCCTAAGAACAGCCCTTCACACTTCGACATGTCGTTGACGCTAGCGAATGCGCAGATAACCAAAGCTAGATCGCATGCTTTCTGCACGAGCTTTACCCATTCCCTCATCTTTCCGTCACCTTTGGGCAGGGAGTAGTTAGGAAGCTCGGCACTGATGGATGGGGATGGAGGGGATGCTGTTAGCATACCGAAGTTGAAGTCATTACTCCGAAACTTGATCTGTTCAACATCGACAAGATTGGGGCCAACTATGAGCTTGCAAGCGTTGAAGAATCTTTTTGGAACCGACGGGAGGCATTTCGTTCCCCCGGGCTCAGGTCTCAACGAGAACCGAGATTCGTGGTACAACCGGTTCGAAATGCAGAAAGCGATATCCAAAGTGATGTCAACCATATCCTTAGACGCAGCTGTTTCATCTTCAAATAAGTCGTCAAAGATCGTCTTAGCGTATCCAAGGGCTGGTATTTTATGGTCGGCAGATATCTTGGCCATTAACCCTTCATCCTCAGAAACGACCCGGAGTTTCAGCTCGTCGGACTCATCAAAGATCAGGACCTCTGGCTCGGTAGTACGAAACGGCACTGCTGTGAGTTCTTCATTTGGCTCCTGGAGCTCAATAATGACGCTTGGGACGCCATCCCCAAAAACCACAGCTCTGCTCGATGCTGGAGATGCTGGATGCCCAATTGGACAACCGATCACACGTACAGTGAGTGAGAGAAGATGATGAGCCCAAACCACAAGCAGTAACACACCTCCCTCGCTCTTGATAGTCATGTAAGTGTTTTCCGGAAGTCTCTGAACTGCGGCTAGTCCATCTAGACAGGCTTGCAGCACTGGTGTTCTTAGAGAAAGATATCTTGAAGTTCGATCCATCGTCGGTGACTCAGTATCAAGAAATGAAGGAATCGTATCCATTATTGACGGCTCAGGGTCGCCGGTTATGTTTTGGCCAAAGCTTGTCGAATAATAACCACGCGACGATAGGCCAAGCTTCGAAGCTACCTTTCGAATTTTCGAATCCTATTCTAGATTGTAAGATGCTGTTTGCTCCGCACAAGATCTGAACACACCTTTGAGGAGGTCGCGACTAAATACTGCGGTCGACTCATTAGAGTCTCCTTGTCTCGCCCTCAGAGCATCCGAAGACCTTCAGCAAGAGATTCAACCTCCTGGGTGAAGCACAGTAAAGACAACTGTGCCACCATCGGAAGGTAAGCTGGGTTTTTTAGGGCCCGCTGTGCCGTTGGGCCAGGTCCACTCCGCAACAGCAACCTAAGTGGGTTGAATAGCTCGGTGTATTCTTGTTTGGCAATGGTATCCTTGAAAGACCTTTCAAATCCACTGTCAAATATACATTTCCCGAGGACGTCGGCAAGGCATTGTTCGATGACGATGTCAGATCCGGACTTGAGTAGATTGGTAGCAAGCTCCATCAGCTTTGAAGCTGAACCAACGATCAAGTCTTGGACAGGGAATAGTCTTGTAAGCTCCACGGAGAAAGCTAACTGAGTTGAGAAGGCCATTTCGTTTCTATCAGGGCCCTCTTCCAGATGAGGGGCACGAGACGGGAGTCGTGGAGGTTTTCCGACTAGCTGCAGTCTAGAAGCAGAGGATTAGTCTTACATTCCTTTGTGTTCACCGTCAGTAGCTGCCATGACCAAGCATGGTCAGGCCGTGGGGCAATCGTATTGACGCACTCTAATGATCGTAAGGAATGTTCTCGCGACCTTTCATAGGAGCCCCACAGTCCGAACGTCCCGTAGATGGATGGATGAATAAATGGATGGATTTCCAACCCTTGCCGGCCTCCTAGGCTGTCGGGCCGCAATGCTTGTGATGACCAGACAATTCGGATATATGACCTTCGGCCGGCTCGTGTCCAAAAACATGAGTCTTGGCATTTGCCATAACAACAAGGCTGAATTCGGAGTTGATAATAAGCAAGCTAGCAAGCTGGAAGGCCTGTTTCGGGCAAGCAAGCAAGCCAAATGAGGCTCAGCTTGCATGCTAGCTTGCTCGCTTGGTAGGAAATATATACAAATTTTGGTTGAGAGTTGAATCTGATGATACACTTTTGGTGACTTTGACGATTTCACGCATCTGCATACTCCGTAAAATTGTTTTTCCGTGCCGAGGGTTCTTGCGTTCAAGTCGCTTACCTGATTCCGTTAGTGCGAATTTTCTTATCTTGGGCCCAGACCTTCTTCTGAGCTGTGCATTCCCGCGAAGCCCAAAACGGAATTTGATGATGCTGTGGCTCAGGAACTACTAGGTTCGGAGGGGAATCCGTCCATAAACATCACTGAACTATGGACAGTTGCGCTTAATTGTAGGCTTAACCTCAAGTACGATGCTTAATTTGCTACCAAGGACTGCTAAGCTCCATCCGCCACTAGATTTCGTCCATCGTGTTTAAGAGTTTCTCATCAGCTTTAGCCCCGATCTTTACTCTCCACATCTAGGGCCATCTCTATCTCTCCACCTTAGAAGTTCCCTTAGCCCTTAGTTTATCCACATCTACAAAATTGCCAGATCAATATCTACAACAATATTACCTAAAATTCGCGCAGCAATTGCGCTTAATGTCCAGGTTCTAACTGTTTTATCCAAAGTCCGTATGAAACGTCTCTAGGGGCTTCCGTACTCACTCATTTGCTTCCACAAATGCTCAGTTACACTTCTCACTACCTCGGTTTATTCTCTGCTACTGAATAACTAGACATCTATAATAGTATCCTCGGAGCCTGTCTAAGTATCATTTTTGGACTACATTCTTTATTCCTAATTCGTTCCTACTATTACTCGGAAAATGCACTAATCCATTGTTATTCTCGCTGGCCTCTGTCGCAACGGCTTTTCTTTTTGTAGTGGACATGCCTGGTGTTGATTCCTCTTTTCCGCGCCCACCGCAACAAGCATCACCAGCAGCCAGGAGGCAACCAAGCTGATGGCGCTGCGACATGCCCATTTAATTCTCAGCATCAGCCTGCCGCACCGGTTACATCAAAGTATCCATATAACAACGCGAAGAATGGCCTACCAGGCAATGGTAAGGGCGGCTATCAAGTTCGTGTGCCGGGAGACACAACGCATCAATTTGAGGCTCCTAGTCCTAATGATATCAGAGGATCTTGTCCTGGTTTCAATGCTGCTGCAAATAATCATGTAAGTCCTTAACCTATTGCAATATAGCTGCACATATGTCTTCTTGGCTCATAATGGCATCGCTACTTGTCGATGCCCAACAAAATGTGTACAATGTTGGATACGAACCTCGCCGTTTTGCTAGCTGCATTAGGTCTTACTTTGACTGATGGTACACTCTAGCTCCATGACCGTACGCCGGTTAGCCATGATTGCTCAGTTATTTCACAGGCGACTTAGTTACGGAAAAGCTCTCGATCGGTTGTGATGCCACTACCCGCACCTCAATCGATCCCACGTTGCCTGGCAGCGAGTCTGGCTTGGATGGCCATAATAAGTTCGAGTCTGATACTTCTCTGACATCGCATGAATGCCAACACGTTCTCCTAGGACTCTGTTATGATTGTAAGACATATGCCAGGGTAACTTCAACCGCGAGAACCTTGCGCTCTACAGGTATTAGCGATATTAGCAATCTTTCGCCGAGAACCCCAACTGCTTCTTTGGCCCTCTTGCATTGCTCCTCTACGGCGCCGCATCCTTCCTGTAGGCACACTGCACCCTCCACCCCACAGTTCTAACACGTGGGATACAGATACGAGCTCATGCCAAACGGCAACCACAATTACGCACCCGACTTGGAAACGATCTCCTCATTCTTCGGTGCCTCCTGGAATGCTGACAGGGGCTGATCCTTCAACAACGCAGAGAAAATGCCAGACAACTGGACCAACTGCGTCACGCCCTATAACAACGTCGACGTGACACTCGAGATACTCGCACAGTACACCCTGCACCCAGTGCACTTTGGCGGCAAGACATCGAACGGCTCGTTCGCTGCGCTGCCTAGCTTCGGATCTCTCGAGGGCAAGCGATCTCGGCCCCTAACACAGCGTGTCTACTGTACCAGCTCGCGACTCAGAGCGTGCCGAGCTACTTGAACGGCGTCTTAACACCGACGGTCGAAGCCCTCAGCTTCATCGCCACGAAAGTCTCGCCATCCTTCGCGAATCTAGGATGTCCGCTCGCATTGGCCAAGTAGCGGGCTCCCACGTGAGGCGGATAGTCGAGTTAGAGGCACGGAGCGCGGTTAACGTAACACGGTGAGTCAATGCCTAGCATTGTGAGAATGGTGAAACGCCGATAGCGCTAGCACCAGCCACTTGTTTATATTTTGCATGTGTTTCAGCGGCAGAAGTGTAGGTTTTCGGATGCGTAGGCCGGAATCATATCTTGCATTTCGCGGCTGCTTTCCCATTCGTTAAGTTGGCGGTGAAGACTGCTTTCTGACATGCTTTTCATTCTGCGCCTTTTTATTTTATTTTTAAGAAAGATGACTTATGAAGGCGACTTTACGGTAAGCGATTGGATAGTTTTGTTGTCCTTCGGTCTTTGGGTTAGAGTCAGTTGACTACCACGGCTGCTTTAGTCATATTTTATTCTTATTTAAAATAGTACATCAAAGCTTGCTTGACTGTGAGCTTTTTGCCTTATCTTTACTATTTTTTCATCTCACTCGAATAATACCAGTCGCAGTTCAGAGACGTGGAACGCAGAGACTTATCTAGATTTGAGATATATCTCGACGAAAAATCCCACGACGTTACGTTTCGCGGCTGAAAATTATTGTCTGCCGGCAGCGCAATGGAACTTCTCAAACACAACTATGGCGATCGACAAACGCCACAATAACCGCCCTTTGCCATTTTCCACGCGGCGTACATGAACGCCACTTGCTCCTCGAACAAAAACAACGCAAACCCTTTCCCAAGCCACGAGCCTTCACAAATCCAGTGCCCGCCGTGATTTTCGGAATACCCAACCAATAGGGACATAGCCGCCATTTCCCGCATGACCTCGTTCAAACAAAGGAAAGGGTGCCTCGTGAGGATCATTTCAGATACGTAGAAGATCCAAACCCAGGAGTAAAAAATTATGTCAACAATTAGAAAATATACAGAGACAACGAGCGGAAGTGCTAAGTAGCAAGTATTATTCCAGGAAAATCATAAACCAAATAGTCTAAAGAAGATACAATGCGAAAAGAGAATCCTATGTAGTCCAGCTACATGATGCCCTTTAGGCCACGGAAGCCTCCGGACTTCGATGCTTTGTCTTTCTTCTCCGCCTTCTCAGCTTTGTCTTTGGACTTTTTGCCAATGTTCTGTGCGCCGCCTGTGTTTGTTACTAGTCGGTCGTCCAAAAATGAATGGTATATGAATAAAAAGAGCTTACCACGACCATAGACCCTAACCTCAGACTTGGGTACAATCTTTTCCTTTTTCTCGCCTTTGCTGCTGCTAGTCTCTACAGAAAAGGCGCTCTTGCCGCTGGAAACGACCGTCTCCGGTGCATTCGGTGCTTGAAATGAAGCAGTAAGAGAGGATTCATAGACAGCCGAGAGGTCATGTGTAGGGCTTGTCGGCTCCCCATAAGCTTTCCGGGGGTTTAGGGATTCGAGCCGCACCGGACGCGCAGGGTATGATTGCGCTGACGGACTGTTGTTGGACAATGGGGAGTGATATTCGCTGTAGTAATCGTCTTCTTCCTGCATATTTGTATTTACTTGAGGACGAGGAAACTGAGAAGCGTAGCCACCGACACTGCTGCTAGTATTGCTATTCTGGCGACTGAAAGCCTGTATCGATGGCTCGTCGGCCGTGCGATTCAAATCGTGCATGTGGCCTCGGCCTTTATTCCGACCCCTTTCGGCTTGTAGTTCGCCGTCGAGCTCATGGACACGCATCTGCAGCTCAGTATATTGGTCGAGTAGGCGATAGTGAGTCTTTTTCATCTGTTGTAGTTTCGCTTGACTCGCTGCCAGGGCAGAGTCTACCATTTGCTGCATGGAACTTGACAGTTGGCCTGGCTGAGAATTCTTCTGCGTCGATTGGAGGCGGTTTTCAAACTCTGAAATCTTGCGCTCGTACGCCTTCCGGGTTCGTTCACGATCGGCATCTCTACTGTTGAGCTTCATATTGGCGATTTCGAGGTCACTGCGTAAATTATCGCGCTCTTTCTTGGTAGCCTCGAGATCTGCAAGACTTTCCTGGAGCTTCTGACACTTCTCTTGCAAAGTCCCAACGTCGGCCCGCAAGTTATCCAACTCTTCTAGATCTAATTCCGTTGAACGTAGTTTCTGTTTTGCATTCAGTTCTCTTGCCTCACTCTCAACTGCAAGTCTTCTTAGCCGTTCACAATCTTGTTGTGACTTCTGCAAGTCAAGTCGGAGACTGTCCTCATCCGAGTGCCAGTGTTTTTGCTCATCCTTGTAGGAACGAACCTTCGAGCTCAACTCGCTCTCCCATTTCTTAAACTGGCTCCGGCCAGTGAGAGTTTCTTTCTTCAATTGTGCATATATTTCGTTCGCTTTGGCGAGTTTAGCTTTCAGAGCACGATTCGTGTTGATAAGATTCTGCGTTTCAGCCTCGACAGTCGCTTCCTTTATATGCTTGCGCTGCAGCTGCCCAATGTGGGACAGATGTTGGAGTTTGAGGTAGCGTTCAAAGTTTAGATCGTTTCGTAGGAGCATGACCTCGCGCTGAAGAGATGCTATACTCTGATTTTGGAACTCAGTGCGGGTTGGTGAGCCTGAGTGATGGCTCTGAGACATCGCTTGGGCGAATTGCTCTAGCCGTGGCGATGGCAGGGTACTGCTTTGAGGAGCAGACATGGCGCCGACCTTGCGCAGAGAACGCTTTCTCTTTGGCTGCGGGCTCTTGGTTTCCAAATCACTTAGAGTGCGCAGAGGTGGCAGAGTAGGGCTGTCCATGACGTCTCTGGCTTTAAGGACTGGTGAGGCAGGCTTCGATGATTTGGCTACGGAATGGCTGTAGGTGCTGTGGTATGATTTTCGAGGCATTTCGATGCCATCTGATTGCCAATTGCTTGATGGGGAGAACATAGTAGATTGTGTGTTTCGCCAGCTAGTCGCAGGCTCGTCATTCGCGATAGCACCATCATCGTCAAGAATGAATATCCCCTCTTGCGGTATATCGTCTGTTCGGGCAAGAGGTGCTGGTACAGCAGGAAGCTTCGATGTAGGGGGTGGCCCTGGATCATCGAGGGTTGAAGAAACAGCCACACATAATTCCATGCAATCAGTGACGACATCTGCAGGATCACTCTTGAGCCAGCGGGTATCGCTGAGTTCGTCCTCGATAGTTGTAGTGAACATGTTAGGGTGCAGCAAGTGAACTTGGCGATAAGGTTCCGTTCTACTCCGAATGAGATCTTGGTCTAGGTCGAAGTCGTCCGCACCAGGAAAATCTACATTTTTCAGGTATTTACGAGGTTTCCGTATATAGCTCATAAAGTTCAGAGGAAAGAGTCCATAGAGGAAGGTGAAGAAGTGAAGAAGCCCAGGTGCCGTATTTTCTGCGTGGTCAAATGACCGATGCAACTTTTCCCATGTCTGCTCAGACTCTGAATCTTCGTTTGAATCCTGGTCTGTCGACTTCTCGGATTCCTCGCCAGTCGGATTTTGCTCCTCAGAGCTAGCCCCTCCAAACCGGTCCCAGCACAACATCCTGCTGTAGATGAGGAAAAGCTTTGATAGATGGAAATCCGAGGTCAGCGAGCTTGTAATATGGGGCAAAAACATGATGAGAACCGTCAATGCTAGTTCGATAACAGTAGCAGAGGCATCGATCATCAAACATTTTTCAAGATGCTGGATCAAAGGCGTTTCAAGAACGAGATAGAGATGTGGCGGTTGGACTCGTACAAAGGCGCTGAGTAGGTTAAGTGCTTGCGCTCGATATTGTTTCTGGACGAAAAGCTCATCCAGGGCAAGCAGTAGTTCCTGTTACAAAGTATTAGATATTATGTAGGATGTTCTCGTCTGGGACATACCCTTGGCTTTCTCCGACCAAATGTTATAAGCACAGATTCTAGCTCGTGCGCGATGAACTCATCTTGCGGAGACGCAGTATCGTCTTCAGTAAACGGGATCTTGGTGCGCTCCAAATACGCCTCCAACAGTCTCTTTGAAAACTGCGCGGAGAGCTGCGCTTTTCCCCCGCTCTTGTCGTCTTCAGCATCGAATATTAAGATTCCCTGGAGAAATTCGCGAGCATCCTCAATTTCTTCCCTTTTGTGTCCTATTGCATCTATTGTAGGCCTTATTACTAAAGTCCACCATTCCGCCAGCCGACTTTCTCCCCGAATCGCCGGTCGTAGAAGTTTCAGCGCGCTGAGAAAGGGCCCATGCTTGTCTGGGTTATCAGCCACATATTTCTTGTAGAGGGGCAGCAGCTCGTCCTGGAGGCGCTGCGAATCGTGGTCGTCTATGTTCTGGTACCGGTCTAAGAATGCTTCGATGGTTTGCTGGAGGTCTTCGGGAAGAGGATAAGGCGTGATTGGGGCGGAGAACGTGGAGTTGAGAGCCCTGACGGCCTCTCTCATGGACCTGCGTATCTCAAGTAGTCAGCTCCTGCAAAAGCTATGCAGATCGCAAAGCCGCGACCAGTGGCCCAAGCTGACGGGTGCAGCGGAGAGCTGGAGAACCAAACAACGGGAGTGTCTCACCCGGACGACATTTCGTATTTGAGGCTCAGATTTTGATATTTTGTGGTGTCGTGCGCGCAGGCAGTCTCACGCAGTAATCCCGGACAGGCAAGTCGACGTTATGTCTTTTGACAATGATGATGCTCAGTGCACTTGGCAGTCAAGCTCTGGGCATGCTAAAAAGTCAGCAGCTGACTGAGAGGTACGACTGATGGCCGACAGCGTGGGGTGACGCTCATAGATATTCACGACGGCCATTGTTCTTGTACGGCGAATCCTGTGAGTCTGCCGGGTGATTCCGCCAAAGCTCCCCTTCGGCCCCGTTTGTACCTCTTCGAGAGCGCCAAAAGTAATCGAAATGTGCAATAGGTGAGCGCCTGCGCCTGCGCTTGGGTGGTTATCTCGCGGGCTGCACCAACTACCCTCCCAATGCACTCTGTGGGATTGCTTGCGTACGGAGAAGCGGGCTTGACGCCACCCACGAAACGGTGGGAGCCCCCTGCTCAGGAACGTTTCTTTTTTGGCTTCATCCCCAGCATGCCCTGCGTGGTACCACGACCGTCAATCAATATATCAGTGAGGTGGGTGCGAAGATCGAGTCGAGAGAAACCCCTCGATCTCAATTCCTACGAGGCCCGATGCTCTTAGCAGGTTGACAACAGGCTGACAGCAAATCCAGAGTGCCCAGAATGCCTATGTATGACCCCCTTCGCGTCCCCGCAACTCTCGTTTGGTTGCAGTCTCCCCTGCCGAGCCATGCAAAGCACCGCTTGCCTCGTTGCGTCCCTTGCTCCTGCTCGCCGTGGCGTCGACTACCTGGCCGCGTTACACAATCTCCCTTAGACAACAATGCTTGTATCGGCCAGCCACTTTCCCCCACGGCCCCTCTTTCAACCACAGTTGCATATTGAGTCCCCCAAACGACATGGGTTGTACCATAGGGACAAGAAAGCGTTGAAAATAACGGTCACTTGGAATCATTAGCGTCTCAGGGATGGCAATCCTTGCCGCCTTGGGATTCTTCACTCTGCCATGGTCTTCCCGCTCTTTGGCTCTAGCCCTAAATCTGTCACTGCAAGAAGTGGAAAAGTCGGGGGATGACGTGAGACGGCAAGGGAATGACCCGTTATCTTATTCGGTCCGAATCATGGCTTTGGATATGTATCAGATGTCCGGTTTGGGCAAAGAACATTCAAACGCTTGTGTTTCGAAGAACTATGTGCGGCAAACGCGCTGTTCGGAGGCACAAAAAGCGGTGCGACTGAAGTCATTCAAACATTTATCTGCAATCGCGGAGTGTTTCGCGGCGCTATAACAGCAAGATCGGTACTGGAAGTGAGTGTCTTACTCTTTTACACTGAGGTAAGGGAATCCTCCGGCTTAGTTACGCTTTTAACATTGTGCACATACACACATACGCATAGTACCGTTGCGGCGCGCTGACATTGCGCGTAACGTGGGTGACAGGGTTTTGACGGTGTGATGGGTTTTGACGGTTTTGAACACCGCCTGCCTAATTGGGTTTGGAGCTTGCCAAATCTAGTATACTGCCAGTCGTCACTCCAAAATCTCTCCTTTTTCGACCTGCTTTTTGATGGCTGCTACTTAATTTAAAATTTCACCACCAACGCCATTATGCCCCGCTGGCCTCGCAAACCTGATGCGGACGAGAAGGTATCTATTGCTATCATTGCCTTTCAGTCTGGCTTATATAAGAGTTGGGAAGCTTGTGTAAAGGCGTATAAGATTGACCTAAATACATTTTAATGAAGGCTTGCTGGGGTGCACTAATCCTATAAAGTCGCCCACACTAACTAACAACGTATTTTGACAGCTAGCGAAGCTGCAATTGTTTGACATTGTATATATCTTGCTAAGGCCGGATTTCTATGTTGACTCTACACGGTTTAAATGATAGCGACGATGATCTACCAGCGTAAGTACTGGAGGATCCTACGCCTCTAGCCACCCCCCCCTTTAGGCTAAAGATGGGTATATTACTTTCTAAAACGCTAGGAAGAGTTATGTACTTGCTATATACGCTTAATTAATTAAGAATAAGCTATGGCTGGCAACTCTCCTGCCCTAGTAATGCGCTTTTTTGCTAACTACTCTAAAGCTAAGGCGCGGTATAATATTAAGGATATTAATATTTAGAATATAGATAAGACGGGCTACGCTATAGGCTTTGCTTATAGTGCTAAAGTAGTTATACTACGTGGTAATATAAGCAATTTTAAAACAATTAACGGCTTAAAGGAGTGGGTAAGCTAGATTAACGCGATTGGTATATATAGGCAGACTATACCATTGTTTATCATTTTTAAGGGACGCTAGTATACAGATTTACTATGGCAGGAAGCTACGCGCGCTATAGGCAAGTGTTCTATTGGAATAATAGAGAATGGGTAGTCAAATTAAGAAGTTGGTATGGAGTGGCTGCGCCATTTTAAGCGCCATATTTGACGCACTAGAGCACCAGAGCACCTTAGCGGAGATAATAACAACGACAACAATAACTATAACTCTATTTACGGCTATCGAATGCTTATTATGGACGGCTATAGTAGTCACGTTAATCTCAAGTTTATATAATTTTGCGAAGACTATAAGATTATACCAATTTGCCTACTACTTCATTTAATATACCTTCTGCAGCCTTTGGATCTTGTAATATTTTTACAGCTTAAGCGCCTCTACTTATTAAAAGTCGATGAATATGCAGCGCGCGGTGTTACTGGAATTAATAAGGAATATTTTTTAAGAATTTTAGGGGAGATCTACCTTTATATATATACACCAAGACTGATTAATAGCGCCTTTTAAGCCGCAGGCCTTCTTCCCTATAATCCAGATAAAGTGCTTAAGCGCTGCATAAGTCCTTCTATATCTACTCGACCTTCTACACCTTTATCTTCCAATCAGCAAGCAATGCTTCTATCTTTGCCTTTACACCCACGTACGCCTAAAGGCCGCGATGATCGCGCGCGGTACGCCTATATAATCCTCCACCCTGAAACCATACCTACGGCAGCTGAGGCAGTAGTAAGCAAGCTTATGGAGCACCTACAATTAATGGAGGATTGAGAGGAGCTTCTGTAGGTAGAAAATAATAATCTTTAACTGGCTACTGTGGAAAGGAGAGTAAGGAAGGCTTGTAAGCGGCAGGTACTTTCTACTAACTTAGTGCTCACTTCCGAATTAATGCAGGCAATTGTTACTGAGTGAGAGGCCGCCAATTAAGCTAAGGAGGAAGCCAGATTATAAAGGGAGCAGAATAAGAAGAATAGAGAGAAGGCAGCAGCGCTTGTAAAGAAACAGCTAGAGGCTTAAAAGGATGTATGCGTTGCTTCTACTGCTGCCAAGAAGCTTGCAGAGTAATACCATAAGGACACTCGAGCGGCAGCGCTGGTAGCAAAGAGAGAGCAAAGGGTTTTAGAAGCTGCTGCTAATGTTGCTAAGAAGAAGAAGCGTACAATTGAAGCATAAAAGGCGTCTATTAAAGCTGCCGCTACAGCTGCCACTGCAGCTGCTGCAGCCGCAGCAGAAGCATTGTTAAAGAAGGCTGTCGCAGAGGCCTCTTTAGCTGTAGCTGCTGTGGCTTCTGCTTACTATAAAGAACTGCTTGAGGCCTTAAAGAAGACAGAAGAGTAGGCTACACAAATGGAGGAGACTTAGGAAGATGAATTGATTGACGAACTGCTTGATTTGAGTGACGATAAGGTTATAGAAGAAAGCCTAGCTATATAGCTCAACAATTAAATAGCTTTTACCATTATCAAATATCGTAATAGAGCCTCTATAATATATATTTACGGCTTTATATTTTTTATATAATTAAATAATACTGCGCGATGCCTTTTACTAATATTCTGCTTGCGAATTAGTATGCGGCAGTATTTTGGTGTTCAAAACCGTCAAAACCCATCACACCGTCAAAACCCTGTCACCCACGTTACCTGCATTGAGACTATCGATTAACAAACTATTGTTCCCGGCTACAATGGCCGCAGGAGTTTGTCACTGAGGTAGCGGCGCTTCCTGAGACATCAATGGTACTATTTAATATAATTTTATAGAGCACTTGTGGCTTGTGATGCGACAACAGCCTTCTGTCACGCAAGTGGCGCCTGTCAAGAATTTCACGTCGTCAAAGTTAGGAAAACCGTGTCTTAGATACATCCGTAGTTAGACCGGGTTTGTGGGACAGACCTTGCGTGCATCGGTCGATTTGATGCAGAATTTCAGCCTTGCAGATCCAAGATTCACCAAACACTTCGTAATCAGGCAGCAATGGCTCGTTAGATTTGGCCCTGCTTAGCTGAATATTTGCATTTCTACCACAACATACCTGCAAGATATCGGGAGCATGGGGGCCATTGATCAACACCCGAAGATCATTCTCTTTGGCGATTCTCTCACCGAATGGGGTTTTTATGAAGAGAACCACGGCTTTGGATGGGCCCTCGGGCAATACTACGGAGGCAAAGTTGAAATCCTGAATGAAGGTACGTGTATGCAAGATAGGGATTTGAAACTAAGTGGCTAAAGCGGAACAGGCCGTGCAGGGTGAGTTCTCTTGTGTAGATCATTGCGGGGGTTCAGATTGCCTCTCACGCTCAAGCCGTTTCTCTTCAACGTGGCTCAAGCCGGACTTTGAGAGAATTGTTCAGAGAGCCAAGGAGCCTTACGCGCCCCCCACACTTCTCTTCACAATCTTCTTAGGCGCCAATGATGCTTGTCTACCTCCTGCCGGTGCACATGTTCCACTAGAACGCTACGAAGAGAACTTGCGCGAATTTGTAGAGACCATCTTGACCGAAGACGCCATGACAGACACCAAAATCGTACTCATCACCCCACCACCGATTAACATTCCAGAACCACTGCGCAACTCCATCGATATTGGCCCCGCCGGCGAGGCCAAAGTTGATCTGGAGTCGGAAAAAAGCACACGAGGTTACCGGACATACATGAGCAAGAAGCAATACGCAGATAAGGTTATGGATATTGCGAAGAGCTATGAGAATGTGACGGACCAAGTGATTGGATTAAACTACTGGAAGGCCTTGATTGACACTGCATTAGAGCAAGAAGGGAGACTTCCTGACGAAGATGCATATGATGAGAACAGACTGCCAGGGTGTGGTTTACCTGCGGCGAAGGAGTTCAAGCAAGGGTATTTCACAGACGGGTTGCACCTCGATCACTTAGTAAGATGACCACTCACGACACTGCTTCAAGCTACGTGCTCGATTCTAAAACGATTTCAATTAGGGCTACGAGGTTCTTACAAAAGGACTAATGGATGCCGTCTTGATAAAGTGGCCTGAGCTGCACAATGACCAGGTTTGATCTTTCTAGGCTAGGTTTGGTCATTCGAAGCTATGGTGCGTGTGGCCTGGTTACATAAAGACGTCGTAGTGGGATTGAGTGTCTTAATAGATAACCCATTTCCAAGCTCAACCTCGATTTAGAGTATTGCCAGAACCTTTGGGGTTCTCCTCCTTGAACTCATCCCACGCCCGCGCTTTCACCGTTTCTGCGTCTGCTTTCTCGAGATTATCTTCATCAGGCTCTGGCCGAATGCCAGATTGCTCACCGCCGCCTTCAATTATTCCTCCTCGCCGTTTTTCCTCTTCTAGATACTCGTCAATCGTCATGGTTGGGAGATTATGATCTGGTCTGAAGACCCCTTGCTGTAACCTCTGTCGACTATCTAGCAGTGTGAATGGTCGCAGAGGTTTGCCATCACTACTTAAAATAGGTCCTGGCCCACTCAGCCTTGACATTGGGGCATCGAGACGCTCAGAATACCCGTCGAGGCCCCTGCCATCCCTTTGGCGAGAGTCCCCTGGATCTTGAGACAGGCCTGGTGGCGGAACAGGAGGTGCTAGCGCAAGAATCTGCAACTCCTGTGCAATGGACTCAAGAGATTGATATGTTTGGTGTACACATAGTGTAATGTTAGTTAGTTGAAGCTGTCGCAATGCGGAGTCGTCATTCTCTAATGCAACGGGATTTCGCCTGAGATACTGGAGAGACTGGTCTTAGCGCAGAAGGCGTCATGAACAGAAAATCACAAACCTCAAGTTTCCGTTTCAACTCCTTTTCTCCCTTGAACCTAGAAATTTTAGTTTCGCGTCGGGCAGCAGCGTCGGTGGCAGATGCCGTAGAAAATGAATCCCGACTATCTAGATACTTTTCCAATAGTCTCGCATCCGCTTTTGAGAGAATACCATGTGAGTCCAAAAGCTTAAGAAAACGCTCATAGCTAGCTCTCGCGCGCTGCAGATAGGATTTACGGTCGCCACCGGTGATTTTCAAGATCAGCTCCGCAAGATAATAATTGATCGGCATGTACCTGTGGGGGTGAGACTTTCTCTGTCAAAAGATTTTCTTTATCGCAGTACGTACTGCAAGTCTCCGGATGAGACATCATCCAATGTTTCATTTAGGCTGAACAGCGAGACCTGATCTGCCACTTTTAGACATTCTTCATAAGTGGCAATAGCAGCGCTGAGGTTCTCTTGGAAGGCCGCGCTATTAGAATTCCACGATGATTCTATTTCTTGACGTTTTGCTTCAGCTTCAGTGAACAGGCCACGGAGTGTCTTGGGTTGTTCCTCCATAGTTAAAGAAATACGTCTTGTTATTGATGGTTGCTTGCTTGGGTCGCAGTTTCCAGAAGCAAAACCACTGGGCAGAAATCAGTCGTCACGTGCATGCAGGACCATGCCCGCTTGTGTTCTCAACGAGCTACCGTGTTTCTTCCCTAGTTTACCCGTCAACAAACTCAGATCGTGTCGTGCGGAACACTACAATGTCTGTAGGCGACCAGCAGTGAATTTGTGCCTGGATCTAGCTACTTAGGCTTCATGTCCGACAATTTCGTTTTGCTTGCCCTCTCAGCTCACAGCAAACTAACCTGACTCCAGCCTTTCTGTGCTTTAAAAGGAGCTACCTGACCAAGACTAATTTGTGCGGTGATATGGTGGTCATACTTTTCGATGGTGATGATGAGCCCGAGGATTCACAAAGTGTTGACGTGCCTGATCAAGATCTCAACGATTCTGACATAGATGCTGATGTTTCCCATCAACACGGTCCACGTACATCGTCAGAAAAGCGCAAGGCGCAAAATGCAATTTTCAAAGCGTGGGCTAGCAAAAAGACCGAAGAGATAACTGCCAAAGAGGTCAAAGATGCCATCCAAGGTGCCGACGATGAGACCTTATCCATCAGTGATATCCTAGCAAAACAAGAGTCCAGCGCAAGGATCACGAACCCTAGAGATTACCAAAACGAGCTCTTCCAGAAGGCTAAAGAAGAAAATATCATCGCCGTACTGGATACGGGCTCAGGCAAAACCCACATAGCTACGTTATTACTCCGCCACTTCATCGACGAGGAATTAGAGCGACGAGCCGCGGAAGCACCTCCCAAGATATCTTTCTTTCTTGTATGCACATTCTACAGTTCCTCTGAGCCTAACTAATGCTATCCTAGGTTGACTCTGTGAACCTCGTCTTCCAGCAAGCAAACGTTCTGCGCTGTGGTCTCGATCATGACGTCGAGGGAATATGCGGCGCTATGGGTGCCCAGCTATGGTCGAAGAGGGCTTGGGATAAGCGTTTTACTAATAACATGGTTATCGTCTGCACTGCTGAAGTTCTAGTTCAATGCCTCATGCATTCATTTATCAATATTCATCAGATCAATCTTCTAATCTTCGACGAAGCACATCATGCGAAGAAAAATCACTCCTATGCAAGGTTGGTGGTACGCCTCACTGTCTTATTTGTATACTGATTCTGTGACTCAATTTCCAAGAATAATCAAAGATTTCTATCTTGTCCAGACCGATCCATCGAAGCGACCCAGGATATTTGGGATGACGGCCTCACCAGTAGATGCTAAAGTAGATATCCAGCAGGCTGCTAGGTATAAGGGCCTAGAAATGGAATGACCCTTTGCTAATGATACTCAGGGAGCTAGAGAAACTGCTTCATTGCAAGATTGCAACAACATCCGACCTAAATCTCATCAGGAATAACATCAATCGGCCTTCCGAAGATGTTGTCGAATACGATCGACTGCTCATCCCATTCGAAACTCTCTTACATCAAGAACTTAAAGTCAGATTCGGAGATGTCAGTCCATTTGAGAAGTTGTTTCAAGAATCTAAAAAAATCAGTGCTGAACTTGGCCGTTGGGCGTCTGATATGTTCTGGTCCTTTTCTCTTGCAGAAGAACAGGCACACAAGATCGAGATGAGAGAAGAGCGGAAATTCCATGCGCAAAAGGAGGGAAAGCCAATAGCGAAGCTTGACGCCCAAATAGCTCGTTTACGCGAGGCTGCGCAAGTCATCAAAGATTACAGCTTTAGCACCCCAGAAGCTAACTCTCGCGACTTAAGTTCAAAAGTCCTCGTCCTTCATAAATGGTTACAACTTTATTTCTCCAGACAGTCCGATACGCGATGTATCGTGTTTGTTGAAAGAAGATCCACCGCCCGGTTGCTCCATCTCATCTTCGGTTATCTTGGCGGAGCCCATCTGAAAAGCGGAGTCCTCATGGGGGTAAATTCCTCAGTTGGAGATCTCACCATTACTTTGCGAAAACAAGTGCTGACAGTGGCAAGCTTCAGAAAAGGAGATCTTAATTGCATCTTTGCAACTTCCGTGGCAGAAGAAGGTTTGGATATCCCACAATGCAATCTCATTGTTCGCTTTGATCTATACAGAACTATGATATCGTATGTTCAATCAAGGGGCCGGGCACGGCACAGAAACTCGAAATACCTACACATGGTCGAGAAGGGCAACCCCATGCACACTCAGGCGGTACTTGAAGCTCGAAGATCCGAAAAGCTCATGCGCCAATTCTGCCAATCTCTGCCGGCCGACCGCCTGCTGCTTGGGAACGACGTTGATTTTGAGAACGACATGGTCAAAGAACGTGGCTTTCGTACATTTACTGATCCGTCAACCGGGGCAAAGCTAACATATGGCTCGAGCTTAGCCGTCCTTGCTCATTTTGTATCATCTCTGCCGCAAGGTAACGAGATTCCTTTACAACCAAATTACATCATGTCAATCGAAGCCGGGAAGTTCGTCTGCGAAGTCATACTCCCGGATAACTCGCCCATCAATTCCGCCATAGGCCGGCCGGCTTCAAAGAAATCAGTTGCCAAATGCTCAGCGGCTTTTGAGGCATGCATCCTACTCCGCAAAGGAAAATATCTTGACGGCAACTTATTACCAATCTACACAAAGCAGCTACCTGTCATGAGAAATGCCCTTCTCGCGCTTGACATGAAGAAGAAGAATTTCTACCGTATGCGAATCAAGCCCAGTGTGTGGGCGTACGGTCGAGGTGATCTTCCTGTCACTCTATACCTCACAATATTAGATGTTACAAATGGTTTGGAGCGACCATATCAGCCGATGGGTTTGCTTACTAGAGTTCCTTTGCCACAGATGCCTCGATTCCCGGTTTACCTCAGGGAAGGAAAGGTCACGGAGGTGAAGTCCATGTCCTTTGGATCTGGGTTCGACGTTTCTGGAGACATGATCGAGCATCTAACGACATTGACCTTAAGAGCCTACAAAGACATATTCGCGAAAACGTACGAACACGATCCAACCAAGATGTCTTACTGGTTTGCACCATTGAGAGATCCGAAAACGGTAGTGATGGAAGGTTACGAAAGTCCCGCTGATTTTATCAATTGGAGTGTCGTGCAAGACGTTTTCGAAACTGAGGAATACAAATGGACTCCCGACATGAAACATGAGTATTTGAGATACCGTTTTCTTGTTGACAAATGGGATGGTGGTCGGCGTTTCTTCTCTATCGAGGTTGCGCCAGATATGAAGGCTATGGATCCTCTACCTGCGCACTCAGAGAAGCACAAGAAATTCAATGATAGCATTCTCGACTACTCTGTCAGCCTATGGAATAAATCTCGAAAGAATTACTACTGGGACCTCTCGCAGCCGGTCGTAGAGGCTGAGCGAGTTCCGTTTAGGCGAAATCTATTAGCTCCAGCGGAAGAAAAAGAGCATGATGGTAAAATCAGGTGCTTCGTGTGTCCGGAGCCTCTCAGAATTTCTGCTGTAAGTCAACACTGAGATGCTGTAACAAAATACTTATTGTTTTATAGCTTCCAGCCCCATTCGTAGCAATGTGTTACGTCTTTCCTGCCATTATTCACCGTTTCGACTCATATCTCATTGCCGTGGAAACATGTAATCTTCTTGGTCTCGATATTAGACCGGGATTGGCGCTAGAAGCCCTTACTAAAGATTCTGACAATAGTGATGAAAATGGAGAGGAGAAGATAAACTTCAAAAGCGGGATGGGTCCAAATTACGAACGCCTTGAATTTATGGGCGACTGCTTTCTCAAGATGGCTACATCGATATCAACATTCGTCCAGAACCCGGACGATAACGAATTCGAGTTCCACGTGAAGCGAATGTGCCTTCTGTGCAATAAGAACCTCTTCGAAACAGCGATTAACTTGAAGCTCTACGAGTATATTCGTAGCATGCCTTTTTCTCGGCGAGTTTACCCGCATTTATATCCAGACATTGCTAATAGAATTCAGGCGAACGTGGTACCCTGAAGGTCTCAAAATGCTTGAAGGAAAGGGATCTAAGAAGACAGGTGAAGAAGTCATCAAACACTCCCTTGGAGACAAATCCATCGCCGACGTCTGCGAAGCCTTCATCGGTGCAGCCTTCATGGAGCATAATGAATCAGGCGAATACGATCCCAAGAAATGGGACCAAGCTGTCAAAGCCGTAAAAATTATGGTGTCCAGCGATGATCACACCATGGAGACATGGGCAGACTACCTCAAAACCTACAGCAAACCGAAGTATCAAGTGGCGGAAGCTACGGCTTCGCAGCTTGACCTTGCCGCGCAAATCGAAAAAAAGCACCATTATCATTTCCGTCACCCTAGACTACTACGATCGGCCTTTATTCATCCATCTCAATCATTCATGTGGGAGAAAATTCCTCACTACCAGCGCCTTGAATTCCTTGGTGATTCATTACTAGAGATGGTCTTTGTGATGCATCTCTTCTACCGTTATCCCAATAAGGATCCTCAGTGGCTTACGGAACATAAGATGCCAATGGTGTCTAATAAATTCCTCGGTGCATTGTGTGTTAAGCTGAATTTTCACGGACATCTTCGGCACAACAACGCAGTTCTGCAGCACCAAATACAAGAGTATGTGACGGGGGTGCAAGAAGCTGAGATTGAAGCAAACGGTTCTGCTGACTACTGGACCACAGTCAGCGAACCGCCCAAGGTAAGAATCAATACTTTGTTCTATCATAACATATGCTTATATAGTATAGTGCTTAGCAGATATCGTGGAGTCATATGTTGGAGCCATATTCGTAGACTCGGACTTTGACTTCAATGAGGTTCAGCGCTTCTTTGATCAGCACATAAAGGTCTTTTTCGAGGACATGTCTATCTACGACACCTTTGCAAACAACCATCCTACAACTCGCCTTACCAAGCTTCTCAACATCAATCTCGGATGCTGCGACTGGCGAATAGCCACCCGTCTCTGCGAGTCTACGATCCCTGGTGCCCGCCCTACGGCCCTGGCTATGGTGCTCATTCATTGGAACGTTATTGCGGACGGTAGTGCCGTTTCCGGGAGATATGCGAGAATCAAAGCAAGCAACGCTGCTTTAGACCTCCTTGAAGGACTCCCCCAGTACGAATTCCGCCGTCGCTTCGGCTGTGACTGCGTTGATGAGGAACTCGAGAATACGGGGGATGGGGGGGGAATCGAGGAAGCAGTCGGTGGTTTGGCGATTTAACACTTGTGGAAAATATTCTACGCTTGCTGTCTTGCCTCGTGCTGACCATAGTTAATCTCTTGTGAAGTCGAGATCAGCTACATATTTTAGCCTATATCTATAGTTTTATTCTACGGATGAACTGCGCTGAGCACAAGGGTTACTTTACGGTTATTATTTTCAGTACACGTCATTACTTCATTTACGACTAGATATTAGGATAGAATATCATTTCCTGGCATTATTCAAATCACGATTGCGTTTTGTATTCGTCATTCATTTAATGCAACCTCGTGAGCAACTTAATAAGTTTACATAACATGCCCCTATGAAAATCCACCGCGTTCTCAACTCCTTGGGATGACACTGGTGAGGTCCCTCCACAGTAAGAAGTAAAAATAGAAATATCGCATAAAAGCGATACTAAACCAACTCCGATGGTACGGCACGGTCCTGAAACGACTACGGATCTGGCGTTGAAGTAATTAACGGAGACATGACGAGCATGCAATTTCTGATCTACATGGCCCGTGGATGATACACCAACAGTAGACTTAAAGCATCCTGCTGATGGCTACCGGAGCCTATACTAATTTCGATTAGTATTGTTTCATGGTTGAATTGATCCCATGCCGCCATCAAGTTGTACACCCAATTTTTAATAACTTAGCTGACTCCTTCAGAGACTCGACCAAGACTCATAGAATGACATAAGAAATGAATCAATTAGTGTCGAACCAAAAACTAGGTCAAAATATGAGAACTCGTGTAGTATTGAATGTGGCTCTAAGGCCTCTATATATACACCAGATAGGTGACAAATAGAATGACGACGTAGTCGTCATTCGGTAGTGGAA
>Ga0307507_10004763_pt1 | contig 23433 bp, 5 predicted proteins | sample 7_EM_MG_FD_207223 | JGI IMG/M metagenome (GOLD analysis project Ga0307507, IMG submission 207223) | Populus trichocarpa ectomycorrhiza microbial communities from riparian zone in the Pacific Northwest, United States - 7_EM | ecosystem: Host-associated > Plants > Roots > Unclassified | place...
GCTAAACTAGTATATGCATAGTACTAGCGTAGAAGGTTCTGTAGAAGAAGAGATAAAATAAATAGGATTCTAGAAGGAGGTAACTCCTACTAGGCTCCTAGTAAAAGGATAGTAGAGAGCAAAAGGATAGAAATAAATTGCAAAAGGATAGGGATAGGTGTTAGGATTTCCTATGGTTTTTCCTACCGCTTTCTCATTCCCTAGTAGTTGTAGTAACTTAGTATTTTACTAAGGAGCTATAAACCCTTAGGGGTTTATAAGCTATTAGGACATAGCTACTAGTATATATTAAGCTGCTTAGAAAGGATTCATGTATATAGAACTATAGCGCCATAGCCCGAGGCTGCATGCGTAGTATTGTACGTAGTATAATACAATTGGATATTAATATATATATATATATATATAAAAGAAAAACCTTATAACCCCATAAGTATATTATAGGTCCTACTTAACCTCCCCCTAAGCTATAATTAATCATCTATTATAAGCTCTCTATATTATTTATATCCTCCCTTTAAAAGTTATTAGTATTAGTTAGAATTATTAAGTGGCGTACCCTCTAAGAATTTACTGGCCTATATATAACTTCCTACTTAGGTTTAGTGTCTATATTGCATTAAATTAAGTCCAATTATATAGCTCTGGAGGTAGTCCCTTAATTATCCTTATATATTAATGCTTTAATAGAGCATTTATAAATATATAGGCGAACATAGGGGTAAGGTAGATGGCTTTTATGGCTAGCTTCTTTCTTCCTATTATATAGAGTATAGTATAATTAAGCCGTGGCTTTAATAGCGTGCGCGTATTCGCTATATTACGTATATTAACTCTTTTAATTGTATTATAAGAGACTTAAGTTAGCCTAGTCTTAGCCTTCTTCTCCTTATACTTAGCTAGAATCTACTCTAGATCTTCCTAGTAGATATTCCTTAGGTAGATATCCCTTAGCAGAGTCCCTTTCTAACCTAAATTAGGAAGCTCTTACTAGTTAAGGCCTACCTATATATTGTTAGTAAGAGGAGGTTAATTGGGTTATAGTATAATATGGTAATTACTAGAAGCACCTCCTAACTAAGAGTTACCCCTAAATAGTAAGGTCCTAGAGACCTTATCTGTTTCTTAAAATCTTCTAATAATGTCTATAACTGGCTTACTACTTAGTTTGTTATTAGTAAGGGGAGGTTAATTAGGTTATAGTGTAATATTATAATCGCTAGAGTTACCCCCTAATAGCAAGGCCCTAGAGACCTTCTACAAGGCCTAAGAGGCCTTATTTTATTCCTATAGTGACTAAGAAGCCTCTTTCTATAGTAACTAATAGACCTTTAATATAGTGTTCTTGGTAGGAAGTTCCTAATAAAGGTATAGTTATTTAGGGTTATCTAATAGGATAAATAAATTAAGACCGTTAATATATAAGATATAGGCTATTTCTGTCCTATATTTAATAAAGTTAATTATATTATAAAGACCGTTAAAGAGGGCGCCCATTTTTTTTTTATAAAATACTAAGTAAGATAATATTTATAAAGAAGTTAGAATAGTAATATACTTTGGTAAATATAATTATATAGGCTAAGTGGTTAGTTTGGGTAACTATAAGCTCGACTAATCTAACGCCAATAGCCTATAATAAGCCACCTTCTGTCTAGATCTGGAAAGGCAAAATTTTCTTATACTGTACGAACTTCCTAATATTGTTGCCTATATAAATATTTAAGCAAATATCGGCTATCTAGGAGTCCTTAATATTTATTTTTAAAGCTATAGCAGCTAGCCTAATAGCCTGCGTAGTAAAGATTAATATAACTGCTGAATTAGTGGCCTAAGAGGATTAATTAGATGTTATTAAGATTACTCTATTTTAATTACCTAGTAGCCGCCTCTTTTTAGGCCTCCACTATTTAGGCCTTAGGTAGGTATGCTTTATTTAGTAGCGGTTTTTACCACCTTAATAACCTTTTTTATACTATCTATACCTATCTAGAGCATCCTTAGTAGGGCTCTATAAGGGATCTTTTGGCCCCTTACTTAGGTGCACGCCTAGGGGCTTTTAGGAGCTGCTAAGGCTAGCCTTCGGCTAGCCCTTAGCACATTTTTATAAGCTCCTTAGGCCTACAGCCCTTCCCTCCTTATTGGTTCGTCTCCGTACAAGGTATTACTATACCTACTTTTTACCATATTGTCCTCTTCTATCGACTCTCCTTATAACTTATGCTCGGCTTGCCTACTCCCTACTATATACCTAGGTAATAGCCTTATAGGCTCCAATTACCTAATAAGGCACTATAGTTATTAGGGCGGCCGGCTCCTTTACCTCTACTATAACTATTACTACGTCCTTAGCATAAGTTACCTAATATCTTATTATATAAGGCGAGGCTCTTAGCTAAGTTCTTCCATTAAGCCTTATTAGTAAGGTTAGCGATTAACTAAAGTAGTAAAATTATATAGCATTTTTTCTTCTTATAGCCTCTTTAAGACCTATTTAATATATTCTCCGTATTCTTCCTTACTTATTAAGTAGATAATAATATTGTTAAGGTATACTATAATAAACTTATTTAAGTGTTCTCTTAGCATATTATTAATTCTCTTTTAAAACGTTATTGGTGCATTTATAAGTCTAAACTGTATTACTAATAGCTTATATAGTCCTCCCTTTAATCTAAAGGCTGCCTTCTATTTATCGCCTTCCTTAATTCTAATTTAATGGTATGCCTATCTTAGATCTATCTTTGTAAAGATTTACGCGTTACCTATCCTATTATAGATTTTACTAATTAAGGGTAAAGGATATCTATCCTTTCTTATAATACTGTTTAACTATCTATAGTTAATACACATCCTAAGTTTTCCATTTTTCTTAGGGATAAACAATACTAGATATCCTATTAATAACTGTAATGGTTTAATATATCCCTTTTATAGGTTTTCCTAGATAAACTCCTTAATCGCCTATAACTCTGTCTCTATTAACTGATAGATTAGAAAGAACTTTAGACTTATTCCTGGTTCTAATTCTATCTTATAATCCTACGCGATATACTTTAACAGCTTCTTACTTTCTAGGCTCTATAGTTTCTTACTATACTTATAGTATTTCTTTAGTATATAACTTAAGCTTCGCTTAGTCTCCCTATATATCGCTCTAACTTAGTACTATACTATCTTAGTCGCTTATTACGTTTTATATTATTAAGTATCCTTAATATTACCTAGCCTATAATCTAATTAATCTTTAGGTTATACTCTTATAATTAATGTAACAGAACCTTATAGTAAGAACTACGGTGGGTCCTGTTATTGGGCTAGGTATATAGATATAAATAGGTCAACAACGTAATAATAACTGGTAGAGTAGTTGCCCAACAGATTAACTCTAATTATATTCTAAGATTTACTATAAAGAGAGAACTATCTGGGTAAGAACTGTGGTCCTTTAAATATATAACTATATGCCTAAGAAATCCCTTTACTCTGTAAGGTACGTGTGCTCTATTTGCTCCGTTATAGATTATATAGATTACATAGATTATATAGATTATATTACGTGACCTTGGCTACCATTCTTTGTTATATAGTTTCACCAGATCTATTCTAGACTGTGCCTATATTAACTAACTAGCTTCCACTAACTCCTCTCCAAGTAGTTATAATATTGTACTTAAGCTGTCTATAACACTATCTCCCTCCTCTTTATCTTTATCCTTAAAGATTTCTAATATTTCTAGGTTATCCACTAGAGGTGTAATGTCCGTTTAATTAATTTGGTTAATATCCTTACTTATTATACCTAAAGCTTCTTCTTCTTCTTCTATAGCTTGTTAGTCTTGCACTGTTACTGCAATACTATCTCTGGGTGAGATAATGCCGTCTCTGTATTCTTGCTGTGCGAAAGAGGGGTTGGTTTATATCGCGCTAGTAAGTCCTTTGTCTTAATAACCTTCCTCTTGCTTAGAGTGCACTAAAGTAAACATTTAATCGTCTTATAACGTTTGCTCTATCTCTAACACTAAGTATACGCGTCTTATGACTCTTAATAGTCTTTAGGTTCCCTAAATAACTTATTATAGGGTTTTATATTTAATCTGCCGCTAAGAAACTTAATGGTAAGCTGGCCTTTGTACTGCTTAAGGTTTAATATATCTTAGAAGAGTTTGCATATGTCCTTAAAGCTTAATATCTGGCTTATACTTATTGTTACGGACGCTTTAAGTACGATGTTACAACTACTTAGGGAAGAGTCGCAGGAAGCTAGTTAGTTAATATAGGTATGGTTTAGGATAGATCTAGTGGAACCATATAACAAGGAATGGTAAGCGAGTCACATAATATTATACGCAGTGTACGGAGTATACGCAGTGTACGTCTATGTATAATATGTATAACACGTACCTCACATATAAGAGAGGATTTCTTAGGAGTATGGTTATGTATTTAAAGGACCTCAGTCCCTACCGTAGATAGTTCTCTCCTTGTAGTGAATCTTAGAATACAATTGGAGTTAATCTATTAGGTAACTACTCCACCAGTTATTATTATGTTGTTATTTTGTTCTTACCTATATACCCAGCCTAATAATAGAACCCACCGTAGTTCCTACTATAAGGTTTTGTTACACATTTACTACCAAGGTTACGGTATTTAAACAAGATCGAATAATATGCCACCAAGAACAGCGCTAGTTATAGCGGCGTTGGCAATAGCCACAACCTTAGGACCAGGAGATACCAGTATAGACAATAGGGATTCTTAAGTGGTTACGCGAGGTTAGTTATAGGAAATGGTTAATCACTTATAAGATAATAGTTGGATACTTAAAGAACGTATTAATGGAATTAGAGCAGCAAAGATCAAGTTACCTTTAATTAAACAATTCTTAGGAGAGAAGTCGAAGCTCAAAGGATTTCTTACATAAATGCACTTTAAGGTAGTACAGGAAGGAGCGAAGTTAGCAATATCGTTAGATTAAGTAGCCTATGCAGGATTGTTCCTAACGGGGAGGGCACTTAAGTAGTTTAAGCCATATCTCACGGAAATATAGGCTAATGGCATGACAACTACTAACCAAGACATACGGTATATATTTGCCAGTTGGAACGGGTTCACAGAACGGTTAACGTAGATATTTAGAGACCTAGAAGCTATAACCACAGTAGAACAAAAGCTTTAGAACTTAGTATAACGCACTTTAGCAATTAAGTATATAACACAGTTTTAAACACTAGCCACATAGGTTAAGTGGAACGATAGGGCGCTTATGGCATAGTACAAACAGGGACTTAAGGCTAAAGTCTAGGACGTAATTATCCTAATGGAAGATACGGATACTCTAAGAGAGTTAATAGACTAGTTAATAAAGATTAATAATAGAATCTACTAAAGGGAACAAGCTAAGAGAGGGCAAGACAGAGTTCCATAGTTATATAAGGCGCAGAGTACGCAACAACAGACACAGAGTTAAAAATTATGGAATGGCGCAGAGCCAATAGACCTAAGCGGTACTAAAGAAACCTAAAGATAGGAAAAGAAACCATAGAAACCTAGAGGTTAAGGATTAAGTGATTAAAGAACCTAGGAGTAGAGGCTAAACTAGGGATCTCAGTAGCAGAAGATATTTAGGCGGACTCCACAGCAAGAAAAATGGTTTAAAGATAGGGCTTATATAAATTGCGGAAAACAGGGTTATTTCGCTAGAGACTATAGAGGTGGTCAGAGTAACTACGCGGTAAAGAGAACCAGACTAGCAGACGGCACGTACATATAGAGGGACAATAGTGCACTGTAAGGAATAAAAGAGTGTTTAATTAACAGTTTTGCGTATTGTTATAATAACGCATGCCGAATTTATAAGGACGCTAAGTACAGTATAAGCTATTGGCTATAGGAGCCATTGTTATCTAAGTTTAAAGGAACCAGCGAACCAGCTTACAGATTGGATATTAAAGATAATAAATTCGACATAGGCAAAGCATTTACCAATAATAAGGTAATAAGGGTAGCTTACTAGGAGCATATAGACCTTAGAGAAGTCAAAATAGAAGTAGAGACTAAGACCATTATAGAATAGGGTTCAGTAACGGATGTTATAACACTATTGGATACGATTTCCATTACTTTATAAGACGATAGGAGTAATGTTTAAAAGAAACTAAGTAAGTAGATAACTGCTAGTGCTAGCTTATTACTTAATAAAGGCAAAAGGCCACAGGCTTAAGATTCTTAAGAAGAGATAAAAAAAGCTTAAGATTCTTAAGACGAGATAAGACACACCTAAGGACCCACAACGGACGAAAACTGATGGAAAAGGGCAGCAACTCAGTTTAGTGACAAATGAATAAGTATAGGACGCAAGTTCAAGAACCACAAGTTCAAAAAACAAATAAGAACGTTAGCAATCCTAGGTAAACGCAGTGTTTAGCCTAAAGATTAAACAGTTAATACTAGGATTAAAAAGCAAGATAACTACAAAGATCTAGCTACAAGACGCAGAAAACAAGAAACTATAGATAAGTTCAGGATAAGAATCATTATATAGCAAGAGCAGAAGCTAGATAAGAGGTCAGCTATACTAGGTCATATAAGGAATAAAGCACCTATATAAAGAGTTACTAATAGGCCGAGTGCAGGGACACCTAGGGCAAAGTAGTTAGATAAACTGGAATAAGAAAAGGATTTAGATATTCCAACCAGGTTCAAAGAAAGACATACTAAAGGATGTTATAATGTAGTAATAACAAGGTACTTTCTAACGGATAGACCATACATACTAAACCAGTTATACGGAAAGTGGTATAGGCAACGACATAACGACGAATAGGAAGACTTTTATATATAGCTAGACAAAAAAGTTGTCTAAAACCAACCCATTACGGAAAAATGTATAAGTTACATTAAAGGAGCATTAATTATAATATTAAGGAATCTAGAAGAAGGATCTAGGGACTAGAGAAGTAAGTAACAAATCTTAGTACCCGTAGTAGAGATACCAGTGGTTAGGTCAACTAGGTATAGGTTTAAACTTAAGGATAAAGACAAACTAAGAGTTAACCTAAAACATATAGCGCATTATATACTATCGTGGATAGCTTATATGGATGACATGTGTAATATATATAGAGCACCTAAAGACAAGAACTGGAAGTACCTAGTAAGGATATATTAGGCACCAGAGGAAAAGCGGTTTAGGAATACTAAGTATATATATAGTTGGCACCTAGTAGAAGTATAAGGTTAAGGAGACTTAATACTTTAACCAGGAAGATTCCTTATGGAAGAATGCCTAGACAAATAATAGTAGTGGGAGTGCCTAGAAAACACTTATCCATAGTATATAGAGGAAAAGAAACAAACTAAGTATTAGCTAAAGTTGGACTAAGTATAAGCAGGATCAAGCGGCCAATAGTCAGAAAAAGAGGAGGCGTATAGAACCAGAGGGAACTAGTATTAAAGCCTTAGACCCTTAAAGGAATTCAAGAACAACACCTAAATTTACAAGTTAAATGGCAAGATCAGTAGTTTAAAGCGTTGGTAGATAGTAGAGCAACTAGGAACCATATATTACCAAAGGTAGTGGAAAGGATAGGGTTACTATATAGATAGAAGGAATACCTATATCCACTTATAACAATTTCAGGAGATTAGATAGCCTATAGAGGAGGCATTATTAATCTTAAAACAGGACCTATTTAGATAACTATTAAAGGGAGACTAGTCAGAATGTCTTTTAATATCCTACTGTTGGGACAGGATAAGGTAATACTAGGGATGCCTTAGTTATAGGAGTACAATCTAAAGATTAATTGGGTTATAGGTTAGGTCAATATTAAGGATATATAATAGTATAAAGTGCAACAGTAAACCAAGTTAGTATAGTACCAAGTTAGAGCGATATATAAAGAGACTAAGTAAGGCTTAAGTTATGTACCAAAGAGATACTATAAGTATAGTAAAAAGTTATGGTTACTAGAAAGTAAAAAGCTATTAGAACATACAGCTTGGGACTATAAAATAGAATTAAAAGAGGGAATAAGTCTAAAGTTCTTTTTAATCTATAAGCTTACTAAAACAGAGTTAGTAGCGCTTAAGGAGTTTGTTTAGGAGAACTTATATAAGGGATATATTAGACCATTATAGTTATTAGCAGGATATCCAGTACTGTTTATCCTAAAGAAAAACGGAAAACTTAGGATGTGTATAGACTATAGACAGTTAAATAGCATTACTAAGAAGGATAGGTATCCTTTACCCTTAATTAGCGAAATCTAAGATAAGATAGGCAACGCAAAGATCTTTATAAAGATAGATCTAAAATAGGTATACCATTAGATTAGAATTAAGGAAGGTAATAAATAGAAGGCAGCCTTTAGGTCAAAGGAAGAACTATATAAGCTATTAGTTATGCAATTTAGGCTTATAAACATACTAGTAATATTCCAGAAGCGAATTAATAGTGTATTAGGAGAACACCTAGATGAATTTGTTATAGTATACCTTAACAACATTATTATCTACTTAGAGAGTAAGGAAGAGCACAAAGAATACGTTAAATGGGTCTTAAAGAGACTATAAGAAGAATAGATGCTAGTAGTAATTAAGAAATGCAAGTTCTTTACTAGGAAGACCAATTTTGTTGGATTTATTATTAAACTAGGCTAACTTAGTATAGATCCAAAGAAGATCGAGGCTATAGTAAATTGGCAAGAACTAGAGAACGTTATATAGTTGAGATCGTTCCTAGGGTTTTGCAATTACTATAGGAGGTTTATAGCGCAATGGTTATAGGATATTAAGCCATTTACGCGGTTAATAAGGAAAGAAGAACCATAGGCATAGGGAAAGGAGTAATAAGAACTGTTTAAGAGAATTAAAGAGTTATTTACCTAGGAGCTAGTTCTTAAGATCTATTAGCCAGGTCTAGAGACAATTGTAGAAATAAATATATTAGACTTTGTATTAGGGGCATACTTTATACAGAAATATTAGGATGGATGGCACCTAGTAGTATACTATAGTCAAAAAATAACACTACTAGAGTTAAACTATAACATCTATAATAAGGAGTTATTAGGTATAGTTACAGCACTTAAAGAATAGAGAGCATTTTTACAAGGCATAGAGAAACTATTTATGGTTAAGACAGACTATAAGAACCTTATAGGATTCCTAATAATAAAGAAACTCAACTAAAGATAGGTTAGATGGGCGGAAATGCTTATAGAATACTATTTCGAAATTCAGTATACTAAGGGTATAGACAATGCACGAGTAGACGCTCTAAGTAGAAAAGCTAAACTATAAAGTAATAAAAAGCTATTAGGAGCTTTATTGCAAAAGGATTAAGATAGATTAATTAGGTATAATTATCCAAAGATTATAGCAACTAAGGAAAGTCAGATCTATAAATTACTAGAGAGTAATTAGATATAGAAGATTTAAGAAGTATAGGTAGAGGATCCAGACTTAGAGCAATATAAAAATAGAGAAGTAACGTATATGCCTAAGTCTATTATAGAAGAATTTATTAAGGAATTCTATAAGGGAATAATATAAGGACATAACAGAGCTATAGGCTTAGTATTAAGACTTTAAGAGGAATATATTATTTAAGGAATCTGGGGACTAGTAAGATAAGTTATAAAGGAATATCCAGATTGTTAAAGGAATAAACTAATAAGGTATAAGCTGTATAGAGGGCTATAACCTATTAAGACACTAGGAAAACTATAGGAGGTTATATTATAGGACTTTATTATTAAGTTACTAAAGTTAAGAGATCCTATTATAGGACAAGATTATAACATAATCTTAGTAATAGTGGATAAGCTAATAAAGTGGGGATACTTTATAGCATGCACTAAAGAGATATTAGTAGAGGATATCGCTAGAATCTATATAAAGGAAGTATTTATAAGATATAGAGCACTAGATAAGATTATATTAGATAGAGATCTAAGATTTATAGTAGTATTTTAGGAAGTATTTCTGGCAGAATAAGGGGTTCGTATAGTAATATCTACAGCGTATTATCTATAGACGGATGGATAAACGGAAAGACTAAACTAGACACTAGAGCAGTATCTAAGGCATTATATTAATTATGTATAGAACAATTGGGTATCGTTATTACCAGTTATATAGTTTATATATAATGCAACACTATAAGAAGGAATAGGGACATTACTATTTAAGGCAAATTACGGATACGAGCTAAGAATATTATTATCACCATATTAAGCAAAAAGGACGAGTAGTACAGCTAAACAAAGAATAGAGACGTTAATAAATCTTTATATAGGCCTTAAAGAAATAGCTAAACTAGTATAAGAACGAATAAAAAGGTACTATAATACTAAGAGATCTAAGGGACCAGATCTTAAGGAGGGGAATAAAGTATAGCTACTATACAAAAATTTTAAGAGTTGATGACTAAGTAAAAAACTAGACTATATTAGACTAGGACCTTTTAAAGTTAAGTAAAGAATTTTATTGGTTATGTATAAGTTAAACCTACTAGCTAAAATAAAAATCTACCCTATATAATACGTTGTAATGCTAGAGCCAGTATATAGGAATGTTAAGCTACTAGTCTATAAGGTAGATACGTATAGAGGATAAGAGGAAAACAAATGGCAAGTTTTAAAGATTATTAGTTATAAGGATATAGATAATAAAACATAGTATAAAGTAAAGTGGATAGGCTATAGTGAGACTACTTAGGAACTATTAAGCAACCTAAGGAACGCTATGAGAAAGGTATAGGAGTATTAGAAAAAAGTAGGTCAGGTAATATTAATAAAGAAGAATTGCCAAAGAATAAGTTACCTAAGGGGGACCTAAGAGGAGCAATTGCTAAGCTACTTAGAGTTGTTTCCCTCGCAGGAGAAGAGCCAGTTCTTTTATCACCTAGCTTAGATAAACCCTGTTAAACTAGTTTCTACTCCTTAGAACGAACTTTCTTACGAACCTTCTTAAGATGGGTTAATCGAGCGAACGCAACCTGCTAAGACTTAAAGGAGCGACGTTAAGCCTTAAGGGCCTAAGCGGTCTCTTTAGCAGAACAATAGAGTTTGGCGCACGCGGCGGCCAACTTAGACTTAAGTTTTGCAGTAGTAGATTAAATATAAGACCCTATAACAAGTTACTTAGGGAACTTAAAGACTGTTAAGAGTTATAGGACGCGCATATTTAGCGTTAGAAATAGAGCGAATATTATAGGACGATTAAATATTTGCTTTAGTGCACTCTAAGTAAGATAAGGGTTATTAAGATAAGGGACTTGCTATTATAATACACACTAACCCTGCTTTTGCACAACGAGAATATGGAGATGATATTATCTTACTAAGCAATAGTATGGCAGCTATGGTGCGAGCATAATATTACGCTTATAAAGAAGAAGAAGCTTTAGGTATAATAAGTAAAAATATTAACCAGACTAATTAAACAGATATTACACCTCTAGTAGATAACTTGAAGATGTTAGGAATCTTTAAGGACAAAGATAAAGAGAAGGGAGATGGTGTTATGGACGCTTTAAGTATAATATTATAACTACTTGGGGAAGAGTTATAGGAAGCTAGTTAGTTAATATAGGTATAGTTTAGAATGGATCTGGTGGAACTATATAATAAGGAATAGTAAGCGAGTTATATAATATTATACGCAGTATACGGAGTATATGTAGTGTATATCTATGTATAATACGTATAACACATACCTTACGTACAAGAGAGGATTTCTTAGGAGTATGGTTGTGTATTTAAAGGACCTTAGTCCCTACCGTAGATAGTTCTCTCTTTGTAGTGAATCTTAGAATACAATTAGAGTTAATCTATTAGGCAACTACTCTACTAGTTGTTATTACGTTGTTATTTTATTCTTACCTATATACCCAGCCTAATAATAGAACCCACCGTAGTTCCTGCTATAAGGTTCCGTTATACTTATCTTTAATGCCTTAAATATGTTTATAAGAAGGTTCACTCTAAGGAGTAGAAACTTATTTAATAGGGTTTATCTAAGCTGGGTAATAAAAGAACAGACTTTCTTCCTATAAGGGAAATAACTCTAAGTAGCTTAGTAATTGCTCCTCTTAGGTCCCCTTTAGGTAACTTATTCTTTAGCAATTCTTCTTTATTAATGCTGCCTAACCTACTTTCTTTTAATACTTTTATACCTTTCCTATAGCGTTTTTTAGATTGCTTAGTAGTTTCTAGGTAGTCTTACTATAGCCTATCTACTTTATTTTGTACTACGTTTTGTTATCTACGTCCTTATAACTAATGATCTTTAAAACTTGCCATTTATCTTCTTCTTGTCCTCTATATATGTCTGCCTTATAGACTAGTGGTTTAATATCTCCGTATACTAGCTCTAGTATTATAATATGCTGTATAGGGTAAATTTTTATTTTAGCTAGTAGGTTTAACTTAAACGTAACTAATAAAATTCTTTACGTGATTTTAAAAGGTCCTAGTCTAATATAGTCTAACTTTTTGCTTAGTTGTTAACTCTTAAAATTTTTATATAATAGCCATACTTTATCTCCCTCCTTAAGATCTGGTCCCTTAGATCTCTTAGTATTATAGTACCTTTTTATTCGCTCTTGTACTAGTTTAGCTGTTTCTTTAAGGTCTGTATAAAGATTTATTAAAGTCTCCATTCTTTCTTTAGCTATGCCACTTGTCTTCTTTGCTTAATATGGCAATAATAATAACCTTGGCTTATATCCGTAATTCGCCTTAAATGGTAACGTTCCTATTTCTTTTTATAGTGTTGCGTTATATGTAAACTATGTAACTAGTAATAATAATACCTAATTATTTTATATATGATTAATATAGTGCCTTAGATACTGTTTTAGTGTCTAGTTTAACCTTTCTATTTGTTTGTCTATCTGCGGATAACACGCCATTAAGGTTACTACGCGAACTCCTTATTTTACCAAAAATACCTCCTAGAATGCTGCTATAAATCTTAGATTTCTGTCTAATATAATCTTGCTTAGTGCTCTATGTCTTGTAAATACTTCCTTAATATAGATTCTAGCAACATCTTCTGCTAATATTTCTTCTATATACGCTATAAAGTATCCCTACTTTATAAGCTTGTCTGCTATTACTAAGATCGCGTTATAATCTTGTCCTATAATAGGATCTTTTAACTTTAGTAACTTAATAATAAAGTCCTATAATATGACTTCCTATGGTCTTTCTGGTATTTTAATAGGTTGTAGCCCTCCGTACGGCTTATACCTTATTAGTTTATTTCTTTAGCAATCTAGATATTCTCTTATAACTTGTCTTACTAGTCCCTAGATTTCTTAAATGATATACTCCTCTTAAAGTCTTAACACTAAGCCTATAGCTCTGTTATGTCCTTAAGTTAGTCCCTTATAGAATAACTTAATAAACTCTTTTATAATAGACCTTGGAATATAGGTTGCTTCTCTATTCTTATACTATTCTGTATCTAGATCCTCTACCTATACTGCTTAGATCTTCTATGTCTAATTACTCTCTAGTAATTTATAGATCTGCCCTTCTCTAGTTGCTGTAATCTTTAGATAATTGTACCTAATTAGTCCGTTTTAATCCTTTTATAATAAAGCTCCTAATAGCTTTTTATTATTTTGTAGTTTAGCCTTTTTACTTAGAGCGTCTGCTTGTGCATTATCTGTACCCTTAGTGTGCTAAATCTTAAAATAGTATTCTGTAAGCATTTCCGCCTATTTAACCTGTCTTTGGTTAAGTTCCTTTGTTATTAGGAATCCTATAAGGTTCTTATAGTCTGTTTTAACTATAAATAGTTTCTCTGTGCCTTATAAGAATGCTCTCTATTCCTTTAACGCTGTAACTATACCTAATAACTCCTTGTTATAGATGTTATAGTTTAGTTCTAGTGGTATTATCTTCTAACTATAGTACGCCACTAGGTGCTATGCGTCCTGATGCTTTTATAGCAAATATGCTCCTAGTGTGAAGTCTAATACATCTGTCTTAACAATCATTTCTAACTTTAGTTGGTAGATTTTGAGGATTAGTTCCTAGGTAAATAACTCTTTAAGTTCTTAGAACAGCTTTCTCTGCTTACTACCCTAAACCCACAGTTCCTCCTTTTTTGTTAACCTTGTAAATGGCTTAATGCTCTTTAACCATTATGCTATAAACCTCCTATAGTAATTGCAAAACCCTAGGAATGATTTTAACTGCGTAACGTTCTCTAGTTCTTGCCAACTTACTATAGCTTTAACTTTCTTTAGGTCTATGCTAATTCTTCCTAGTTTTATAATAAATCCCACAAAATTGGTCTTTCTTGTAAAGAACTTGCATTTCTTAATTGCTACTAGCATTTATTCTTCTTATAGTCTCTTTAAGACCCATTTAATATATCCCTTATGTTCTTTCTCGCTCTCTAAGTAGATGATAATGTTGTTAAGGTATACTATAATAAACTTATTAAGGTGTTCTCCTAATATACTATTAATTTGTTTCTAAAATGTTGCTAGTATATTTATAAGCCTAAACTGTATAACTAACGGTTTATATAGTCCTTCCTTTAACCTAAAGGCTGCCTTCTATTTGTCGCCTTCCTTGATTTTAATCTAATGGTACGCCTACCTTAGATCTATCTTTATAAAGATCTTTGCATTACCTATCCTGTCTTAGATTTCGCTAATTAAGGGTAAAGGATACTTATCCTTTCTGGTGATGCTGTTTAACTGTCTATAGTCTATATATATCCTAAGTTTTCTGTTTTTCTTTAGGATGAACAATACTGGATATCCCGCTAATAACTGTGATGGTCTAATATATCCCTTTTATAAGTTCTCCTAGATAAACTCCTTAAGTGCCACTAACTCTGTTTTAGTGAGCTTATAGATTAGAAAGAACTTTAGATTTATTCCCTCTTCTAACTCTATCTTATAGTCCCATGCTATATACTCTAACAGCTTTTTACTTTCTGGTAACTATAACTTTTTACCATACTTGTGGTATCTCTTTGGTATATAACTTAAGCTTTACTCAGTCTCTTTATATATTGCTCTAACTTAGTACCATACTAACTTAGCTTGCTGTTACATCTTGTGTTATTAAGTATTTCTAATATTAACCTAACCTATAACCTAATTAACCTTTGGATTATATTCCTGTAACTAAGGTATTCCTAGTATTGCCTTATCCTTTCCCAACAGTAGAATATTAAAAGACACTCTAACTGGTCTCCCTTTAATAGTTAACTAAATAGGTCCTATTTTAAGATTAATAATACCTCCTCTATAGGCTATCTGATCTCCTAAAATTATTATAAGTGAATATAGGTATTCCTTTTATCTATATGGTAACCCTATTCTTTCTACTACTGCTGGTAACATATGGTTTCTTATTGCTTTACTATCTATTAATGCTTTAAACTGCTAATCTTGCCACTTAACTTATAAGTTTAGGTATTGTCCTTAAATTCCTTTAAGGGTCTAAGGCTTTACTACTAGTTCCCTCTGGTTCTATAGGCCTCCCCTTTTCCTAACTGTTGGCTACTAGATCCTATTTATACTTAGTCCACTTTTAGCTAATACTTAGTTTGCTTCCTTTCCTCTATATACTATAGACAAGTGTTTTCTAGGCAGTCCTACTACTGTTATCCATCTAGGCATTCTTCTATAAAAAATCTTCTAGGTTAAAGTATTAGGTCCCCTTAACTCTATACTTTTACTAGGTGCCATCTATATATATACCTAGCGTCTCTGAACCGCTTTTCCTCTGGTGCCCAATATATCCTTACTAGGTACTTCTAGTTTTTGTCCTTTGGTGCTTTATATATATTATACACATTATCTATATAAGCTATCCATAATAATATATGGTGTGCTAGGTAACTTGGGTTAACTCTTAGCTTATCTTTATCCTTAAGTTTAAACTAATACCTAGTTAATCTAACCACTAGTATTTCTACTGCGGGTATTAAGATTTATTATTTACTTCTCTAGTCCCTAGATCCCTCTTCTAGGTTCCTTAATATTATAATTAATGCTCCTTTAATATAACTTATGCGTTTTTCCATAATGGGTTGGTCTTAGACAACTTTTTTGTCCAGCTATATATAAAAGTCTTCCCTTTTATTATTATGTTGTTGCCTATACCACTTTCCATATAACTAGTTTAGTATATATAGTCTGTCTATAAGAAAGTACCTTGTTATTACTACGTTATAACATCCTTTAGTATATCTTTCTTTAAATCTAACTAGAATATCTAGATCCTCTTCTTGTTCCAGTTTGTCCAACTATTTTACTCTAGGTGTCCCTGCACTAGGCCTATTAATAACTTTTTATATAGGTGCTCTATCCCTTATATAACCTAGCATAGCTAACCTCTTGTCTAGCTTTTGCTCTTGCTATATAATGACTCTTAGGGGCGACCTAGGGGATAGGCTTCGTCGACGACACAAACCTAATTACATACGGCCCAACAGCCGCAGAGAATTGCAGAACACTAGAGAAAGCCTATAACACCTACATAGAATGGGCAAGACGACACGGAGTCCAATTCTCACCAGAGAAATACCAGCTAATCCACTTTATAAGAAAACGCAACCAATCTGCAGATCTCCAGCATGCAATTTATATTTAAGGCTTTGGGGGTCAACCAGTTCAAGGCCTAAGGGTATTAAGAGTATGGGTAGACAGCAAGCTCCGGTAAAGCGTATATACGTCACAAGCAGCCCGTAAGGGCTAAGCACAGTATATCGCAATGTCCAGGATTGTTAATTCTATATGGGGTCCATACTTCCAGAGGTTACGCCTACTATATACAGCAGTTGTCCGGCCAACCATAACGTATGGATCCAGTATTTGGGCCATAGAAGAGTCTGAGAAAGGCCCCCCTAAATCACTCCTTAAACCACTCTAAAAGGTCTAAACAGCTTGTCTCCAGAGTATAACAGGCGGGTATAAGCGAACGGCTATAGCACTGCTTAAGAAGGAAGCTAATATCCCCCCCCTATAATTATATATTGAAGCCGCTGTAATACAAAGGGTGTAAAGGGAGCGCAACTCTAATGTTATAAAGTATATTAAGACATGTTTAAACAAACTATGGAGTGACCCTAGGGTGCCCTATAGGAGAACAAACCAACAACCCCAAAGTAGGGAAGATATATTAGAGAAATAGGTAAAGAAAGCAGAAGAAGAATAGTGCTATATTAGGGCCCAGGCCTATATAGAGGAGGAAGGGAGACGTATAAGAGATTAGCAAAGACAACAGTAAGAGAGAGAAAGGAGCCAAAATAGAGCATAAAAGAGTACTAGAAAACTATCTACCGTAACATAACACTAGTTAGACTAATACTGGAGAGGCGCATAGGAGTTAAAGGTACAGAGGCTGTCCTAGGTAAGAGGAACCTAAGCCATAGCATAGTTAATACTATGGGGGGTAAACACCTAAGGGCTCTAAGAAGGCCTAACAAAGGCGGAAAATATAATGGCAACACTCTTAAGAACAGGAATAATAGGACTAAAAGATTGGGTCTACTAGGTGGGTATCCTAGTAGGTAGCCTAAGATGTAAATATAGCTGGCCAAGACAGACACCAAAATATGTAATACTACTATGCCCCCTACACACCAACCAAGAAGCAATGCTCTCAGTAGCTGGCATAGAGAACTATAATACACTACTCTTAATATAAAAAGGTCTTAAGGCGGTTACCCAGTGGCTTATTAGCCAAAATGTACTAGACCAGTTCTGGGTTGCAAAGGAAATAGTAATAGAAGGCAAAGGGGCGAGTACTAGGCGCCCCTTAATAACTCTACAGTAGTAGAGTTAAGTTTGCGATACTAGCGCGTCCGTAGGCTTGTTACGGCAGCAGTAGTTCCCAAGGAGGTTATAAAGTAAGGTAGTAGAGCACCATAGGTGACTTGTAGGCGCCCTATATGCAAGTCCCAAAAGGCGGGGAGATAGATTACGGGGTTTTCTCATTTTCTTAAATAGAGTTTTCTCCCTATATGTAAATAAGGAGTACTCCGCGTGGGCCTAATAGGGATCTAAATCAGACGTTAAGCAATGAATAATTATTATATAATAACTCTTTACCTAAACTTATTTATAGTTTCTTATTTTCTGTATCTTACAGCTAGATTCTTAAAGTTATCTTACTTCCTGATCTTAGTATTAACTTTTTAATCTTTAGGCTGAATACTATATTTACCTAGAATTGCTATAGTCCTTATTTATTTCTTAAAATCTTGGCTTCCTAATAACGTTCTTATTTATTCCCTAAACTTATAGTTCTTAAACTTATATCCTATACTTATTTATTGGTTACTAAACTAAGTTGCTGCTTTTTTCCACTAGTTTTTATCTATTGTGGGTTCCTAAGCTATTCTTATTACGCCCTATAAGTCTGGAGCTTTCCTTATCTCTTCTTAAGAATCTTAGACCTATGGCCTTTTACCTTTTATAAGTAGTAAGCTAGCACTAGTAGTTATCTACTTGCTTAATTATCTCTAGATATTACTTCTTTCATTTTATAAAGCGATAGAATTTGTATCCAATGGTGTTATAATACCCATTACTAATCTGCATTCTGTGGTGGTTTTAGTCTCTACTTCTGTTGCGTTATTAAGGTATAAGTGCTCCTAGTTAGCCTCCCTTTCTTCCTTATTGCTGTTAATTAATAAGTACTCTAACTCTATTCTTATTATTGCTGATCTTTATCCGTATATTGCTTTAATATCTTAATCTAGCTTATAGAGTTAATCTTGTTCTTTGTCTGACTCTGTGGTTTCTTTAAGCCCTCTTAACTCTGGCTCTTGCGGCTAATAGCTTGCGCCATACTTAGCGTCTTTATAAATTTGGTATGCGTTGTTATAACAAAATATAAAGTGCTTAATTGAACACTCCTTAGTCCCGCGCAATATCCCTATATCTATGTTATTATACTCTAATAACATAGTGCCCTTTACCGCGTAGTTACTTTAACTACCTCTATAGTCTCTAGCAAAATAACCTTATTTTCCGCAATTTATATAAGCTCTATCTTTAAACCATCTTTCTTGTTATGGAGTCCGCCTAAATATCTTCTGCTACTAAGATCTCTGGTTTGGCCTCTACTCCCTAGTTCTATAATTACTTAATCCTTAACCTCTAGGTTTCTATAGTTTCTTTATCTACCTTTTAGATTCTTTAGTACCGCTTAGGTCTATTGGCTCTGCACTATTCTATGGTTTTTAGCTCTATGTTTGCTAATGCGTGCTCTACGCCTTATACAACTGTAAAACTCTGTCTTGCCCTTTCTTGGCTTGTTCCCTTTAATAGATCCTATTACTAATCTTTATCACTTAATCTATTAACTCTCTTAGAGTATCCGCATCTTCTATTAGAATAATTGCGTCCTAGACTTTAGCCTTAAGTCCCTGTTTATACTATGCCATAAGCGCCTTATTATTCCATTTAACCTATATGGCCAGTGTTTAAAACTATATTGTATACTCTATTGCTAAGGTTCATTGTACTAGGTTCTAAAGCTTTTGTTCTACTATAGTTGTTGCCTCTAGGTCTTTAAATATCTGCATTAACCGCTCTGTAAACCCGTTCCAACTAGCAAATATATACCGTACATCTTGGTTAGTAGTTGTTATGCCATTAGCTTGTATTTTAGTAAGATAAGGTTTAAACCACTTAAGTGCTTATCCTATTAGAAACAATCCTGCATACACTACTTAGTCTAATAATGTTGCCAACTTTACTCCCTCCTATATAACCTTAAAATGCATCTACATAAGGAACCCTTTAAGCTTTAACTTCTCTCCTAAGAATTATTTAATTAAAGGTAACTTAACCTTTGCTGCTCTAATTCCACTAATATGTTCTTTAAGTATCCTACTATTGTCTTATAAGCGATTAACCATTTTCTGTAACTAACCTTGCGTAACTATCTAAGAATCTATGTCTGCTATACTGGTATCTCCGCCTAAGGTAGTAGCTGCCGTCAATAGTATTATAACTAGTGCTTTAGGTGGCATGTTATTTAACTCTTATTTAATACCGTAACCTTAGTAGTAAATATATAATGGAACCTTATAGTAAGAACTACGGTGGGTCCTGTTATTGGGCTGGGTATATAGATATAAATAGGTCAATAACGTAATAATAACTAGTGGAGTGGTTGCCTAACAGATTAACTCTAATTGTATTCTAAGATTTACTATAAAGAGAGAACTATCTGGGTAGGGACTGTGGTCCTTTAAATACACAACTATACGCCTAAGAAATCCCTTCGCTCTGTAAGGTACGTGTGCTCTGTTACTCCGTTATAGATTACACAGATTACACAGATTATATAGATTACATTACGTGACCTCAGCTACCATTTTTTGTTATATAGTTCCACCAGATCTATCCTGGACCGTGCCTATATTAACCAACTAGCTTCCGCCAACTCCTCTCCAAGTAGTTATAACATCGTACTTAAGCTGTCTATAACAATTAAGGCATTCCTAATATTGCCTTATTCTTTCCTAATAGTAGGATATTAAAAGATATTTTAACTTGTCTTCCCTTAATAATTAACTAAATAGGTCCTATTTTAAGATTAATAATGCCTCCTCTATAGGTAATTAGATCCCCTAAAATCGTTATTAATAGGTATAGGTACTCCTTCTATCTGTATAGTAATCCTATCCTTCTAACTACTACTAGAGATATATAGTTCCTTATTGCTCTACTATCCACTAACACTTTAAACTTTTAATCTTGCCACTTTATTTATAAATTTAGGTATTGTCCTTAAATTCCTTTAAGGGTCTAAGGCTCTACTACTAGCTCCCTCTAGTCCTATAGACCTCCCCTTTTCCTAACTATTAGCTACTAGATTTTATTTATACTTAGTCCACTTTTAACCAATACTTAGTTCGCTTTTTGTCTTCTATATACTATAGATATATATTCTTAGTGCATTCCTACTACTATTGTCTATCTAGACATTTTTCTATAAGGAATCTTTCTAATTAAAATATTAAGTCGCCTAACTCCTAAACTTCTACTAGGTGCTAACTATATATATACTTAGCATTCCTATACCGCTTTTTATCTATCATCTAATATTTTCTTATTAAATACTTATGATATTTGTTCTTAGACGTCCTATACATATTATATATATTATCTATATATGCAATTTATACTAATATATAATATGCTAGGTACTTTAGGTCTACTTATAGCTTGTCTTTATCCCTAAGTTTAAACCTCTCCTATATTAACCCAAGTGTTACCATATTGTTTACTAGTACTAATATCTACATTATCTCTTTCTAGTCTATGGCCTATTCTTTTAGGTTCTTTAATATTATAATTAGAGTTTCTTTAATATAACTTATCTATCTTTCTAATATAGCCTAATTTGGTATAGCTTTCTTATCTAGCTATATATAGAAGTCTTCTTACTTATCGTTCTTTTATTATCTATGCTACTTACAATATAGCTCTATAAGTATATACAATCTATCTATAAGGAAGTATCTCTTTATTACTGCGTCACTATATCCTTTTATATGTTATTTTACAAATCTAGTTAGAATCCCTAGATCCTCTTCTTATTCCAGTTTATCTAACTATTTAGCTCTTAGCATTCCTACCCTTAGCCTATTTATAATTCTTTATATAGGTACTCTGTCCCTTATACATCCTAAATGCTAGATCTTTAGTCTAGTTTCTGTTTTTACTATATAATAATTCTTTACCTAAACTTATCTATACTTTTTTATTTTCTGCGCCTTGTAGCTAGATCTTTAAAGTTCTCTCACTTTTTAATTATTATATTAACTTTTTAACTTTTAGGCTAAACACTATGTTTTTCTAAAACTATTATAGACCTTATTCGTTCTTTAAAGTCTTGGCTCCCTAAGAATCTTTATTCTAAGCTTATATAAAACGCTTTAAACTAAGCTACTGCCCTTCCTTATCAATTTTCGGCCGTTATAGGTCCTTAGGTATATCTTATCTCATCCTAAAAATCTTAATTATCTCTTACCTCTTCCTAAGGATCTTAAGCCTATAGCCTTTTACCTTTATTAAGTGGTAAGCTAGCACTAATAGTTGTCTGCTTACTTAATCCTTTATTAATATTGCTCCTTCTATCTTATAAAGTGATAGATACCGTATCTAGCGGTATTATAATGCCCGCTACTAAACCGCGTTTTATAGTGGTTCTAGTCTCTGCTTTTAATATATATTTAAGGTTTAAGTACCCCTAGTTAGCCTCCTTTTCTTCCTTATTACTACTAATTAATAAGTACTCTAACTCCATTGTTATTTCTACTAATTATTATTCGTATATTGCTGTAATATCCTAATCTAGCTTATAAAGTCAATCCTTTTCTTTATCTAACTCTTTAGTTCCTTTAAGTTCTTATAACTCTAGCTTCTATAGCCAATAGCTTATACTATACTTAGCGTCTTTATAAATCTAGTATACGTTATTATAATAAAACGCAAAGTGCTTAATTAAATACTTTTTGGTCCTACGTAGTACACCTATACCTATATTATTATTGTCACGGGACACCTCCGTGACACCTTACACACGTCCACCTGTTTCCACCGTCTCGACCTCTATATTAACGACTTAGTTAATTAAGGCACATGACGGCAATCTAAGGCAATTTGCCATCACGTGACGGCAATCTACGGCAATTTGCCGTCCTCCACTATATTCCGCCACATTCTGCCAAGTTCCACTAGGACCACGACCCGAAGCCTATTCCGCCCCGTGCACATATTAACTAAGCAACCAAGTTAACGATATATACCCCTTTCCTCCCGTTTCCTTACCTTCTTTCCTTACGCAACGTCTTGATATTATCACATAGTTTATGTACGTAGCTTAATAATATCTACTTTGCTACATATTATCGTCACTTATACTCACTCCGTAACAATTATACTTTAATAACCTAGTGCCTTTTACTACGTGGTTACTCTAACTACTTCTATAGTCTCTAGTAAAATAACCCTATTATCTATAATTTATATAAGCTTACTTCTTAAACCATTCTTCTTATTATAAAGTCCGCCTAAACATTTTCTACTATTAAGATCCCTAGTTTAGCCTCTGCTCCTTAATCCTATACATCGGGAAAATATTCGCAGGATAAGATTTAAGTAGACTTTAATTTTCGCGTTTCGCGTAATTGACATGCAATTTGACCAACTCGACACGCAATTAACCAACTTAACACGCAATTGACTAACTTGACACGCAATTTAACCAACTTAATATGCAATTAACTAACTTAACAACTTTAAAAGCTAACTATATATTTCTTAACACGCAATTAACCTACTTAGCAACTTTAAAAGTTAAATAATACGCAGTTAACCTACTTAACAACTTTAAAAGCTAACTGTATGTTCCTTGACACGCA